>Ga0315913_1007148_pt1 | contig 13444 bp, 8 predicted proteins | sample MpolsnodulesMG_FD_207736 | JGI IMG/M metagenome (GOLD analysis project Ga0315913, IMG submission 207736) | Medicago polymorpha root nodule microbial communities from Los Angeles, California, United States - small nodules | ecosystem: Host-associated > Plants > Roots > Nodule | place: USA... | reverse complement strand
TTTTTGTGGGGGTGAAAGACAACATCATTGTGTTTTATTTTGTTGTGATGGATGACCTTAATGATGAAGGTGGTTACTCACATGCTCCTGACCATCTATCTTACGGAGTTGACATGAAACACATAAGGTGGTGTGGCATCCTTCAGGTAATTTCAATCCCTTTTTTCGTGCTTATTTTAGCAGGGAAGATTTTCAGTATAACATCATTAAAACAAGAAATTTTGTGTTTATACTCCTAGAGAATTGCTCTAGCATATTTGGTTGTGGCACTGGTGGAGATAATTTCAAGAAGTAGACAAGCTAGAGATGATCCGGAACCTACTAATCTCTCAATCATCACGTTCTACTATTGGCATTGGTTAGTTTGTAATTGCATGTTTTTAGTTGATTGCCAATATGATTTGATTTTTTGAGCATTCTATCTATTAAAATTTCAGGCTAGTAGCGGCATGTATACTTATTGGTTACATGGCTTTACTTTATGGAATACATGTTCCAGATTGGCAATTCACTGTCCATAATTCAGATAGCATATATAACGGCACAACTTTCACCGTAAGCTTCGGGTTCCCATCTATTTTTCTTCTCCTAAGGATACTTAAACATTAAGTGGGATTATCCTCCCTCTTTTTTCAACTCTCTCTAATTTGTTTGCTCAGTCAATTTTAGGTGACCTGTGGTGTCAGAGGGAAACTTGACCCTCCTTGTAATGCTGTGGGATATATTGACAGAGAGGTGCTTGGAATTAATCATGTGTATACGAAGCCAGCTTGGAGGAGATCTGAAGTGTGTTGCTATTTCTCCTAGATACCTTGTTCTACTACAAAATTTGAGTGAATCACTTTTTTATGTTGTGGGGTAATTTCAAACACTTATTGCCTTTTATGTAAGTCCTGCAGGCTTGTACCGTGAAACCCCTATATGAAGGGCCTTTTAAAAAAACTGCTCCTGCATGGTGTTATGCTCCTTTTGAACCAGAAGGAATTTTAAGGTCTGTATACAGTCTCCAAATCTTCTTAGTAGTTTTGTTTTGTCTTTTTTGAGTTAGCAGAAATCTCAAACATTCTATTACAGACCCAATTTTCTAGATTTCAATTAGTTCTTAATTACCTAACTTTGTTTGCTTCACGGGAGATGCTATGATTTTATGTGATTCAATCATTGAAAATGCTTATCACATTGTTACCAAGAAAAAGAGTTGAGGACTCTCATGTTCATTCTTCTTTTGTTTAAAAATATAGGGAGCAATGTGTAAATTTTGAAACAAATGTGAACCAATTTCCATTAATTGAAAAAATTATAAAGGATCAATTTGAGATTAACATTATATAGAGTGAGGGACAAATTTCAAATTCTTAGTTTTTAGGTGGTATTTTAAATTTTCTTGGATTAATATTATATGCAATTGCAGTTCAATATCTGCTATTCTATCCACGATCATCGGATTGCATTATGGACATGTACTCATACACTTGCAGGTAAAACTTGTGACTCAAAGTAATCAGTGTTTGAAATCTCGTTAACTTATGCTCACTACTTCACTTTTGTGAATTTAGGATCATCTTTCTAGATTAAAGCAATGGATTCTCCTTGGCTTAGCTCTCCTTACTTTAGGACTTGTTCTTCACTTCTCCCACGGTACGAAATCTTACCTCAATGTTGGTTGGAACTTACTATGTAACCAGACATTTATCCTAATTTATTCTGATTACGTTCCCTTCCCTTTTTCTTTCTTCCATTTACTACAGCCATTCCTTTGAATAAACAGTTGTACACACTGAGCTATGTTTGCGTAACATCTGGTGCTGCGGCATTAGTTTTTTCAGCCTTCTATATAATGGTATATCTCTGAAAACAATATTTTATCCGCTTGGTTATTTTTCGCATTTGTCATTTCGATTGATATAGAATTGGAAGTCTCTGATTTCAGGTTGATATTTGGGGACTGAAATTATTGTTCATCCCTTTTAAATGGATTGGTATGAACTCCATGCTTGTCTATGTCATGGCAGCTGAGGGAATCTTTGCAGGATTCATTAATGGGTGGTATTATGACGACCCTTATAATACACTGGTACATTCATCTTAACTGATTTTCTGTATACTTTGGTTCCTGAACTCTTGCTCAGTATTCTTATTGCCATTTAGCACCATAAAACAATTTGAAATTTTCCTTATTGCTCAGTATATATAATTACTACTTTTCAAGCTCCTTGATCAACAGATGCTACTATCTGGATACTCACCCATAATTATTATTCTTGGATGATTTTTGTTGTTATTATCATTGTTTGAATTTAATGACATGTAATATAACTGACTACTAACGTACTATCCATGTTTAATTTGTTTGTCAACAGACCTATTGGATCCAAAAACATGTCTTCATTAGAGTTTGGCATTCAACAAGAGTTGGCATCCTACTGTACGTGATCTTCGCCGAGATCCTATTCTGGGCTGTCATAGCAGGCATTTTGCACCAATTGGGTATATATTGGAAGCTTTGATTTTTTTTTTTGAAAGATGGAAGCATTGAATTTAAAAGTTAATGAATGTGCATGATGTTTTTCATTTATTGAGTATCCTTGTTGTTGCTGAATGTTCAGTTTGATTAATATGTAATCATGTTATATCTATTGATGTTATTCATTTTGTAATATGTTATTTGACATTGTATTAATATTGAATTATGTGTTGGTAATAGCCGAATTATTCGATTCAATATACACCACACTTAATCAAATCTGATTTTTTAAGGGATAAATTCAATTGAAATTGAACCACTGACTTTGAAACTAGGACATAGTGAGAAGTGAGAACTCTCTTCAGCCATGCTGATGCTGCAGTATTGAAGGTTTTTCAGTGCACCTTCATTGTCATAAATTTCCCTTGAGGCATATACAAACTCCTTCCAACACCATTTTAAAGCAGGTAATGTCCAGTGTCTACTCCACATAGGTAACATCAGAAAACAAGACTTCAGAAATAGGAAACAATGGTAAGAGCTGAATCCCAAGCCTACTTTCTTTCCACTCAGCTGGACCAAACCATAGACTGTCTCTTTTGTTAGACCAGAGTACACCAATTACCTTATTCTCTTCACTGAACACTTTATCATACATATTCACTCTTCTTTTCACATGCCTCCGCATTTTAGCAGCAAGAATCTCCAACGGTGTAAGTGTCAATGCGGTCGCTACGAGTTCTGCATCGCCATATACCATATTGATCAAGGCTGCAGAATTGTATGCATTCAAAACTTCACTAGTACTCTCTTGATTTCTTCCATCAGTGAATTCAGTTAGCCCACCAGCCCAAGAATGTAATTTATACAGATCAAATCACTGCGTATAAAGATCAATCTTAGCAAGCACTGCAATTCCATAGAAAAAATATCCTAAATGATGATGATGATGATCATTATATACTCCGAACCCAAAATCAGCATGATCAGTAGAACATGTTTGGTTTACAATAGCTCCCCGTTTTTTTTGGACTTTTACTCATGGACTGTTTACATATTTAGATTTTAAAATACGAAAATGTGTAAAAAGTTCATCTTACACATCCATAGTACTTATGCGGGAAATCGTAAAAACCAACAAAACAAACCACTAAAACAATGTAAAAAAGATGAAAAGTAAGTCATGCTAACACCAACGCAAGATAATTGGATAGATAATAAATAATAGAAGATTTATTAATAATTTATGAATTTAATTACTTTTTTTAAAGATTAGGAATTTAATTACTATACTTTGATATAATTATTTTACAGATGAATCAAATGATGTATTGTAATGTCAATCAGGTGATGCTGTAATAGTAGTTAGCATGAATATATTTTTCTTTTTTGAAAACTCGGTATCCGATCCAAGGACCGACTAATCCGAGGGGACCAATCCCACCGTCCACTTGCGGGGGCCCCGTTTAAAACCTAGCATGAATATATTTTCACATCAACTTAAAAATATACACCCTCACTATTATAAGCAAAAATATATTGCTTAGATTCATTCATTAAATGATGCATGTGGCCATATAATTTAATGAATAAATCTAAAATGTAAATTTTTGTTTATAATAATAAATAGAGGTTACTTAAATTTGTATAAGAAAAATGAATTATAACTAACTATAAGCTATAAGAAAATGAATGATAACTAACTTTCCAAAATTATCTTTTATTACTGATATGTGGAATAAGAAAATGGAGGATCAACCAGTGACATAGGTGTTAGTTGTTGGATTGTTAAATTCTGTAGATCGTGTGGTTAAAAATTAAAGAAAACAGTGTAAAATTTGTCACGTGAGAATCTTTTTGATTCAATGATTTGCCTTCTTCCCTGGGCTTCCCTCTGCCACTTAACAAACTAGATCGTCGAGACAAAATAAATCAAGTGCCAATGCATTAGGGCTCATGTTTGAACTTTAATTACGATTGAGGAACAATCAATATTTTCACCATCATTGAAATTTAAGTTATATAATTTTTTTTGGGTCAAATAATACGTTTTAATCATATTTGTAGAGGATAACACGGTCATTGAAGTTGAAGTTATATGTTTTTTTAGATAAATATGTTTTTGGTCTCCGATTGTTGTATAGTAAGTGTGCGTTAGAAATCACATAAAATAAAAGTTGAACACTTTATAAGGTAAAAGTCCAGAGTTCAACTGGATAATTCCTCGACTCCCCTTTGATCCAAATGGTATTATATTTGAGGTTCGACGAAAAATCCGATTAAATTCCTTGTATCGAAAGTCTTCCTGACAAGATATTTAGGCGACGTGTCCCATTGAGGGAAGCGGTAATAGCATTGCAAACGCGATGCAAACAAGTATGTGCGGATGAAAGAGCTTATGCTTGAGGGGTGGACATGATGGATAGGTGGAGTCATACTTGAGGTGGTGATTGTCGTGTAGCAAGTGTGAGTTGAAAAAATTTCATTGTTAAAGAAAACAGAGGTCATACACTTTATAGGTGATAGAACGCATAAACTTAATGATAAGGTTTTAGATTCAAGTTTGACGCCTCCCTCACACGTGATTGCTCTAAGTTTAATGTGGATGATTCCTGACCCACACTAATTTTTAGTTTCTCTTAATTTTTATTCAAACTTTAATCCTTTTAAATTTCATTTGAAATTACATGTTAGACATTTTCTTTATGATGGTTTATAATTAATTTGAATGCTATTAAAATTTGCATTTATTATCCTATAACATTTTATCACAAATTCATTAGTATTTATGTTTAATTTTTTCTCAATATTCCTTTAAATATTACAATTATTTATTTCTTATATATTTTAACATTAAATAACTTCTTTAAAAAACAATAATCAACTTATAAATTTAGGGTGTAAAAGCCATATAAAATCATTTTTTAGGTGTGGCTTGTGTGAAAAGCAATTCAACTGAAATCAAAAGCTTTGTCAAAAAATAAAGAAAACCAAAAACTAAAATAAAAGCAAATCAAATATTTATATTTTGTCAAAAAAAAAAGAGAGCAAATATATAGTGAAAATGTGAAATTAATCTAAGGCGTAAATATAGGGTTGCTTGGGCACTAATCTAATTGGCGTGGAATCCAATTAACCTAATAAAAAGAGTTGAAATAAAAAGAAACGCAACGAGAGAAGATTTTGGCAACACAATATCCCCAATCCCAATTCCCAAAACAAAACAAACTTTGTCCTCTCTCTTTCTCTCTTTTATCTACTCATTGAGAAAAGAAAACAGAAAGAAACTGTTTAGATCTCTATCTAATCCATCTGTTATAACAACACACTTTCACTTTTCCGTCTCGATCATAATTCGCACACATCACAATTCACAATTACACAAACCCTCTTTTTGATATTTTTAGGTTTTTGAATAATTTCAACGATGGATCTTAATATCGATGACGGTGACGGTGACACACGCCACCGCAAGTCTTCCGATTCCGTTCCTTGTTCAATTTGTCTCGAAATTGTTTCCGATAATGGTGATCGATCCTTCGCTAAGCTTCAATGCGGTCATCAATTTCATCTCGGTAACCAATGCTGCATTTTTACTAGCAAGTCTTAATTGATTTCAATTTTATTTTTTTTTATCAATCCAGATCTGAATTTTAATTTTAATCTCACGAACAACGAGATGATTGATTCATGAATGCTTACTTTATGATGATCGGGTTACTTGATTAATTGTGCTGGTTTTAGTTAGCTTGTATAAAAATTGCAAAGTTTTCATGCGTTACTTTGATCAAATTTTAAGAAGCATGTAACCGTGTCATATTGTTATGGTTATTATGGTTATTATTTCCTTCTTTATATCATTTCAGATTGTATTGGCTCGGCCTTCAATGCAAAAGGCGCAATGCAATGCCCTAATTGTCGGAAGATCGAGAAAGGTCAGTGGCTTTATGCTAATGGAAGTCGGTCGTATCCAGAATTCAATATGGAGGACTGGACACGTGATGAGGATGTATATGATCTTAGCTATTCTGAAATGGTAATAGAAACTGAAGGCGTCGTTATACTTGTTCGTGTTGTTTTATTTATCGCATTACATTATAAGCATGATTTTGCATTGTTCTTTTATGACAACCTGCATGTGATAAATACCGAGTGTTTATTTTGTCTTTTTATTTGTTATTTTAGAGTATATGAAGTTATTTGTTGCCTACATAATGTATGTTATTGTTTCAGAAGTTATCTGTTGCATGGCATTTTTCCGTCATATACTTTTATAAAATAACATCTAATCTGAAAAAAATTACTGTTGGAAAAAAGGAGTGCACGTTCGTGAGGAGGATATTGAATTATCTTGAGTTGGAAAAAGTAGTAAGAGAAAGCCAAATTATATTGAAAACAAATGTTGAAAGTACAACCGTGGGAAGAACTCGAAAGGGAGGCATAATCTCAATCTTGTCCCCTAAAAAAATGTTAGGGTAGAGCGACAGGGTAAAGTAACCATCTTACGATTTAAGTTATGCAACATAGGTGGGATACTATTTCTGAACTTGGCCTTCACATAATCTGTAGCCAGGTAGCTTTATGAAACTTGGTCTATGAATTGGCAACATGTCATTAGTATTAGTCATCAGTGCTATTTAGAATTGCTGTATAAATTAAAGACTTTGACCTTCTGATGAATAACTCTTAAGTTTTCAACTAATTTAAAGTAAAATTAGGCACTTATTCAGTTAGCTATGACTTACATCATATTTTATGAAAAGTATAATGAAAGAGTAAAGGATGGAACACTGTCTAGGTTGAAGGAAAAATGTCTATGACTCTATGCTTGATTTCATTATCTTTGGCCTGTTTGTGAAGCTTAACTCTCTCTTCCATGGCCTTCAAAATTTAAATGTTACACGTGTAAACTAATCCTATTGGTGCATTCTTTTTCTTATTACCATTTAGCTTTCAAATCTTTTTTGTTGTAATGTATGATATTTGGAACTTGGAATTTCAAGGTCTGCATTACATGCTTCAAATGGAATCATCTTGTTCTTTTTTGTTTTCATTTGTGTGAAGGTAAATATGTTTTGTATACCATTTTAACTAAACTTTATTTCCGAATTCTTTATGCAGTCCCTGGGAGTTCACTGGTGCCCCTTTGGTAACTTTGCCCAACTTCCTTCTTCATTCGAGTAAGCTAGTACTTTTTAGTTAACATACTAAATTATGCATGCAAACTAATCTCTGTTCAAATTCCTATTGCTGATAGTCTTTTGTTTCTTGAAGTGTCTGGTCCATGAGATAACATGCATGGGAATTTTCACTAAGGCTAGTTCTAAGATACAATTGGTATTTTCAGTAGTAGTTATACCACTTGTGACTTAATCACACTTCACATTTATTAACCAAATTTAATGTTGGTGTGCTTAACTTGGAACTAGTTAATGATGTGCAACACAGTTAAAGCTAATGTTGACACTGATACTAAAACCATATAAAATTTAGAATTCAGATTATATTTTAGAGTAAGTTAAAATTGGGAATAAGAGCACAATGCAAGAAAGCCAAATGTGTCAAGTCTTTGAAGACAGCAACATCAGTAGAACTGGAACATTTATTTACTATGTTGCTCCGTGAAGTCTCTTTTTGTTATATTATTTAAGGGAAATGTTAACTTGTGCCCTTAAGGCACAAGTTAATAAGTTAAATGTAGAAATTTTTTGTTGGAATTCGTGAATTGAATTTTTTAACTTTCAATTAATTAAATGCACAAATTTTAAGGGAATGTTTCTATTTTTGGGTTTCTTAACATGTGCCCTTAGGGCACAAGTTAACATGACCCTATTTTTTATTTCCAATTGATTCAAAACAGAGTTTCCCTTCTTCGGCTGTATTGGCTATCACACTTCAGAATTATACACATAATAGACCAGTTTAGTTGTGTTAGGAACTTCCAAAATTTAATGGGATGTCTGTATGAAGGGTTATGTTAACTTAGTAGTAACCGCATGATCCAACAAGGATAATCAAGCTGAGGTCTTGACTCGAGTTCAATGCTTGTAAAGGCATGCACATGAGCTAGAAAGCGAATCATTGGTTGTAAGCCAGCATTTTGCCTCAGCACAAACTCTCGAGGCAGATTTTGGAAGGAAGATGGTTGGTTGTGGAGTCAGCATATTGCCTTGGAAAGACATGGGTAAGGCCAAAGTAAAATTGAATTGGGGCTCTTAATGAAGGACTTAAGTAGAACAAGTTACGGGCTTATGCCTAATTGCCTAGTGTAAGTGCTCAATCCAACAACAATATTCTTTCTTATTTGATGTATGGGGAAGATAGTCGCTAGACTTTCAATACAGGTGGATGATATGGCTCTGGGTTTGGGTAGAGTTTTGCAATTTGAAAATCCTATTTAGCACATAAAATAAGATAGTTTTTTAACAACTTATCTTAACTTCATTGCTTGTAATTCTCCTTATAATGAGATAAAGGGCAACCTGGTGCTATTAATCTCTCGCTATTGCGATGGGCCAAGGAAATGACAGATCCATTTTGGATCTATTATAGCCAACCTTACCTTTGCATATTTGCATGAACCCGTAACCTCCTACTCATGCTGTGTTAACTCCATTTATTGTCTCAAGGCTTCCATTCTTTCTTGTAATGAAAATATCTCGTTCTATAGTAAAACAATAACCGAGTCTAAGTGCTGTGTTTGAATGGTACTGGTTATAATATGTATCCCTTGCGTTTTATTCATTGCTAGTAATTTCCCAAGTTGATTAGTTTAGAGTTAGAATGGTATGCTGGGTTTCAAAACTGTTCCAGTGCTATAACTATTACAAAATGTCATTGCTAGTCATTTTTAAGCTATAATTTGTTTAGAATGTTGTGTGGTTTCAAAACTTTTATATAACTATTACTCCCTCCATTCCTTTTTAGTTGTCGTTTTATGGTTATTTACATATACCAGAACTATTACCTATTTATCATTTCATTCTACTTAATAGTTTACAAAATCCTAGTTAATGTTGCATTGAACTTTGAAAACGACAAATAAATATGAACAAAATTGTTCTACAAAAGCGACAATTAAGAAGGAACGGAGGAAGTATATAATATGTGGAACAAAATCATGGCCTCTGTTGGATTTGTTGAAATTGAAGATTGGTCTTCATTTCATTTGTATGTTAATGATATAGATGATTGGGGAAAACACTTTTTTTTTTTGTAATGGTGTTCGGCGATGTTTTTCTAATCCTAGTAAATCCCCTCCCTCGTACTAAATTTTTGTTTTTTTTGATGAAATGATAACTCATGTTATGCCTTTATTGTATTTGACAGAGAACGGGAATATTCACCAATTCCATGTAAGATTCTTTTTTACCTGTATATCATCCTCCTTTTAGTCAACTTCGCATTGACTTACTATGCTATCTTGACTGAAGTTTTATCATCCTCCTTTTCGTTAACTTCGCATTTTACTGATTATGCTATCTTGACTGATATTTGAGAGGCAGATCATGATGCACCGGGACCAATGTTTACCGAGCATTCAGCCGTGTCTTCCGGTAGTCATCCTTGTCCATATATTGCTTACGTTGGTCCAGTACATCCCTCCACCTCTAACTCTGGTGGAACTGTTTCAGAAGTTTCTAACTTCAATCACTGGAACGCTCGACCTATACATGGTGACATGTCAACCTCGTACACAGTTCCTGCCGTGGTTCTTCATTATCACAGTTGGGACCACCATTCCTCCCATTTCTCCTCTGGCAGTAGCCATCTCGGTGCTGCTGATCAGTCCTCAGTATCACAAAGTAATCAAAGGCCAACAAGGGGTGGTTCAGAGGCCACTAGATCTGGATCTTATATGCATCCGTACCCTGTTGGTCACAGGTACTTCTTTAAGTTGGTATACCTTGTTAGGATGCTTTTGAGTTTGAAGTTATATATTGCCTGAGCCTCAATGTAACTTCATATGAGACAAATCCGTATAGTGAAATTGGGTTAAATCCAACTAATTGATTAATAATGGTTTAAACATATTTTGGGTCCCTGAAAATATACCATTTTATTTTTTGCTTTTAGTCTGTAAAAAATATTTTTATTTTCAATCCTTGCAAATATATAAAAAATTGCTTTTAGTCTTTGCTATTTTTCTTAGTCCCTCTAAAATTTTCTCATGTTAGAATTAGTCTCTGTACTATGTTACTATTATTCATCTAAGACATTATGTAGTCAATATTGGAGGGACTAAAATCAAATGTTCTCCGTGTTACAGAGATAAAAAAAGAAACAATAAGGGCAAAAAGCAAAAAAAAATAAAAAATTGCAATGATTGAAAACAAAGAATATTTCACAAGGTGCAGTAGTAAAAAGTGATGTATTTGCAGTACTAAATACATATTTAACGTCTCTGGTAGGTCGAAATTTGCTAAGGCTGTGAGGTTGATATACCTGATGTGTGTAATTTTGCAGTTCTGTTGCTAGAGCCGGGAACTCTGCTGCATCTTCCATGATTCCTCCTTATCCAGGCAGCAATGCTCGTGCCCGTGATAGAGTTGAGGCGCTTCAAGCATACTATCACCACCAGCAACCTCCAAATTCTACCACAGTACGGGCACCTGTCGCTTCTAACGCTCGAAGATCCAGCGGTCACAGCAGGTCAGCTCCATTAGCATCGTTGTCCTCGCCGCCAGACCAAAGTGGTAGCTACATTTATGTCCCAGGACGCAATTTTCAAGAAGAAACCCGTCTTCCAAGTCACTTCCATGCGTGGGAAAGAGATCACTTGCCGTCATCGTCATTAAATCAAGTTGGTAGAGAATCAAGTTGGAGAGCGTACCACCAAACTGCCAGTGGGACAGACCCAGGTTTCAGATCTTCTAGCTTTCGTTTAAGGAGTGATTCAGAGAGAACACCTTCACAAAATCGGTGATACACTTGTTTATATCAAACTACCATTATTATGGTAAATCAAAATTTATTTATGCTTAAAAAATGTTACATAATGCTTTGGCCTGGCTGGATTGTTTTCTCAGACTATATAACTCTGGCTGGCCTTGGAATTGATCTTTCTGGCAGCTATGAGGCATTGTGAATTGACATTGGCTTCCTCTAGTTTGGTTGCTTTGGAGGGCATAAAATAAGATGTTATTGAATATCAGGTTTTGTAAAGAAATACCGAGGCACTGTCCTTTCAAGTGATAAATCAGTGATTGGATTTTTTTTATAGTCGATAAACGATTTACTTCCCATATTGATGCTAATGCAAATGCTTTGTATCTAGAATACGGTTAATCTCACCACTATGGTAATGCAAATGCTTTGTATCTAGAATACGGTTAATCTCACCACTGCTGTGGCAATTGCTTTCCATATTAATCAATATTTTTCCCGAAGAAAAGAATTTTTTGTTACAAGAGACCCTGTAATGATATGAGGGTCTACAACAGTCGAGTGATTATCACAATTTAGAGAACACGTATTTTGCACTTGAGCTTCTTTTGTCTAGTGATTGTTCTACCACTAATAAAAATATAATAATATAACTTTTATAGCAATTCCAGGGGAAGGTAAAAAAAAATTGTTAATTAAAGTGACAACATTTTGTACTAATAGCATATCTCGGAACAATAGAGATTTGTTTTAAATCTGCTATATTTTTAATTCACGTTGGTGTTTTGAAAGGAAGGTAATCGTAAATACTTTTGTAAATGTTCTTTGGACTCAAAGGTGTTTTTTGATTTGGACCGGGCACCACCTCTTCACCCTAAGTTTTTAGGGGGTAAACGTTTAAAATAAGCAGCTGAAGGTAATTAAACAAGCAAACCAATTTATTTTCATTTTACGCAGCTACCAATAAACAGAACGAAATATCATGGCATAATTATTTTTCTTTTGATAGAAAATGCATCAAACAAATAATTACGAGTAGTTTATACATTGGATATTTAGTTGAATAAAAAAAATTAATCATAAATAAGTGAATGTTATTATCATTCTTCATAACACTAATGCGTGTTAGGAAATGCATCCGAAATACTATAAATTACGAAAATCCGTTAAAAAAAGAACACTAATACGTGTTAGAAAAGGCATTCGAAATACAAAAATCCGTTAATAAAAAACAAACTTCCTTAAATGCACAAATTCCGATGCAACATTACTCCATTCAACATTTAGTGAAGAGGGTCATGTTAAACCCTAATTCAAAACTCTCTCAAAACCTAACTAACTCTCAATCGCAGCAGCAGCTCTCTAACTTTGATTCTCTAACAGACGGGTCCGTTCCTTTATTCTCTTCTCATACTCATAGCACCTCTCCGTTTCTCTTTCTCTCTGTTCCATAATCCATAATACCATTCTTTTCTTACGTGATACACTGTCTCTGTTCTATTCGTTTCATTTCTTATGCCATCATTCTTTATTTGTTTGTGCATATCATTTTATTCAGAAATTGTTTTAATCTGTAACCAATGGCTAGGAAGGTGGCAAAGGCAGCTTACGATGCGAAAATGGCTAAGCTTCTTCGAGAGTACACACAAGTTTTGGTGGTTTCATCCGACAATGTTGGATCGAACCAGCTTCAAGGTATAAAGAGGGCATTGCACGAAGATTCAGTGGTGGTAATGGGGAAAAATTGATGAAACAACAATGCTTTCCTTAATCTCGTTCCTCTCCTTGTAGGGAACGTTGCGTTGATTTTCACCCAAAGTGACTTGAGGGATGTTAGCGAACGAATTGCTAAGCTCAAGGTTGTTAATCCTATTCTCCGTGTCCGAAGTATATGTGGGAGGGTGTATTGGATTAGGATTTTAAAGGACAATTTTTATTTGAAAAAGTTTTGAGGATTTTAAAAGACTTTGTAGGATTTTGATGATTTTGAAGATTTTAAAAGACTATTAAGGATTTCAATGGATTTAATTTATAAGATTTTAAAGGATTTGAAATGATTTTATGGATTTCAAGAGATTTCAACAGATTTTATGA
>Ga0315913_1007143_pt1 | contig 13450 bp, 4 predicted proteins | sample MpolsnodulesMG_FD_207736 | JGI IMG/M metagenome (GOLD analysis project Ga0315913, IMG submission 207736) | Medicago polymorpha root nodule microbial communities from Los Angeles, California, United States - small nodules | ecosystem: Host-associated > Plants > Roots > Nodule | place: USA... | reverse complement strand
ATTTGTAAGGAATTTGGGAAATTTGGAATTTTAGTCATCGAGTCATCCGATTCAATCCGGTTTAATACCAATACAAATCTAATATAGAGACCGAGTTATCTAACAGAGTCGTCCGGTTTAATCCGGTTCCATCATGCGGTTTGACCAATGATTCAATGGTTTGACCAATAATCCAGTGACCCAGTATCCTTACCGAGTCGACAACCGAGCCGAGTTTTAAAACTATGTATACAAGTGTACAGAAAAGAAAAGAGAAAAAAAAAAAAAAAAAGACAAAATGTATCAGTTTCTTTTTCCAGTACCAACCTCATTCGGACAAAACGAAGTTTACTTATTGTAAATTATATTTAAAAATATACAATTTTTAGTATTTTCGACCGAGTATTATTCATGGGAAAAAAAAAGGCAATTATTATAATATATCCTTTCCACTTTTTTTTAAAGGCAGTGTCCCTATCTCACCAACTAAAAGAAACCAAGTCGTCCAATAATTCTAAGTCTCCTCTATATACCAAAAACATTGAACCCAATTATTCTACATGTCAATTTACTTTCTAGAAACTCATTTTCAATAAATTTCGGGTTTTGCAGACACCATCGTAGAAGAAACCACTAAAGTTTCCATGAAAGCTATGAAGTCTTCCATTAACGTAATAAATACATTAGTTAAGGGAAAGTGAATTTTGATAATCTCGGTATAGAGGTAAGTACAACTGGCAAAAAATTGTTTTACCATAAATCAAACTTAGATTTTTTTAACAATTTGTCATTTGGTGACTCTTATTTGATTTAATTGAATTTTGTTTAGAACACTGTCTTTTTGCTTGTTTTTAAGCATTGTCCCTATCAATTATGGGTGTTCAGAACCGAAACAACCAAATAAAATAATCGTAAACTAAACCAATCCCATAAAAACCGCAAATTAATCCTTTATTGTTATAAAATGTAAACTTTTTTTATCTCTTTTTTATGGGATTTCTTCAATGAAATTTGTGTTTTTATGTTTGTACGATGAGGATTGGGGTTTGCTCATGAACTTCATGAAATTTTTATAAGTTTTTTGATTTTGTCTTGATAATAAAAGATAATAATGTTGACATTTTATAATATAAAAGATTAAATCGGAAAAAGAAAATGATAAAGGACTAAAGTGTTACCTAATTATAACATAAATGATTAAATCGGGAAAAAAAGAAAGATAAATGATGAAAGTGTTACCTGAAATTAAGTCAAGGGACGAATTGTGTTTCACCCGGTAATTTTTTTATTTATTAAGAAAATCAAAGGTATCATTTGCGCTCAACTACGTAGACTAGCATCAACCAGGAATCGTACCTTGGACTAAATGGTTAAGGGATCCAAGCATCTATCACTTATGTCACACTTGGTTACATCTAGTCATTATTATAAGTAAATGTTCATTTTTTATATTCATTGAATAATTAATATATTTTGTTTATAATATAAATAAGATACAACAATTATTAAATAATATAAATCAGATACATCAATTATTTAATAAATCCACAAGAAAAAAACTTTGCTTATAACAATGATACATTTTCTTTTCAAAATTATCCTTCAATTATTAAGAGAGAAAACTTGTTGATCTTTTAATTATTCTCATTTAATTATAGGTATTTTTGTTAAAAATTTAATTAATGCATTTGGAACTTAGAAAAAAAAAAAGTCTTATAAAAAATAGCAACAAATTTTGTAGAAAATTCTACTCCCTTAGTCCGTTTTTATACGATCATTTTATAAAATTCATGGGTAAAAATGAAGTTAGAGTAATAAATTGGTCATAGATGTATGTTACCGTAACAAATTTGTCTATTGTGCATAAATATATTTAATGTTGACTTTTCATATTACAAAATACATTGAAAATAGAGTCATGCTAACTAGTGTCTCCTGAACACTAGTTAAGGAAGCCAAAAAAATGAAATTTTAACTTAAAAATGACACTATTTAAACTTTTGAGATATTGTCAGCAAAAAATTTCAATGTAATACAACTATATTTGATTTCTTAACCAGTGTCCCTAACACTAGTTAGCACTTACCTTGATAATATTAATTGATAATATTAATAAGATGTGTATTTAAAAAAAAGAGTGATGAGTACATCTAGAAATTTGTAGATAATCTTTATAATTTGATGGAGAGTAGAGTAATTTGCTATATATTATCGTTCATCAATTGCATATACATTTCATAGCCATCTTTTTTTTGTGTTACAACTTTGAAAACAGAGTATAATAAAAAGCTCTAAAGTTTGTTCTATAAAATATTATTTTACGTACATATGGAGTGGTTTGTGTTTCATTCCATGTGTTTGTTTCTTTTTGTTTTTCCTTCATGGGCTTCTTCATTGGTGCCGTTGTGCAACCATGATGATTCCTCGCCCTTGCTTGAATTCAAGAATTCTTTTAGTCTTAATGTTTCCTTCAATAAGGATGAATGTGATCCTGCTTACTATCCAAGGACAAAATCTTGGAAAAATGGTACAAATTGTTGCTTGTGGGATGGAGTGAGTTGTGACACAAAATCAGGCTACGTCATTGGCCTCGACCTTACTTGCAGTTCACTTCAAGGTAAACTTCATCCTAATAGCACTCTCTTCCATCTTCATCATCTTCAAACACTCAACCTAGCTTCCAATGATTTTTCCATGTCTCAAATATCTTCTGGATTCAGTAATCTTATAGCTCTCACACATCTAAACTTATCTTCCTCTAGTTTTCATGGTGTTATTTCTTCTGAAATCTCCCGTTTGTCAAAACTAGTTTCTCTTGATCTTTCGTGGTTAGATGAAACGGTATTTGAACAATCAACCTTCGAAAATCTCATAAAAAATATAACTGACTTAAAGGAACTTTCTCTTGATTACATAGACATGTCTTCAATTAAACGAAGCACTCTGTCTTTGTTAGTAAATTATTCAGCCTCTCTGGTCTCCCTTAGTCTATATGATAACAAATTGCAAGGGAAGTTAGCAAGTAACATTCTCCATTTACCCAATCTTCAATTTCTTACACTTGCTTCGAATTTCAATCGCAAAAGTGAACTTTCAAAATTTAATTGGAGCACTTCTCTCGTGCACTTGGATCTCTCTGAAACTTCTTTGTCAGGAGTCATTCCTCCATTTTTGGGGAACATAACCCAACTAACTGTTTTGAATCTTAGAGGAAATAACTTTCGAGGCGAGATCCCTGATTCATTTGGTAAGCTTAGCAAACTACAAGTTTTACGTCTTTCCCAGAACCAATTGGTAGGCCAATTGCCATCGTCATTGTTTGGTCTAACTCAACTTGAATATTTATCTTGTGGGCACAATAAATTGGTTGGTGAAATCCCTCATTCATTTGGTAAGCTTAGCAAACTACAAGCTTTATATCTTTATAAAAACCAACTGATAGGCCAATTGCCATCGTCACTGTTTGATCTAACTCAACTTGAATCTTTAGATTGTTCATCCAATAAAATGGTTGGCCCTATTCCAAATAAAATTAGTGGACTTTCAAAATTAAAAAATTTAGAGTTGTCCAATAATTTACTGAATGGTACAATTCCACAATGGTGTTATTCTTTGTCATCATTATCATGGTTATATCTCGGTGGAAACCAACTTACGGGGCCAATTGGTGAATTCTCTGCTTATTCTTTGACAGAAGTTAGTCTGTCTCATAATAGGCTACATGGTAATATTCCAAACTCACTGTTTGATATGCAAAATCTGCTATCATTGGACCTATCATCAAATAACTTAAGTGTAGCTTTTCACAAATTTTCACAGCTCCGAAATCTGCAATACCTTGACCTTTCTCAAATTAATCTTTTCTCTTTTAGCTTACACAATGAAAGTAACTTCACCTTACCCAACCTTCGTGAATTAAGTTTATCATCATGCAAACTCAAGAGTTTCCCAAGCTTCCTCAATGAGTTAAAAACTCTTCAGTCTTTAAATCTATCTTACAACCAAATCAATGGAAGGGTTCCAAGCTGGTTTAATAATTTGGGAAATGGAACTTTGTCTGATTTAGACCTTTCTCATAACCATCTTACATCAACTGGAAATCTCTCACATATGAACATTGGTTATATTGATCTAAGCTTTAACATGTTGGAAGGAGAAATTCCAGTTCCACCATTTGGCACTTATTTCTTTTCAATCTCAAAGAACAAGTTGACTGGAGATTTATCTTCAAGAATTTGCAATGCAAGCTCCCTCGAGATACTCAACCTGTCTCACAACAACTTCATTGGCAAGCTTCCACAGTGCCTTGGAACTTTACAAAATCTTTTAGTTTTGGATCTACAAAAGAACAACCTTGCTGGAATCATACCCAAAATCTATTTTGAGATGAGAAATTTAGAGACTATTAATTTCAATGGAAATCAATTAAAGGGACCATTACCTCGTGTTATTGCCAAATGCAAAAAACTGGAAGTTTTGGATCTTGGAGAAAATAACATTGAGGGCTCATTTCCTAGTTGGCTAGAGTCTCTTCCAGAGTTGCAAGTCCTTGTTTTGCATGCTAATAGGTTCAAAGGTACAATCTCCATTTTGAAAACCAACCACACATTTCCTATGTTGAGGGTTTTTGATGTCTCCAAAAATAATTTTAGTGGCACTTTGCCAACAACATACATCAAAAACTTTAAAGGAATGGTGAGGATGAATGGCAATGATGGTTCGGAATATATGAGCAATTCATATTACTATGATTCGGTTGTGGTCACGATGAAAGGGATCAATTATGAGCTAGAGAGGATCTTGACTACTTTAACAATTCTTGATTTATCAAACAATAAATTTGAAGGAGAGATTCCAACTATTATTGGACAGCTGAAGTCACTCAAAGGACTTAACCTTTCCTGTAATAAAATCACTGGTCCTATTCCACAATCCTTTGTTGGTTTAGAAAATCTGGAATGGTTGGACCTCTCCTCAAACAATCTCACCGGCGAAATTCCTAAGGCATTGACCAATCTTTACTCTCTTGCTGTCTTGAACCTCTCACTGAACCAGCTGGAGGGAGTCATACCAAGTGGGAACCAGTTCGATACATTTCAGAATGATTCCTATAAGGGAAATCCAGGACTATGTGGACTGCCTTTGTCAAAACCATGTCACGAGGATGAAGAACAACCAAGAGATTCAAGTTCATTTGAGGATGAAGAAGAATTTTTATTTGGATGGAAAGCCGTGGCTATTGGATATGCTAGTGGAATGGTATTTGGAATACTATTGGGTTACATTGTATTCTTAATTGAAAAACCACAATGGGTCATTTGGTTTGTTGAAGACATTGTCAGTCTAATACAGAGGAAGAGGAAGAGGAGGAGCCAAAAGTTTCGCACAAATAAAAGAGGATAGAATCTTTCTTTTAGTGTCAAATCAATGAAAATAATTTGAAAATGTAACTTCATATAATATAGTTCAAATCTTCACTAGTTGTAAAATGGCTACCACAATTATTAATAATAATAATATCTCTTTTATCAAATAACAAGTGTTAGTTCAATGAAAAGAATTTGAATTTGTAATTTCTCTTTTAAGTTTGGAAGTCTTAAAATCCATTATCCGATTATCGAAGAGGGTCCAAATACAAAATATGAAATTTAAAAGTATGCATAATGGTTGTCAGAAATCTCAGGATTTGGTTCCTGTTGTACAACAATGACAGCCACCGAGTCAAGGTAAGTATAAGTGCAATTTTGACGCAGCCTTCTCGGATCAATTCAACCGGACATGTATTGGTATATGCTTGCGCGATGATGCCGGAACTTTTGTTTTGGCGAAGATGATGCAGTTTGATTTAGTTTATCCTGTCGCAGTGGGAGAATCTGTGGGCCTTTTTCATGCTCTTCAGTGGATGGATGATGCTTTCCACTCAAGCAAAACCGACATCACGAAATTTCGACAGATTATTGCAGCGTGTCAATCTTTGTTTTCCACTTCTTTCACAAACTCTAGGATTGAGTTCATTAGGCAACAAACGAATGCAGTAGCTCATGCTCTTGCAACAGAGGCCGCATCCTTAACTAGTCCCACTATTTATTATATATCCCAAGTTGTATCGACACTCTTATTATCAATGAAAAGCTATAAGCAACTTTCCTTCAAAAATAGATATCTGCATCATACACTAGACCAAAGAGTTAGTTTTCTCAATCTTTTTTTTTTTGTATTACATATCAATCTTGTTGCAACGAGACTAAGAAAAGATAACCTAGAAATATATACTAAGAAATCAGCTTTTTGTCAGTTAAATAATTAAATATGTACTAGATATCCCTTCTTCTGAAGTAGATGACAAATTAGAGAAAGTAAGCTCAACAAAACATGTACTGCAAGTAATGTGTGGCATTGGAAAAATAGGGAGGGAATAAAGAGAGAGCAGAAGGAAAGATTTCATTGGTATATGCTAAAAATATAGAGGCTTGCTGAAACACTATTTTGGAGGAATGGATTAACAAGATGACTGCACTTCTGTTTTTCGAATTTTTTTTTTTGAAGGGTTCTGTTTTTCAAATTAGTGTCATAGTTAATAACTTTTGATCAAATTATATGAAAAAGATAGTATAATTGCCGTACTGGTATGTAGAACTTGTCTATCAGAGAGTAGAGTAGTTACATTCCCCTTTCTTTGATGATTGTACATTCAAGTTTCTATCTGAATTACTAGCATAATTGCATTAGTTGGTAGTAATGTTATTCTGTTCTATTGGGTTGGTTAAATCAGTTGCAGAAGCTTGTATTTATATATGTAAGAGATGTATGAGCTTGAATCAATCAATGATATTATTATTTTCTCTATTTGTATCCCATTGTTGTTAACTTTGTGAAGGATTTAACAAAATAGTCATAGATGCAAATTATAGCAAATTTGCATAAGAGATATAGCTCTGCTATTGACAGGTGATGACGAAGGTTCGCTTCAACTTCCCAATTTTCCTTGCATTTATTACATCACTGCATCGGTTTTCCTTGCAACTTTCAAGGCACCCTCTAACGCTTCCTGTTTCTCCTCATTATAAAACAACTCCATTATCTTCAATACTTGCACTTGGTGCTGTTATGGCTTTTGCATGTGTCCTTGCAAAAGATAATGTAGAGTTCCCTGAGATTGCCAGATTGCTGGCAAACCTTTCCATGAAATTACCCTAAAATTGAGCTCTAGTGGGTCTTTTTATTGCCAACTACACATTTCGGGACCGACCATTGAAGACCAAAATCAATTTTTGTCAATGGCTTCAATTTCGTTGCGACCCCTACAAGGCTACAACCATCCTCTCCCTTGATACCAAAATGATGCAAGTCACATTCAACCCGCTGTTTGGTCTTCCCTAGGATCGGCACATATTAAATAGTTACAGTATGTATACACTATACACAAGTAAGCATAAATTCATCCATGTCTAATCCTAACTACAAGTAAAACACTCCCCTCTCGTATCGAACTATTTGGATCATGCAACAATGTCCAGACTAACTTTCTTTCTTGTTGTCTAAAACCCCGGCTCTATTTCTTCTTTCGCTATGTCTGTACATTCTTGCAAAGTCATTCCTTTTCACAATTGTGCACCGTTTAGTTTTAATGCAGTGTCTAAATTCAAGCATGAACAACACCAGGGCCCTTTACCACTCCTTATAAGCAAAAGTTGGTGATGAAGAAGTACTAGAGAAGTCACTTGAGGCCAAATGGTTGAAAGGCAAAGTAAAGGTAGGTTCTTGTGCAAGCAAGCAATGTTGGTACTCCATTTCCAAATGAATGTTGTGTAAATGTAACACCCTAAACTCTAAAAGCGATAAATTAAGCTAATGATACAATCATATAAAGAATTTAGATGTTACTTTTTCGATAAATCACCAAGCAAGCATTAATAATTTTCTCAAAACATCGAAGGGGAATAAAAACATCATTTACATCGACATTTAAATAAATCATGTATCCGTAATAAAATAAGTCTCCAAGTAGCCATGTCAATATACTACATATATCATCAACAATACATAGTCTCAAAAATCTCCAACAGACATAATAAAGGTAAATATCCAAGACAAACCCCTAATCAGAGCCCTAGAGACTACGACACCAAACAATAAACGAGGTAGCATCCAAGCTATCCTCGTGAAACTCACCAAGCAAAGTAACTAGCCCTGCACACCGTCTACGAATAAGGTAGGCGGTCAACCTAACGACCACTGGGGGTTAGTTCATAATTCATAATTAAACATATTCATATGAAAGTAAACAAAACATAATTTAAATTCACATGATCAATAACCTCAACACCATCATAAATCATTACGTATACAAGTATAACAACACACAAGTACATCTTTACACTTTCACATATTCATCAAACATCACCAAGTATACGATTCATTGATATTTCACCAATGCAATAATTCACCAATGTTTCACCAATGTAATTATTCACCAAGCACATAAGCAAATATGACACCTATCAAGTTATGTAATGTGCCTAGACACGACTCTATATGCATGTGGTACCGGTCATCGTCAAGGTCGTCACCTCAAAACATCGCCTCTTAATACGGAATTGTATCATAAACATCGCCTCTAAACATCGCCTCTAAACACTTATGAATACATGAACATATGACACGACAATGCATACGTTCATACAACAATTCACCAACATAAACACCGACACATTTCATATATGCAAACACCACCAATATCATCACCAAATTGCATGTAAGAATTCATCATTATAAATAAATCATCAACACCAAAATTATCATCAATAACATTCATCTCAAAGAAAAACTATGTCTTAAATTCAAACTTTACATAAAAGACGGACATCTATCCACATTATGATATTAATCATATTAAACACCCAAACATCATCAATTCATCCACGCCAAGGGGGATACGAGAGGTTCTCGCCAAGGGAACGGGATACGCTCCGCAAGGTAGGCCCGCACGTCACTGAGGGAGTCCGATGTACCTTAGCTAGGTTTTCATCGGTCAAGTAAGGGATTGTAATCGGGGTTACTCCACCCGATACACTCCGTAAAATGAACCAAGATAACTATGTTTGTTCAACGCTAACCTCTAACATAACGAATGAACATGATCATGATATGTTTATGTTTATGATATGATATAAGACATATGTAAGCTTATGTATCAAGATAAGACTATGAAGTTATACCGTCGACGACCTTAGGATCTCCCCGATCGTCCGGTTTAGAATCGTGTTATGAATAAGTTATGTTCGGGCCTTGATGTGTTTAGCGTATCTTGATATAGCGGTCTTAGGTTCCCTTAACCGCCATGACACGTATAAGTATATGACAAGACTTGTAAGCTAAGTTAAGAAGAACCTTATGACGGATTTAGCATGCACGACCGTCTAGGTAAGTATAATTCACACACGTATAATCAATCGGCAGGTTGTATTGTAGACACGTGGTGACCCTAGGTTTCCCTCGAGGTTACATATAGCCTAGGACTAGGTAGAACTCAGTGAGACATTATGTCTCATCCCAATCCCTTTTGTTTTAGATAAGCAGGTTGGTTTAGCAGGACTTAACAAGCTTGTAGCCGAATGGATAATCAGCAAGTGCTGCAGGATGTTATGGACTTTAAGGATGTATTTTCTATGTTTTGGACGAGTAGTAATGTATTGTCGATTGTACGAACGTAACTTAATGTATATATTATTCATTCGAAGACTTATTGTTGTAAATTTTAATGTATCCAGTACTAAAGATAATGCACATGCTAAACTTTCTAGATACGTTTAGTGTGGGCGTTACAAGGTACTTTATTGATATTATGTTTGGCCTAACTTCTCCTTAAAAATGTAGAGAAGCTGAAGAAAAAAAGTCGGGTCAAACGGTACTTTAGTATGAGAGTGAGATTTGAACTCATGACCTCGTGATCAATATAAGAACCTCCTAATCACATTATTAAGTAAGTCCTCAATCTCAATCATCAAGTCATCCTTATATCTTATAAGTTTATTACATAGAAAATTTAATTTGAAACATTGTACGTATTGATTGTTGCTTTTTACTTTATATTCTTTCTTTTATCTTTTTAAAATCAACCAAACAAAATGTACAGAAAAAAGAGATTAAATTCTCCAAGTTTATTTTTTCCAAGTACTAAAAGTGACTTTTATTTCCTCTTCAAGACTAATTTGGATCTTCGCTCTATGACTTTCTAGAAAACATAGTGATGACTTTTTTTAAATCATATTACCAACCTCTTCAGATAAAATGAAAGTTTACTTAATGTATATTATGTTAAAAATATTTACAATTTTCAGTATTTATGACCAAGTATTCATGAGAATGTTAGGAAAAAAGAAAGGCAATTTTTAGTTTATAGTACTCTTTTCACTTGTTTTCGTGAGCATGATTTAACTAACAGAGACATTGTATTATGCAAGGTCGGGGTTTAAACTATGAATTTCCTATATATTCATTTTAAAAGGTGAATTTTTTTATCACTTAACCATTTTAAGAGGTGAATTTTTGTCAATAAACTATTCGCTAAAACAAAATATTATTTCCACATGTTTTATAGGATGTGTTCTTGTTTCATAAAGCAAAAGAAACCAATAATTCTAAGTCTCCGTCTAAAGTTATTCAAGTCTTCCATGTGTAGTCAGCTATTTACTTTGTGTAACTCGTGAACGTATAAACCAAAAACAATAAGCAACATTATTCCACATGTCAATTTAAATTTCTTGAAACTCATTTGCAAATATCATCGTAGAAGAAACCACTAAAGTCTCCCCTTAAAGCTATCAAGTCTTCCATGTCATGTGTGTAGTCGTTATCTGCGTCGTGTAATGAACGTTTAAACCAAAAACAATGAGCCTCATAATTCCACACGTCAATATAATTGCTAGAAACTCATTTCGAGTAAATATTGTTTTATTTTCATGAATGATGTTAATACGTATTATAGACATTGTTTCTTGCTTCAAAATGACGTAATTTTTTTTTTATCTCAAAATTATATCTATTTTTGGTTACAATCTCAAAATGATATCTATAAATCAAGATATTATCATCAAAAGTAGTTGATCGGAGCAAAAAAAAATAAAATTCACATCTTAAATTTGTAGTAGATTTTTACTATGTTATAGGTTGAATGGGGGGTTTTATTACCTTTCGAAAATGTTAACTAGCGTAGTCGAGACACTCTTTAAGGACCTTGCACGAATAAGTTTATATGGAAATTTGGGTATTCGATGCAAAAAAAAATTTAATACTCCCTCCAGTTTTATATGTAAGAAAATTTTTAAAAAAGAAATTGTATTGGTTTTGATGTTTTTTTAGTTTTTCTTCTTATAATAAAAACCGGAGGGAATATTTGATTTTTAAAAAAATAATTTCTTAATTTAAATTTTTTAAAGAGTGCCCCAAGCACTAATTATGAAGAAAACAATTTAGTTGAATTTTGTTTAGAACACTACTCTCTCAGTCTCATTTTAAATGACCTAATTTGAAAATATGTATTGTTCATTTAACATGCTTTGACCTTATTTTTCTACTAATATATAATGACAAAATATAGCATATAAGATGGAGTTGGATTCATCTCGATGAATATTATCAAAATATCAAATTTTCATAATTTTTTGTAATAGATAATAAAACATATTTAAGCTTAAAGTTGCACATTGACACACGTGACAGAGTCAACTGTGTTACTTAGGCTATGTTTGGTTGATCAAAGAAAGTAGAAGGAAAGAAAGTAGAAGGAAACAAAGTGAAAGGAAAGATTGTGTAAGGAATGAATGAGAGTAGAAAGTGAGATGATTTTACTAGTTGTTTGGTATAAAAGAAAGAGGTAGGAAAGAAAGATAAAATTAAAAAATGTTAGATTTAGTAAATTACATTACTACCCACATATTAAACTGATATGTATATACTTATATGAATATATATAATATAATACCTTCCTTAAAAAAAATATAATACCAAAAAAAAATGTACCAAAAAAAAAAAAAGAACACAGGCACAACAACACAAAATTATTAAAACCTGACACAAGAAAACTACTCACATAAAAAATAAAGCGTGGGAAGGAAGAAAAAAAGCAAATCAACATTATAAAAGTAATAAAACAAGGGTATTCGTGACTTTTCATCATATGAATGAGTTTCTTCCCCACTTTCTGCTCGCGGAAACAATTTTAGGTATGGGTTCCATCAATATGCATCTTTCCTATGCTTTTCTATGGTGTTTCAAACTATGGAAACCTCTCCTTTCCACTTTCTTTCTCTCCACTCACAATCTTTCCTTCCTCTATCAGTTGAAACAAACAGACCATTAATGTAGAACTGAAGGAATATCTTTTTACTTGTTTTAAAGAACCGTGCCTATAGACTATTTTGACACGTCTTTTCAATTGCTAGAGTCCAATTCTCAAAAATGGGTAAATTGTTTTTTTTTTCTTTTCAAAGAAACATTGAGTAAATTGTTGACCTTTTTGATAAAAATTTAAGGATTAAAAAACATAATGATTAATGTACCAGAAAAAAAAATATAATGATTAAAAAACGGAATAAATTTGTTAATGGTACATTCCATATGTTCCTTATTATAAGCAAATATTCGTTCATCAATTGCTTATACTTCCATAGCCATCTTTTTTTGTTACAACTTCGAAAACCAGAGTATAAGAAAAACTCTAAAGTTTGTTCTATAAAATATTATTTTACGTACATATGGGGTGGTTTGTGTTTCATTCCATGTGTTCGTTTCTTTTTGTTTATCCTTCATGGGCTTCTTCATTGGTGCCGTTGTGCAACCATGATGATTCCTCTGCCTTGCTTGAATTCAAGAACTCTTTTAGTCCTAATGTTTCCTTCATTAGGGATGAATGTGAGTCTGCTTACAATCCAAGGACAAAATCATGGAAAAACGGTACGAATTGTTGCTTGTGGGATGGAGTGAGTTGTGACACAAAATCAGGCTACGTGGTTGGCCTCGACCTTACTTGCGGTTCACTTCAAGGTAAACTTCATCCCAATAGCACTCTCTTCCATCTTCATCATCTTCAAACACTCAACCTAGCTTTCAATGATTTTTCCACGTCTCATATATCTTCTGGATTCAGTAATCTTATAGCTCTCACACATCTAAACTTATCTTCCTCTAGTTTTCATGGTGTTATTTCTTCCAAAATATCCTGTTTGTCAAAATTAGTTTCGCTTGATCTTTCAGAGTTAGATGAAACAATATTTGAACAATCATCCTTCGAAAATCTCATTAAAAATACAACCGACTTAAAGGAGCTTTCTCTTGATTACATAGATATGTCTTCAATTAAACTAAGCACTCTGTCTTTGTTAGTAAATTATTCAGCCTCTCTGGTCTCCCTTAGTCTATATGATAACAAATTGCAAGGGAAGTTAGCAAGTAACATTCTCCATTTACCCAA
>Ga0315913_1007141_pt1 | contig 13453 bp, 5 predicted proteins | sample MpolsnodulesMG_FD_207736 | JGI IMG/M metagenome (GOLD analysis project Ga0315913, IMG submission 207736) | Medicago polymorpha root nodule microbial communities from Los Angeles, California, United States - small nodules | ecosystem: Host-associated > Plants > Roots > Nodule | place: USA... | reverse complement strand
GGAGATGCACCACACATGAAACTCTTTTTGTAGAGTGTCTTAAGAAACAAGAGTTAGAGGCAAAATTGAAGAACTTACCATAGGGTGCTTCTCCCACGATGTGTTTTCAATCTTCTAATTAGGGAGGTTAATTTGAAGGGAATGTAATTTTTTTAACCTCAAAATTTATTATATGATGAGAGAAATGCAAAGTGCACTTAACCTACAACCCGGAAAAAGTACAAGGGGTACTGACCCGCCAAAAACAAACAACCCAATTCAAGAAATTAAACAAAGAAAAGGTTTTGAGTACAAATCATAATACAGACACGGACCTCCAATTTTTCTAACAATAAACCATCTCCAAGAGGAAATTTTGGTGGTCTCTTCAATCTCCTCCACCTTCCAATTCTTAGAAGAAGAAAAAAAATCACATTTTGCGCTTCTCAAATTTTCAAAAGTGTTGCATGACATATAAGTCTTAACTCCGGCCCTCTGATGCCTTTTTGCCAACGAAGAGGATGAAAAGCAATCAAGGAGGGAGACATCATTACTTGTATGTAGAATGGTTGGCTATAGATTTTTTTATGGGGGTACCAACCCTTAGATATGTTTTTCTTTGGGTAACTCTTTTTTTATATGCAATAGGATTAAAGTACCCCAGCTTATACTTCACTTGATAAGTTTTTTTCTTACTGGTAAATTGAATGTATATTAAAAAAGATAGAGTAAGAGTTATAAAGCAAGATGCATCAAGGAGAAAGAAAGAGATACAATAAGACAAACGACAATACAAATAAAAGAAGACAAAAGATGAATAACACAATTGCTTAACTTAAAAATGTCCCTTTTTATTTGAATTAGACAGAGTTTTCAATGGCAAAATACAAGAATCCAGAATACACGAAATACTCCAACCCATTACACATAGAATCTAAAGGAAACATAAAAGTAACTTCATAAGAAGCTTTAAGGATTACATAAACAAAAGTTGTTGTACGATTTGATGTGAAGGTGCTATGGAAACAATTGAAGCAATTTTCAACTTTGTTATTCATTATTCTACTTTAGTACTCGAATCCGAAATCCATAAAATAACCAACAAAAACAAAAAACATAAGAAGTTGAACTAGCAACATATTCGTCAGATCGATCATACATCACTCTTCTTCATTAGGAGGCAACTCGTTCAAGTCGAATCCTAAACCTTTGCCTTCATCAGACTCAGATGCAGCATTATCAGACTCAGATGCAGCATCATCAGAGGGGTCCTCTATCTCCATTGGCTGGCTTTCATCATCACCTAGTAACAAAAGAAAAACATTCAAAATTATAATTATAATTGCTTCATTGTAAAAACATTAGTTAGAAAAAAAAGCAAATCGTCAAATTAAAAACTGATAAGTTAAAAAAAAAAATTAAAGATATATCTAGATGCCTACATGAATTTGATCTCATAAAATTAAGCACCACTCAAAAAGAACATATATATGTTTGTGTGTATGGTGTAATCTTTTATGAATGTTCTATATATGGATGGGAATAGGCAGGCGCGGCCCATAGCAAGTGCAAGGCGAGCTACGACGCCGGACCTCATAATTATAGGAGCCTCAATTTTTTTTTTGATATAGCATCCAAAGGTGTTAATTGTATACAATAAAATATAACAAATCAATAGACACCTTGTAATGGTTTGGTGGTAAAATAGAATGCACTTTGATGTTCAATCCCGAACATTTGTGTGAATTTGAACCAAATACACAAATCTCAATTACATACACAACTATTAAGTCATTACAATTTTATTTTTTTAATCAAATTTACAATTTAATATGTTTTCAGAGTTATCTAATGTAGGAAACTACTATATAACTTGAATTTTTTGTCATTTGTTTCAATTAACAACACAAATTAAATCCGTTAAATAATTAGTATTTTTTCTATCGTTTTAAGTTTAATCATGCATGCTATTGTTAATTTGCTACTATTTTTTCTCGATATTAGTTCTAGTTTGTTAATATTTAGATAGGAAAGACACTTTTTTAAGCAACAACCAATATGCTTAAGATCCATTTTGCACTAAACAAATCTATGATTCTTTTTAAGTTTTTGGCGTTTCTATTTTTTTTTTAGAGAAGGCGTTTCTATTTATTATGAACCTAATTTTTAATATTAAAACAATTAGTGGTCAGTAAAGTTCAACACAAGTTAGTTAGATCCTCCCATACGAACTTACATTTTTATGTTATTTACAACTTAAATATATGATTACTATTGCTTAAAAAACATCTTGTTTTTCCATTAGGGGCCATTTTTAATATTTGAACATGGCCTCCGATTTTATCGGAACGGCCCTGGAAATAGGCCAGACTGGCCTACAGAGGCCTACGGCCTAGCTTACGATAGACCAGGTCAGGCCAGACTTTTTTCTTAAATAGAGAAGGCCTAAGATTTTTTAAAAGCTTATTTACCTTAAAGGCCAGGCCACAGGCCATTCAAAAAGCCTCTTGAGCCTATTAGGCCGGCCTATTTAAGTAAATATGAATAATATTATTTATTATTATATTATATTTTGTACTTTGAATTAAAATAAAAATTTGTTAACTTTTTCAGTAATTTAAGCTTATTAGTATACATTAATATTTGCATATTTAAATGTATTATTATAAATTGGAATTGAAATATGATACAATATATAGTCAAATTTCCTAAAGACTCGTGTTGATTATCAAAAAAGAGTTTAATCTAATTGATATATTAGTTTGTGAGTGAATTTAAACTTATATCACATTGTTTATTTAAAGATGTTCATATGAAATAGGTTTTTAAACAAGCTAGTAGGCCGTATCAGGCTTTCAGAAGGTCAGACTCAGGCCCAAAAAGTAAGCTTATGACAGGCCGCATGCCAGACTTAGGCCTTCATAAAATTTGGCAGGCTTAGGCCTTGCAAAGCTTAGCTCGGTCTAGCATATTCCCACCCCTAGTTCTATACACAAGTACTTTGAAATCAAAATAATTAAATGTAAAAAAAAAATGACATAACATTAAATAATTGAATCTTGGACATGATAAAATAACCAATAAAACCCTAGGTCATTGGAGTGTTGACCTAAAAATTATTATAGTGTGAAAAAGAAACATGACAATAAATAGTTTTGAGTTAGGAAATTAGGTTTTAGTTTTACCCTCATATTGATCAGGTTGAGGTGGGATGGCTGTTGATGTGGAAGGAAGTGTAGAAAAACCAGGAGGTGCAGACAAACCATTAGGATCACAACAAAAATGACGTTCTTCCATATGATTCATCAAAGCAGTCCAAGTGGGAAACACATGTTTGCATCTATAACAATTTGGATATACAAAAGGATGGTCCTTCACTTCACAAATATTACTCTTCCTCCTCTTCATAGCTGGACCATCTCTTCCTCCTTCTCCATCAGCTGCCAGCTTCCCATTCTCACGTGCTCTGAATTCCACCAACACTTCGAGAGCGGTTTTCAGGATATCTTCTTCCTCCATACTTAAAGAAATCTGAAGGGTAGTTGGGTTGGTTTCTTTGGGGAATTCATCATCAGAGGGAGGGTCTTGAGGGGACTTGTTGTTGATGGGGGTTGAATTCTTGGAAGGGTTAGGGTTCTGCATGTTGAAAATGAAAACTAATATGAAGAAAAAGACAATGGAAGATTTTGTTTGGGTTTGTGTTATGTGTGTGTTTTAGTGGTCTATTTATGATGGTTGATGATGTTATACGATGATTAATGTAGTACTATTTTGTCTTTGATTTTTAGGTAAAAAAAAGATGGCGGGATCGGTATCATGTATTTTAGTTAAGTTTTTTTTAGAATAAATGTATTTTAGTAAAGTTTTTTTATTTATTTTATTATTTTGTCAGAATATTTTTCAAAAGTTAAAATGATATTCAATGTACATATTGTTTAGCATTAGATTTGTTAGGACAACTCTTAAATACCGTGGGATTTATTACCAACTGGATAAATATTCCTCGTACTTGATAAGGAGATATTTCTACAATCTTAAAAATCAAATTAATTTATATCACATTGTTCATACTAATACATTGTATTTATTTGAAGGATCATATTACATTGTATTATTGATTATCACATCACATTGATCATAATACATTGTATGTATTCGTAAATTTAAGCTGGATATGCGTCATAATTTTCAACGGTGACCTGAGAAATTTTAAAATGTTACCAAAAATAAGGTTTATTTACATTTTGAAAAATAATTTCTATTTTCATTTTATAAAATTGGTGTTACTTTTAAAGGGTAGTTTAAATATGAATCTGGTCCAGATTGTAGATTTGTACTATTTTTAGTAAATTTAAATAAAATAGTATTTTTGTTCACCAATTTATTATTATTATAAAATTTATTTTTATTAAAAATGATAAAGAAATATTTTGGACCATTTTCAAAAGGTCCATATCGGACACACATGTTAATAAAGAGAAAATGGGCTTTCAAAATGAATCGTTGTGAAGAGAACGAATAAAATGTTAGATAGGAATGATGATGGATTTGGAGAAACAATGAAAATAACTCTTAAAAAGTTTTCTTATTTTAATGGAAGGGTCTTGCTAACAAGTATTCTTAGGTATTTGTTAAAGATTAAAAATAGAAATAATTGATAAATTTTATGTAAAAAAATTTACTTTTTAAAGTTTCAATGCATTTAATACATAATTTCCAAGACAAAGTTTCTTCTTTAGATTTTTTAACAAGTATCGGAAGAGCACATGTTATCATTTCCCTTTAAGGAAATACAAGACAATTGTTTATTTCAAGGGTTTACTTTCTCCTTGTTAACAAGTAAAACAAGACCAGACCTTGAAAATGCAACATTATTTTTTTGAAGAAGACAAACTAACCCGTCAAAATTGGCAATGAAAAAATCGAATTTGAGACATTGTGAGAGAAGCACACTCCAAGGTCACAACTCTCAATCCAACACCATCATACCAACCCAAGTGGGTTGGAGTTTAACATAAATTTCTCTAGGTAGAGTTTTGTTATCCATTGTGATCTTATCGGCCCGAGAGATTAAAAGTTGCGGTTACGTGCAAAGGATCCTAGTTCATACCAAAACAAAACAAAATTTTAATAAATAAAAATGAAAATATTTGTGAACGCATCATCACATATTTCTAAAAATGACCAAAATGTTTAAAGATACAAATTTTAATTATTTTCACTAGCGAAAAGACAGGCACGTGCATGCCCGTCTTTCCGCTCTTTTTATTGCGCTAACGTTTGAAAATTATGAACGGTGTTTTTTTTTTAATGGAATTTTGATTTTGATTAAAACTAAAAAAATATAAAAAAAATATAATTTCAAGTTATAAAAAATCAAACTAACCACGATTATCTATTTCAATGACACCAACAGTTAATATGACAATATAACAAAAAAATATAATCTAATTTTTCTAATGATATAAACAACAATTTTATTATAGAAAAATTTGTTTAAGGGTATAATTGGAATAATAAAAAAGTAAGTATAAATATACTCACCAGTTTGTTACATTTTTTAAATGATAAAGGAAAAAACCGGACACACACACACACACACATATATATTCATATCGTGTTTGTTACATTTTTTAATATTTAAATTTATTCTTATCTATTTGTTTCATGTATTATTTGTATTGAAAATTGAGGGTATTTTTGGAAAGAGAAAAAAGCAGCACAAAAGAGCTGAAAAAGATTATTTTCTTTATATATAGTATAGATGAACACAACAACATCCGTAAATTTGAAGGAGACAATATACTAAAAATGTTACCCTCTGTTTGTTTCTACAAAATGTTAAATATCTCTCGAGTTAAATAGGACCACAATGGACAATGAAAATTTCCCTCAAATAAAATAAGATTATAATGGGTGACAAAACTCCTTCATCTAGGGTTTTGATGTTGATGCATTCTCATGATTATATTTCAAACTAGAACCTTCAATTAAGTTAGAAGAAATCCAACCAATCACATCTAAACACACCATAGGATTTGAAGATATTATGATTGTATATGATATTTTCCTGAACCGGAAGAGAATGATTCAATAGTCTAAATTCGAGTACAAAAGGTGCTTAAACTTATATACGAACAAGAATAAAGACGGGTTAAATATATTTTTGCTCCCTATAAATATGTCAACTTTTTATTTTAGTCTCTCTAAAAAAATTCTTCAACTTTTAGTCCTCTAAAAGTTTTTCATCCTCCCTTTTGGTCCCTCCTTTAAAGTAAACTCGTGTAGAACTCATATTTTTGAATAAAATTTTGCTGAAAAATTTATAATATTATAAGAATCTCTCCTAAAAAAAATTAGAATTTTTTAACAAAACATGAATTAAATATAAATTTTTATATCTTTGTGGTTAAATTTAATTTATGTTTTGTCAAAAAATTCTAATTTTTTTTTGGAAAATATTTTTACAATATTCTACACATTGCACATTTCAATTAATATGGACCAAAAGTAGTGATTGAAAATTTTATAGGGACAAAAAGTTGATGAAAATTTTTAGAGAAACTAAAACGAAAAGTTGGTATATTTTTAAGACCAAAAACATATTTAACCTAATAAAGAAAAATAAGACAATTAAAAAAAATACCATGAGGGGAGGAATAAACACATCTATCCCCTAGAAAGGCAACCAAGATGGTCAGTATACCAGTCATACACAATTCAATTTTATATAGCTTTTATGTTGTTTTAGGGGATATGAATTTCATGTTTATATACTTATCAATGAAATAAATCAAAATTTATTGATACTTTTCTATAGATTATTAATATTTATGTAACTTTCTTGTAAATAGTTAGTAACTAGTTAGTAATTAAGGAAACAATTTACTTTACGACTTAAATCAGCACAATAACTACATTCTCCTTTCACCTTCGTAAAGTAGACGATGATAGGGTTGTCCGTTTGTAGAACTATCTAGAGGGAGAGTGTGCTATGTACTTCTAAGACTCATAGTTGAGGAAACCTTTAGGAACATTGAGAAGTTATACCTTTGGAAATATAGGAACACTAATTTAAGTCTATATTTCAATTACCTTTGAGCGAGTAAGACCCCATGAACTGACATGTGGATCAATAGGTGCAACTCGACATGTAGAGGGAATCTACCAACATATCTGAGAGTGTAAGACCCCACACGTAAGGATCATTGTCTGACCAGCAGGTGCAATTTGACAACTGATTATGTTTAATGTCCCAATGAACTCGTCACTTAAATAATCTACTTGAAATACGATACTTTACTTACACTTTATTACTTGAAAAACGATTTGGTACACTTGCCTAATTCGACCATCAGAAACTTAAATTAAAATATATGGGCGTCGTGATATGGCATTTTAGTAGCCTTTTTTCTGATAGAACTCAACATGGTTCTCTAGTTGAAAACGACATAACTTGTCCATGAGTAGTTTCCACGCTCTTTTGAAAGACGTCTTGACAACTCTACCGGTTTATTTTCTTTTATTCTTTAAATCTCGTGCATGTATTATTTATCAAATTGAATCTCTCTCTAAATCGTTTCTTTGGAGTGGGTGTGAGCAAGCCCAAAAAATTAAATATGTTAAGTGAGATAGGGTTTGTATGTGTCAATTTAATATTGCTATGCTAGGTAAGTAGTCTTGGAGATGAGGTAGATAAGGAACTTTTGTGGTTTAAAGTGATTCAATCTAAAGACTATGGATTAAGGGTGAGAAACGAGAGTATATGAAGGTATGAAAGGTAGAAGAATATTCTCATATTGGTGTAGAGTCATTCAATATATTGATTATGGTGAGGAGTTGGGAATTAGAGAGGGCTAAAAGATTTTTTTTGTTAAAAAATGATGATCATGAGTTTTTCTTTAAATGGAAAATGGTAATAGTTAGTTTGCTATATTAATATTTTACTCATTCTTCCGGAGTTGACTTTTCCTTTTGGTCAGATCCTTGGGCGCAGGGGGTTTATTAAGGAGAGGTTCAATAACTATATGGTTTGTCTTTGAATAAAATGTTTGTTAGTGAGATGTTTAGGAGGTGATGACTTTTAATGGGGTGGATGGTGGAGGATGAGTTAGTTGCTTGTTTGGGAATAGAACTTTTGTTGGAGTATTGTTTCTCTCTTTTGCAAAATATTTCTTTGAAGGATCAAGTTTGTGACATGTGGATTTGGATGTTTGAAAAAGTCTGACTAGTTCTCATTTAGAGGGGTATTTTAGTTCCCCATTCAAGCGTCTTCAGACATAAATTCAAAGATTATAGTATAATTTGGAATAAGAAAGTATAAGTCTCTGTGTGTTTTGCGTTTTTAGAGAACATGTTACAAAAAAAGACAATTCGGTGAGACAGATGGTCTAGATACTATTTCTCCTATGTGCTTGGTTGGATGTGGTGCAGTGGAAACTATGAATCATCAATTTATTGAATGTGTGTTTTTTATTGAAAATATTTGGAGCGTTATTTTAAATTGAAAAAAAAAATTGCTTGTGCTTTAACTAATGATCATATTAATCATTCCATGCAATTTTGAGTCTTGTACAGGCATAGTGTGAGTCATGTATACGTTTGATATCTGTAGGTGCTCATGATGTGCGTGGATGAGAGAGGGTTTTTTCATGTGATAGTGACATGGGTATATATGCTTCAGTCATAGTAAAGACACTCAGAGAGGTAAATATTGGTCATAGTGTTAATTTTCCCTTTTACATATACCAAATATTATGTTGTTGTAAGTTAAAAATCATTTTATTTGACCAACAAATCAACTTGACATTATTCAACCATGCAAGGATAATTATTGTTGTGTGCAAATATGAGTTATATGTCCCACATCGGCTAGAAAAGTAAAGGTTGAACACCTTATAATTTAGAAGACCCATAAACCGATCAATGCTTCAGTTTCTCATCAATGCTTCTCTCTCTCAAAATCTTATAAACCCTAGTTTCCGAGTTTTCTGTTTTTAACTATTTTTTCATAGTTTCCTCATAGTTTTTCACCATTGTTCCATCAAAGTGGTATCAGAGCCCCGGTTCGACGAAGTGTACATGACCAAGGCAGCCGGTCCATTGCGCAGAAAGCAGCAACGGTGGTACAAGCAGCAAGTGGCTCCTTGTGTCGGTCCGTTTGCGGAGAAAGCAGCAACGACGATACAAGCAAGTAATAATAGCTTCCGCTTGTAGGGGGAGCATGATGAATTGATGGACTCACACTTGAGGGGGAGTGTTGTGTGCAAGTGTGAGTTATATGTCACACATCAGATAGAAAAGTAAAGGTTGAACACCTTATAAGTAAGAGAGCCCATAAACTCATTGCCTTAAGGTTTTGGATAAAAGTGCGGTGTGTCTCTCACTAGTGTGGTTGTTATGGCCTCAATGTTGCCGGTCCCTCGAACTCCAGTGGCGGAGCCACGTTTTGGTAAGCTGGTGCAGCTGCATCCCCTCAAAGCTTTAAATTTATACCAATATTTTTTTTTTATTCATTTTGAACCTCCTCAAAATATAACTTTGCACCAGCTGTGATCTTGTTACTGCACACACGAGAAGTCTTACAAGCAGGTACACAGTTAAAAGTCAGAGAAATACTGCACGTGCAGCAAAGAAGCAAAATAATTTTTTAAAATATAATTGAAATTCAAAATATAAATGTATTAGAAACTCGGTTTAATGAACATACACAAAACAACATAGCCATTGGGCTGGACCCTACAAAGTGTAGTGATATATGTAGCGAATTAATAATATGCCAATATATATGTTTCAAAAAAAAAAAAGCCAATATCTATGTTACTCTTAATACTTAAAAATAATAGGTCAATATCTATGTTACTCTTAATACTAAAAAAAAAACCTATAGTACACTCAAAAAATTAGTTTGTATCGATATATCCGGTCTTTTAATTGATAGTTAAATGAGTTATATTTTTTAAAATAATATTACAATAACTAAATTTCATTTATCAAAAGTATCGGCGAAATAAAATTTATTGATTGTTTTTTACGATAAAATATAAAATTTTTGATATGATTCTTATAAACATTATTGAGATGATATTTTTTCCTAATGAAATGACGTTTTCTAAAATACAAAATTTGAGAAATAGCTCTTTATTTCATAAAAATAATCGTTAATTTGTTGATTTTAAAAACAAATGTACTGATACACAATTAAAATGCAACTTGACACCAATTTGGATCGAGTTTAAGAGACTAAACTCTCACAATGTGACAAACTAATGTTTAAATCTTCTTGAAAGAGATACTTGTGTTTTGTATCTGACATGTCACGAATCTCACATAAGATTATCTTCAACAAGAAAAATTTATAAAAAGAAATATTTATCTGAGGATAAAAATTTGAGGTAAATAATATTTTTATTAAAATTTAGTTTTTCTAGTATTTATGAATAAACAATAGTTGTATCTTTATCTTCATAAATACATATCTAATAATAACAATAATAATAAGGATAATAATATGTAAAAAAAAAAATAACAAATGATAATAAATTTATAAAAAAAAATATTGCATCTCTTGACCTGAGGTCCTGGCTACGCCACTGCCGAGCTCCCCTCATGACCCAAAAGTTCTTTCCAAAAAAAGTCATGCAAGGATAGTTTTATAGGTTTCATTTAATAATTGATAAAAACAAACAATATTGACAAAAAAAAACAACAAAAATCCCTACCAAACTAAACAAATATACATATGAAAGTCGCTTAAAAAACTGTTAAGCTATGTAAAATATAACATAAGCCATGTAATCACAAAAACAAAAATCGTTATTTCGTTTTTACTCTAAAAAAATACATTATTTTTTACTCTATAAAAAAAATCAGTATGTCTTTGTATGTTATAATACTGAGTGAATATGATGTAAATTGAGAACTTGGATTTATCATTTATATGTCTTGTGATCGGTGTATCTTGGCACATGTTTTGTAGCTTTGTACTTAAATATTTTGAAAGCTTTTCGGTCCTAGTTTTATCTTTTAGCTTATTACTAAACATCGAGTCACATTTGAATTCTAATGTATTTTTTTTATTAATTTTGTGAATTATTTACACGACCAATCTTGCTCGCTTTTCAGGACATAACTCGAGCTTTGATTGTTAGAATAAAGCATATGAGTATTCGTTGGAAAGCTTAAAGAAGATCTACAACCCTCATGTTGATTACAAAAGCCATTTCAGATGTCCTATTGGTCGAGAAAGAAAAATAAGGGACACTAAAGACGAGAGTTTTGGGTCGTTTGTTTAGGAATAAAACTAATTTTGTTGGAGTGTTTCTCTCTTTTGCAAAATATTTCTTTGTAGGATCAAGTTTGTGCCAGATGGATTTGGATGTTTGAACAAGCCAGACAAGTTCTATGTTAGAGGGGTATTTTAGTTCCTCACTCAAACTCAAACGCCTTCAGACAAAAATTCAAAGGTTAGAGTATAATTGGAATAAGAAAGTATAAGTTTCTTTGTGTGTTTGACGTTTTTAGAGAACATGTTATAAACAAAAGACAACTTGGTGAGACAGATGTTCTAGATATTAATTCTCTTATGTGCTTAGTTGGATGTGGTGCAATCGATACTATGAATCATCTATTTATTGAATGTGTGCTTTTTCGAAATTATTTGGAGCGTTATTTTAAATTGAATAAAAAACTCTTGTGCTTTGACTAATGATCATATTAATCATTCCATCCAATTTTGAGTCATGTGACCAAAAAATCAACTTTGACACTATTCAACCATGCAAGGATAGTGTTATTATAAGTTTCATTTAATAATTGATTAAAAGCAAACAATGTTGACCAAAAAAAAGCAAACAACAAAAATCCCTTTCAAACCAAACAAATATTCGGTTGTATGGGTTACCGACGTACCATATGAAAATCGCTGAAAAAAACTATTAAGCTATGTAAAATATAACATAAGCCATGTAATCATATACATCAAAAAAATAAGCCATGTAATCACAAAAACAAAAATCGTTATTTCTTTTTTACTCTATGAAAAAATACATTAGTTTTTCCTCTATAAAAAAATCATTCTATGTCTTTGTATGTTATAATACTGAGTGAATATGTTGTAAATTGAGAACTTGTTGCAAGCTTTGTACTTTAAAATTTCCAAAGCTTTTCGGTCGTAGTTTTATATTTTTAGCTTATTTCTAAACTTTAAGTCACATTTGAATTCTAATGTGTTTTTTTTTATTAATTTTATGAATTATTCGCATAATCACCTTTGCTCGCTTTTCAGGCCATAACTTGAGTTTTGATCGTTAAAATAAAGCATATGAGTATTTGTTGGAAAGCTAAGAAGATCTACAATCCTCATGTTTATTACAAAACCCATTTTGAATGTCCTATTGGTCGAGATAGCAAATTAAGGAGGTTGTAAAGATGATTATGTGATTTGGGTCGTTTGTTTTGTATTGGGTTGATTAGCATTGTGCCTAGTTTGTTCTGACTCGAATCTTAATTAGGTTAAAACTCTAGGATTATAAATAAGGTGGTTGTGGGAAGCCAAGACTTATCTTTTGTTCAACCGTTTTCATAATACCATTTGTCCAAATCTTTTGTAATTAAGATCCGTAAATCAACCGTTTTGTTGAAGCTCAGTCTCTAATGCAATCAGCACAACTGATTCAAAAAGAGTTAAAAACGAAATATTAAAAACTTAGGGTGTTGTATAATAGATCTATCTCTCGATATGGGCGACTGTTTCCCTTTTTAAGAATTAGACGATTGTGAAGGTTTTTTTTTTTACTTCAAACAAATATTATTAAAGAAAATGAGAGAAGTACAAATAGTACTTTTCTTTTCAAAATGGGAGAATTTTGAATCTTAGGGTGGTTTATTTGTAGGGAATATTAATTTTTTTTTAACATCAAAATTTATTAGATGATGAGAGAAGTGCAAAGTGCACTTAACCTACAACCCTAAAAAAGTACAAGGTGTACTAACCCCTCCAAAAACAAACAACTTAATTCAAGAAATTTAACAAAGAAGAGGTCATAATATAAACACGGACCCCATATTTTTCTAACAATAAACTATCTCCAAGAGGAAATTTTGATGGGCTCTACAATCTCCTCCACCTTCCGATTCTTAGAAGAAAAAATAACCACATTATGCGCTTTTAAAATTTTCAAAATTGTTGCATGACAAATAAGTGTTAAGTCTGTCCCTCTCATGCCTTTTTACAAACAACGAGGATGAAAAGTAATCAAGGAGGGAGACACTTACATGTATGTAGAATGGTTGGCTATAGGTTTTTTGATTGATGTACCAACCCTTAGATATGTTTTTCTTTGGGTATCTCTTTTTTTATATGCAATAGGATTAAAGTACCCTTATACTTCATTTGATAAGAATTTTTCTAACTGGCAAATTGAATATATATTAAACAGGATAGAGTAAGAGAGATAAAGCAAGATGCATCAAG
>Ga0315913_1007140_pt1 | contig 13454 bp, 8 predicted proteins | sample MpolsnodulesMG_FD_207736 | JGI IMG/M metagenome (GOLD analysis project Ga0315913, IMG submission 207736) | Medicago polymorpha root nodule microbial communities from Los Angeles, California, United States - small nodules | ecosystem: Host-associated > Plants > Roots > Nodule | place: USA... | reverse complement strand
TGCAACAACTTCTTGGTCTATTTGCCAGGGAAGAAACAAAAAGCTTCGAGTAATGATGTGCTAGAATTTCTAGAGGAGTACCATTTTTCTTTAAAAAGCATTTAATTTTAATCACATCCCCCCTCCGTAACAATTATTTATCTACTCAATTTTATTTTATTTTTGGTTAAGTAACCTAATGGTTAGAGCTCACACAATTTAATTGTGGAAAAGTGAGATGTCCGGGGTTCGAACCCCGGCCCCTGCATATAATATACAATATCCCTACCAACTGAGTTAAGCTCACGGAGATACTCAATTTTTTTTTTATTTTAACAGAAAGGGATTAGATCAAGTTTTTTTAAAAAATAAATAGAGAAGCCTAAGAATTTATTATAAGTTTATTTAATTAAAAAGGCCAAACTCTGGGTCATATAAAATAAACTTTCAGGTTTATTAGAGCGGTATATTTAAGTAAAAGTAATACTTTTATTCTTACATGTATAAAATAGAATTAAAAAAAAAATTAATAGTAAGTATTCATTATCATCATTCTCTAGTTCCTTCAAAAAAAAAAATCATCATTCTCTAGAAACACTCAGATTTTTTTTTGAAACAAAATCTCTATTTCTTCCTATACTCTCATCCTCATCTCCAAACTTTCAAACAAAACCTTAAATGTCCCATCGGTGTATGTAGGATTATTACCTAGTAATCGTAGGAGATTGGTTTTGCAACATGAATTTTAATCTCAGTCAGTCAGATATAGCAACGCCAACCTTTATTTTAAGACATTATTTTCAAATATTATTGGTAAGACCTATGTTGCCTTTGAAAAAATGCTGACAATTAATCCAACACAATGTGACTTCAATGAAAATCATTCATGCGTACTCAACTAACTATAAAACATAGTTATAGTCTTGTAGATAAACCTAACGAAAATAAGTCACCGCCTTTTTCACATTATTATTTCTACAGGAGATGGTCTTTTATTACATGCAATGCAATACAATACAATACATGGCCCCAATTACATTTACCAACCTCCATCCACAAAAAAGATAACAGAAAATACATAAATAAACTGATGCTACATGGGATGATAATAAGGCCTTATCAAACAATTTTTAACTCAAGCTTTGGATAGCCAGCCCGAGCTTTGTGCCGTTCGAAGAGATCTTGAAGTGCTTCCACAAACTGACTATGTATCTTGGCAATCTAAAAGCAGGTTCAAATAAGCCAGTATTTTTGTCAGCTGAACCATCAACATTTGCATATATATATTCATGACACAGTATCAAGAATTTCCATCTAGAAACAGTTCCATGTTGGTTATCATATTTAGATTTTTGTAATAGCTCTTGATTATGAAAGTATATTGCATGTTACTTATGAAAGCTAGGAATAAGACATGTAAGTTTCTTATAGAACTACTCCAAACTATAACTACCATCGCGAAAACTAGTTAACGAGAAATAAAATTGAGAATCCTGTTTAAACATAAAAATGCTTTAAGAATGTGCACATACCTCCTCTGTGGTTGGTTCTGGATTTTTCTCGAGCACAATTGGCCTACCCACCACCACATGCATTGGATGTCTGAATGGTACCGGGGATCTGAAAAAGGAGATGAGATGATTTGTTTAGCAAATATGAAATTAAAAGTTCTAGAGATGATCGAACTTTGATGCTAACTATTGTTTAGGCTCTGGTTGTGCACAATAATTGACCACTCTACTCAAATCAACTATTCTGAACGAAATAAGTTGCTAAAAGTAAGAGCTTGCCAGTTACGATTAAAAGTGATAACTGAACGGAAAAGGCAGGCATCCTGAACAACATCAATTGAATCCAATTTCTCCAATTACATGTTTTAGCAAATAGTTTAAGTTTATTTCCAACAAAAACTGACCTATTTTAACTATTGTTTCTAATTTCTATATTAGGTGTCAATCCTTTTTTGTGATAATGTGTGTGTAGGTAGCATTTTGAATGTGGAAGGCATAGTTCAACAAGTTAAAGAACTTTTACTAAATTAATCCATCCTCTTCAATTCAATTAATTGCACAGGTTCAATTCAAGCAGAATGACCATGGCAGGATGCAAATTGACGCATAAAAGAATCACGCACCCGAAGATACCCCAAAAACATATTGGGGTGAACTTAATCGCCCTAGAGAAGTTCAGAAACAACTTTCCACCTGGTTTCCACCACTTATAGATATCTGACTGTATCAAAGTTACACCAAAAAGGATAGTTATCTTAAACTTATGAGTGAAGAATACATCACGGTAAAACAAAAACAAATAAGCAAAGAAAATGAAGTTGGCAGATCCAAAAGTGACATGCAAATAGATTTCATAACAGTTACACTTTTGTAAATCTGACAAGTGAAGTCAAAGTAAAGGTGCACCAGTGTAAGGCTTGCACATGAATGTAAGATTAAGAGAAGAAATAAGTACCTGACCAAAGCAGAAAACAGGAACCAAGGGATGACCATTCTCCAATGCTATGCGGACAAAACCTCTTCTTGCCTTAAGGTAAGCTATCTATAAAGTAAAGTGTTCAAGTTATCCTGTTAACATCTATGAAACTAAATATATAATGACATAAGGAGGTCATTCTTACTAAATGCAAGAAGTAGAATAAAATGGGCTGAATGGTTTCTGGTTATTGATCTTAAAACTCCAACTAAACAAAAGAACGGAATTCATTTTCCTCCCATCTTAATTAAAAATAGATATGAAATATCATAGGAAAATATTAATATAATTGAAATTCAAAACACGTGCAATTCAAAAATGGGCCGAAGTGATTTAATAGCAAAACAAATTCCTGTACAATGTACTATTGAACTTTGTATCAACAACAATCCTATATCTGGAGGAAATGAACACTTTAATTTATTATCATAAGAAAATAAGTATCACAAGGCTGGTCAAAGAAAGAGAAAAATCACATGAGCATTGAGTAAGATGAGCGCAAAAAGCAATGCACCTCGGAACCATGCTGCATGAGAAATGTCTCTTGAACTCCACCAGGTATTAAAATGCAACTATAACCAGCAGCTAACAGGGAGATCAAATTTTTCCTTGTTGCTGGTGTAAGACCCAACCATGTCCATATGTGTCTTAAAAATGGTGTGTAGAACACCTATCATTCAAATGCGAAGAGAAAAACTTGTAAAGGAAATCTCAGTAACTATTAGTAATCATTATTCATCAGTGCCTCAAGTAAAAGTTTTACCGCACTGCTAGCAAGAACTTTAACTTTTGGAATAGGCATGAAACCTGTGTTGTCAGCTAGTGCAATAACGCCAATTGGCAAAACTGAATGTGGTTCATAACCAAAAACTGCATATTTGTTCCACTGTTGTTACTATCAATGAGCAACTAACAAGAAGATACACCAAAAAAGTATAACCAATGATTTATTAGTAATATAGGCCAAATTGCAACTATAATAAAATTGAGTTTGAAACCTATTTCCAACAGAAAAATACCACAAGAACTAGGAAAACTAGAGAAACTGAAGTAAACGTTACTTTGATTTGGTAAAAAAACAATTATAGAGAACTATGAATTTCATGCGGCTAAAATAATGGGGAAATATAAAACTTATTGTAAATTGTACTAATTACATGTTACATATAAGGAAAACTCCAGCAACTAAGAAGGACCGAACAACATACACAGTTAAAGCTCGTAAATCTAGTTTCTGATTTGGACCAAGGTTAAGCAAGAATTAATTCAACACGGCAGCTATCAGTCATATTTGGGGTTTTCACTAAAAGTAGTTGGTTATACATCAACATAAAAGGAATCCAATTGAGCGACAAAAACAACTACCAGAGTAAAAATCTCATGAACTTCAACTGATCCTCATTGTTGGTTATAGTGCTAATTTATTTAAGTTTTTTAAAAAAGGTCTCATATAGATTATATTAAACACTCAAGGAAGAAGAATGGAGTATATTAAACACCCAGAAAATGAGTACATAAAGAAGAAAAAGACACTTCTCTAGTCTACTGCTTCATCGAGAAGCTGAAGAGAAAAGAGGTAAGTAGTACACTAAGCTTGATGTTAATGCTTACAGATATTGTAATTACTACATCAAGCATTACAGATCAGACTAAATTAGCACTTAATTTCATTTTCAGTTTAAATTTAACTCAATAATCAAACTTTCCACAGTCTTCACTCTTCACCAACCTCCCATTCTAGGAAATGATTATCCAAATCTACATTTACCTAACCTATGTTAATTTTCTTTCTAAACCAAAGCCTATAAACATAACAACTACATCAATTAAATACATTTCAATAAAAACAACATAATTCATGTAAAACAAAATAACAGAAACAACTAAATTATCATTTTTTAGGTACAAAGTACAAACCATAAGCACGATTAGGATCAAAGGCTTTTATATCCTCTACATGAAGCGTAATCGGAAAGTAGCTACACGCATGCTTGCATATATACCTGAAAATGAAATATACCAAAACAACAACAAAAATACACTTTTTACACATAGCAAAAATAAAGTAAAAAACTCAAATTTCACGTCACGGAAAAGCAAATACACAATAAAAACGAAAATCTACCTAGATAATCTTCTACCAAATTTGCTCTTAGCATCCACTGGAATCACCATGCAAATTAACAGAAAACCTAAAACCCTAACACACAAAAATTCAACAAAATTATGAAAATAAAAAAATCAATAATAATGATGAGAGAGAGAGAGAGAGAGAGAGAGAACGAACAAGAGATATTTGGAGAGAGGGAGGAAGAGTAAAGAGAAGAGGATTATAGCAATGTTGAAGTGAATCGATCCAAGCCATAAGGATAATGCAAGAATTGAGCGAAAGGTGTTTGAAGAATCGCTGAACTCTTCTTTTCCGTTGAAGACTTTCTCCGTCGCCGTCGTCATTCTCCGATAAACAGAGTGTGCGACGGAAAACGGTGTCGTATTAGAGAAACACGCGAATGGCGAGGGAAATATGAAGAGGGAGTGATTTGTAATTCGCGGGAAGAATGAGGGGTGAAAGGGTCATTGTAAGAAGAAAAGTGAGTCACGGCACGTGAGTGAGAGTGATAGTATTGTTGGGAGTGATCGAGTGTGATGAGCTGTTACGTGTACACATGTGATGACACGTGGCTGTTTGTGATTAGTTGATGTTATTGTTAGGATTTTTGGGATCTAAATTCAATGCTAGTAACGTGGTTTGGTTGATTGATTCAGTGAACTGACAGAAACATAAGGTGTTTGCCGTTACGTGCATCTAAGTACTATAACGTCATGCATTATGACATGACTGTCTTGTTTTGTTTAGAGCAAACAGATAGTCAAATACCCAATTTCACAAGATGAAATTGTATGTATGTATGTATTTTGTTTTGGTTACAAGGTTAAACAAAACAAAAGAAAAGAAACAGGAAAAAGAAAAACTAGCGCCTAAGTAAGAAAGTTCCCAACACGTCAGTTTTGAGCAGTGAGAGGAGGTTAACTAGAGGCGATGAATGCATGACTAAATCAACATATGAAGAAACTACTAATTTAATCAGGAAAGTTGTCACATTGATTTTTCTTATTTGAGAGTATAATGAAGAGAGAAGTTTCGATTGGCTACCGAGTTCTTAATATCTTGAATTAAGACAGCGTAGATGTGATGTTGCGGAGTGTCACCCAAGATGAGATTGATGAGAATAGAGTTGAATAGCAAACTAAATCATCAATACCCATTTCAATAGCCGCTAACAGACCATGGTAAATTGTTGTGAGCTCTACCAAGAGAATATCATTTGAGTTTGGGATGAAGTCTGAAGTAAAAACTACATTGTTGCAGGGCACCAACATAATGTTACACTACCACAATTTTGGCTTTTAATAGCACAATTTTAATAGCATTTCTGGATAAATGCTATTAAAAATGCAACTTATAGATCTGTTATAGCACTTTTCAGAAAGCGCTAAGAAAAACTTGTTAAAAACTGTGTTAGATAGCACATTTCTATAAAACGCTATTATTTTGGTTCGCACTAATAACGCTTTTTAGGAAAGCTATTATTGGAAGGGGTATAGATAGCACTTTTCACAAACGCTATGTTTGGGTTTTATGAAAATTAAAAAAGGGCGGATGATTTTTTTGCAGATGATTTTTTTCATTTTCGCGCACAAACTAAAAGACCATAACACTCTCTCTCCTTGATCCAAAACTGAAAGAGCTTCCACCGTCCAAAACTAAACCCATATCACTCTCTCTCCAACCACCGTCCTTCCTTCCTTCTCGAAAGAGCTTCCACCGTCCTTCCACTCCAAAACTGAAAGCATCTTCAAGGGTGGCGTTAAACTGGTTATTAGTATTATTGATGTAATCTACAATTGTTGAAGGGAGATTCGTGTATAGCGCTTGAGTACAATTACCATTAGTGGAGAAAACATTTTTGACAGATAAATGAAGGTCGTAAATATCAATGATATGAACATGATTACCAACGGGGCCGTGTGAGCTCCGATTGCCGAACCAAAAGGATGAAGATCCCGAGCCAGCACGCCAAGAATACCCATGTTTGAGAATATTTTTGGCACAAATTTTGTATATATGTACGTATGAACGTATGTAGTCACTCAAATTATTATTTTATAATGATTTTAGAAGAAGTTTTTTAGTGATATGAATAAAATGTTTGATATAGTTATAATATAATTGATAAAATGTTTGATTGAATACTTGAAAGAAGTTTTTTACTAATACTAATGTACAAAGGGAATACACTATTATTTTGGGTTGAGCTTTTACTTTTCAATTTTCTCCTTTTATTTAAGCTATTCTATCATTTTTATTATTTTTATTTAAATTATATCAATTAAAAAATTATAGTTAGATCCCATTAAAATATCAAAATCCACCATAATAGGAGGAACAATCTACAACAATAAGAACAATATTTGACACTTTAAAAAACCTTATTTTAAACTGATATAAAAGAATAGTGTTTTACTGTAACATTTAGTCTTCCAGTTTTACTATTACTTAATTATTGTTTTACCATATTATCTTTCCTTGTCAATAAAAGCAGAAAGATGGACGCTATTGGTGATGATGAATTTCATTATGCTTGATGTGATCAAATGCTTTTGCATGGCAAGATTGGAAGAATGAAAAGTACCAGCCTTTTTAGAGATTTTATTTATAAAAGAAATAAAAAAGATCACTAATTAGTTGAATTTTTTTATTTAATTATGCGTGCTTATTTAATTTTATTAATATAATATTTATACATATTAGTATTAAACAAAAATTGGTGTCCTAAACTATGGTCATGAGCGGTCCACCCAACCGTCTTTGCTCATTACCGCTACCAACTTAAAGTAATATTATTCAAGACGTGTCAAAACACTAAATGTAAATATTTATCTTGATTGAAATTAAAACTTTGGTTTGCCGCATTATAAAAGTTTAGAATCTTCGACTAAACTCAACATATGTTGTTGGTAGATTTATCTTATCCTATACTCATCACAGGCAGAAACTATAACTTTCGTTTATAATTATAAAATCCTTTTGAATTTTTTTTGTCTCTTTTTATAAGATTCTTTTGGTATTTACAAGTACATTAATTAATTCTTTATCATCATACTCATATTTATTTTATATCTTTTTCTTCAATCAGCATTAAATAATATATTGAAAACATGCACTAACCCTCTCTCTTAAAAGATAAAGTTGTAAAAGGGTCCTATAATTAGGGACATAATAATATTTATTTTAGATGATAGGGAGTAGTTCTCACTAACGTGCAAGCTCAAAATAGGTATACTCTTACTTTTATACAACAAAGTTGATTGAGTTAGTGCGGCTTCTCTATTTGTCTATCTTACGAAAATGATTTCTCCTGATATGAAATAACAAAATTTCATACATTTGATTTTCGTCATTTTTTTCTATATCCTTACAAAAGCACCAAGATCATAACTAATTTTTGTTGCATGGAATTCATTTAATGCTAAGATACCTATATTTTTTAATAGAAGATATTTAGGGCGGAGATGATGTCCAGTTCATGACAAGGAGGATTTTAGGGTCAACGATCACTTAAAAATAAATTTATATTTACATCACTTTAAAGATACTAACATATCTCAAATCTAAAAATTCATAGTCTAAGACATATTTTTACCACTAGATCAAACTGATAAAGTTATTAATGTTGTTTGTACATAATTGGAGACTACTTTATCAAATCGGAGAATGCCAGAATTGTTGATACAAAAAATTTCTTTCGTCCTTATGACCTTAACTCAGTTGGTAAGGATAATGGATAATACATGTAAATTCGGGGTTTAGACACCATAAAAAAAGGCTCTCCCTCAATTTTATTTTTTTAATTTTTGGTAAAACTTTTAAAATCTCTTATAAAAAAAAAATGCTACAATAAATCCATATTTTAATTTAATTTAATAAAATTTAAAATTAACAACAATTCTTCACGAATTTGTTAATAATCTCACAAGTCAAACGATTAATTTTGTATCTTACTATAAATTATTAAACGTTGTGCTGACATACTCAGGACTATGAGTGAAGTATAAGGACTTCTTTTATTAATCCTTCAACCGTCTTAATAATTTGTTTAGAGAAAAAGACATTATATGATAAGTGTGAATCCATATGATTACGTGAGATGCAAGATAGGAACTGTGAAAAGGAAAATAGAAGAGATAGAAAACTACATATTAAACATTGGTTGAATTTCGACGTATATATTATGCCCAATTGCTTTACGCAATGGTCAACATATTCTAACAAGATCCAAAGACATTTGTTGGTTTGGAATTGGATCGTGTGCGTTCTTAGAATCTTAGGTAGTACGTATTCAATGATGAAATTTTCCATATTAAATTTGGATTTTCTATTTCTCTACTGGTTCAAATATCTTCCTTGGGGTTAGAATCCTCTATATTTAAAAAACACTTGTATTTGAAGAGATATAGAAACAATAATATATTATATTATCATGTCTATCTCTTTAAATGAAAATGTTTATTAAATAGAGAGTATCTCAGTATCATTGCATAAAGGTATACCCGCAAAATGAAAAGAAAAAAAATGTTAACGATTTGATAGGGTTGAGGCCGAACACGGAATGAACTTCACTTCACCTAAAAAAATACATGCTTAATTGTTACACCACCGACCAATACTAACATACCTTCCCAGCAATCAATCACTTCGTAATCAATATCACACAATGATCCATTAATCGTGTTGAAAATCTTTCATCGGCTATAACGAGTTTTATCTTAATTTATCTAAAATCTCACTTGTAAAGGGTCACTCGTGCTAGAAGAAATATACACATTTTATAATGATAATTCTCTCACTTTACTCAATCAAATGCTAACTTGAACATCATAGTGTTCACAAGTGCATGCATCACCCCCTCACATGCAACTCTACCGTCTTTTTCTACTGTATGCTTCCGACCGTCACCTCAGATACACTTCGGATCAATTACATACATCATGCGGTGGTTATTTATTTAGAGGCAAATGTTAGAAGTCAATTGTTATGCTAGTTTCTAAGGTTTGGACATTGAACCCCTTTTTAAAACTTGAAGTCTATAAATATTTTTATACTTACCAACAATTTTCGAACAGTAAATAGGAAAAATAAACCATATACTATTTCACAGTCAATGATGAGAAAGGCAGTGGAATCTTTCTAATCGTTTGAACAATTATATATTTTCTTGCTGATCACATGTATGATATCCAAAACTTTATAAACACATCATCAGGTGGTAGAAGTCAATAATTGCTAGACAAGTACTATTTGATTAATTAATCATGTCCAATCCCCTTAAGATGGAGACATATACTACTATTGATTGAAGTCACAGCAACCAAACAAACTCACAAATTCAGTATAAACCACTCATTATTAATTATTAATTACATCAATGTTTTAAAAATTGGACAAGACATCAAACAAGCAAAACTTCTGAATCATGGTTCAACTGCCTTAAACTGCTTGAACGAGAGTGAAACTGGGATTGAACCGCTAAAATAACCAAATCATCATATAACCGATAAGACCGTCCTGTTCAGTTTTTGAAACACTGAACATGATAACATCACTGAAAATAATGAATGAATCATGAAAGAAAAATAAGGGACGGTTATAACATGGTTGAGTGTTCGATATTTTACATTGCTTTGAAGATATAACGGTTTCATAGAAATATGGCGCTTTGCGGTTCCTTTTGCTTGTACCAAAAGCAACACTCCCTCTCTCTTTGTTTTCATCTAAATCTTTTTCCCACTACTACTTTCCTTTACTCCCACTACTCCACGTTTTGCCATTCTTTTTGTTGTTATATATAAATAACCTCATTCAATTAAGACAACACAAGAAACCAACGTTATACATGACACATAGTCACATGCTAATGTTACAACTGCAACCAAGATTCTTCTTCTAACTTCTAATTAGCCATCATCTTTCTTTTTTGATTCTTTTTGTTTTTTAATTTATAGAACCTTGTTCTTCTTTTCTCTTTTGAACAATGTCTTCTTTTAGATACCATATCTTTAATCTGCTTCTTGCAGTACTTGTTGCAAATTCTGGCTTTTGCTTCTCTGTTAAGGTATATGGTTTTCACAAAGTATTGTTTTATTTTCTTTTGTTTGTCTTAAGTGAAAATTAAGGAATCTGAATTGGATGGAACTGACAGGTTTATGTAGTGTACATGGGAAGCAAAAGTAGTGATCAAGACTCAGATGATATTCTGAAGCATAATCATCAAATGCTAGCAGATGTTCATAGGGGAAGGTAAAAAATTAATGTCTGTATTCATTTGGAATATCCTTTTTCTTATGTAATTTCAGGTATGCGATTTTTCCTTATTTTTTAACAGTGTTGAACAAGCACAAGCTTCACATATTTATAGCTACAAACATGGTTTCAAAGGCTTTGCAGCAAAGTTGACTGATGAACAGGCTTACCAAATTTCAAGTCAGTGACATTTTCCTCTTCCTTAAGCTTCAATGCTTAAAGGATCCTATAATTTTTGTTGTTTACTTATTTATTTGGTTTGAATGTGACCAGAAATGCCAGGAGTAGTTTCTGTGTTCCCTAATTCTAAAAGAAAGTTACATACTACTCATTCATGGGACTTTATGGGACTTTTGGATGATGAAACCATGGAGAATATGGGATACTCAAACAAAAACCAAGCAAATGTCATTGTTGGTTTCATTGATACAGGTAGGAAGTCTTATTCTTGGAGTATGGTGATGCCTTTTTGATAACTTCTATGTAACTATTCCTTCATTCTCACGTACAACATGCACCTTTTCTTAGAAGTCTCATGAAAACATTTATTAGTCGGTTTTCACATGGATTTACACACTTTTTTTTTATCCTTTTACTTTTATGAACATCATTTCATAACTATATTTTCCAGTGTGATAACTTCAAGCTTAAATGTGACCAATTGGAAAATAGTTAAGGCAATAACTATATTTTACTTGGATTTTGCTAATAAATGGGAATATTAACAGGTTTTAATCATAACCATTTATCACACTGTTCACACAGGAATCTGGCCAGAATCCCCAAGTTTTAGAGACACTGACATGCCACCAGTGCCACGTGGATGGAAAGGCCATTGTCAAATAGGAGAAGCATTCAATGCTTCATCTTGCAACAGGTTTTTGATTGAACCACATGCTCATCATTTTTAATTTTTTTTGACTTCATATGCATTATTAGGTTCAAGTTGGACTGTCTTCATTGGTTAATCATTGATGGTATATTATAGGAAAGTGATAGGAGCAAGATACTATATGAGTGGATATGAAGCAGAAGAAGGGTCAGACAAAAAAGTCTCTTTCAGATCTGCAAGAGACAGCTCTGGTCATGGGAGCCATACAGCTTCCACAGCAGCAGGACGATACGTCGCAAACATGAATTATAATGGGTTAGCAGCAGGAAATGCTAGGGGAGGTGCACCAATGGCTAGGATTTCTGTTTACAAAACTTGTTGGGATTCAGGTTGCTATGATGTGGACTTGTTAGCTGCCTTTGATGATGCCATAAGAGATGGTGTTCACATTATATCTTTATCTCTTGGTCCTGAATCTCCTCAAGGTGACTATTTCAATGATGCCATATCTGTTGGGTCTTTTCATGCTGCTAGACACGGAGTACTTGTAGTAGCATCATCTGGAAATGAAGGAACCGTTGGCTCTGCAACAAACCTTGCACCATGGATTATTACTGTTGCTGCTAGCTCAACAGATAGGGATTTCACGTCTGATATCATGTTAGGAAATGGCATTAACATCGCGGTAAAGCTGAATTCTGTGTTTTTTTTAACTTGGCATGTTTTCTGCACACTAACTAGTCCTCTCTATAACTGCACTAGGGTGAGAGTCTCAGTCTAGTGGAAATGAATGCCTCTAGAAGAACAATTCCTGCATCTGAAGCCTTTGCAGGATATTTTACTCCTTATCAATCCAGGTGAAGCACAAGGTACTTAAAAGCTAGAGTTGCCTAAATATCAATGCAAACAGATGGCTCATAAGTTAAATCTTGTCCTCTTTTCTATATTTCTGCAGTTACTGTTTGGATAGCTCACTAAACAAGACCAAAACAAAAGGGAAAATTTTGGTGTGTAGACATGACGAGGGTTCAATGGCGTCAAAATTGGAAAAAAGTAAGGTAGTGAAAGAAGCAGGTGGAGTTGGGATGATACTTATTGACGAAACAGATCAAGGTGTTGCAATCCCATTTGTGATACCTTCAGCTATTGTTCGAAGTAAAACAGGAGAACAGATTCTATCCTATGTCAATAGCACAAGGTTTGCTGTTTTATATTTGATATAATAATAGACACATTTTGATATCATCTACTTCCATTCTCTAACCACGTATTATACAATGGTGAATAGCATGCCTATGTCAAGGATTTCCGGGGCAAAGACAGTAGTAGGAGTTCAGCCTGCACCCCGTGCAGCAGCATTTTCTTCCAAAGGCCCCAATTCCTTAACCCTAGAAATTTTGAAGGTTATACTCCTATTTATATATATATGCCATTGAGTTCATAAAATGCCTTATTGTTTCTCAACTTAACCCTTGAAGATTTTTTCTTGTACTGCTATGTAGCCTGATGTTTTAGCTCCCGGGTTAAACATTCTAGCAGCATGGTCTCCAGCAGCAGCCGGAGACATGAAGTTCAATATTCTATCAGGAACTTCTATGTCTTGTCCTCATGTCACTGGCGTTGCAGCCTTAATCAAAGCTGCACATCCTTCATGGTCTCCATCTGCTATCAAATCTGCCATCATGACTACTGGTATTACGCATTATCTATAACTTGTATTACTCATTGTGGATTATTTGAGATTCTTCACAATCAGACATTAAAGTAAAGCTCCCTAGTAGATTTGATTTAATC
>Ga0315913_1007138_pt1 | contig 13455 bp, 9 predicted proteins | sample MpolsnodulesMG_FD_207736 | JGI IMG/M metagenome (GOLD analysis project Ga0315913, IMG submission 207736) | Medicago polymorpha root nodule microbial communities from Los Angeles, California, United States - small nodules | ecosystem: Host-associated > Plants > Roots > Nodule | place: USA... | reverse complement strand
AAGAACAAGTTTTTATTGCCATTTTTTTTTGAGTGTATGCTATTTTTGGATTTTTTTACCTCTTTACATGTTTTTAAAAAAACGCATATGCTATCTGTCAAATTTGACTCGAGATAGTTTCTAATAAACTTCTATATCATCTTAAAAAATAAAATAAACTTCTATATTAAACAAATAATTAAAATGACTTTTAATATGGTTGTTGGCATTCACTAATAAAAAATAATCAAAAAATTGTACCAATGAAACAAATTGCCTTGATGAACCATTAAATTTCTTGGGGATTTGTTCAGTTTCCTGAGGAATTACCTGCGGAAATAGCTCTCCTGTGGCATTACCTGAGAAATTTGTTGCGGAATTTCATGCGGAATGTTCGCAGGAAATATTGACGGGTAGGGGAATCTCTCCCACTCTGACCAAACATTTCCTGCGGATATTATTGGCTTTTCCTGAGGAAAAAATTTCCTGCGCTTTCAAAAATCCTCAGGAAACAGTTACCCACGAAGGTATTACCTGGGAGTACAAATCCTTGGCAAAATCGGCAGGAAACATGTTTCCTGCGGATTTTTCACTTGATTCCGCAGAAAAATCCGCAGGAAAATCGAGAATTTCTAGTAGTGAGTAGTGAGTCTAAACGAGTAATGTTAAAAGCTATCAAAAGGAAACCTAGCTATACCCGTGATGTCGTTGCTCCAGTCTTGGTTCCAGTCACACAATCACCCTTCAGGCACCTGGTTGATCTGCAGACAGGCTAAAGAATAAAAAATAACTCAAAAATAAAGACTGGACCAACAAATCTGATACATGAAGTAGTGTAAACATACAATCCCAAAACAAAAATAATTGCAGTTGTAAAAATTTTAAAACATCACTCTCACTTCCCTCAAATAAGTATTTCAATGACTCACCCTCACCGTTAGCAAGCTCGTTCCCAACACAAATGATGTCAAAAACCATAATTTTCACAAAATAGAAGATTTGTACCTCATTTTCTAAATCCAGCAAAATACTTGCAGAGACTAGATTAAATAATAACAACATATGATTCTACAGAAAAATTTAAACTGAGGGAGGGAGAAATACACCACACTGATGTGAAAGTAATTTGGTTGGTGATGTGAAAGTTAATAAACAAGATTTATTGATGGACCAATAACAAACAAGAGAGAAGCTAAGCCAACAAAAAGTTAATAAATACTATATTATTCATGAAAGAAAGATGAGAATTAGCACATGCATGCAGTAAAACCTATCAAAAAGGAAAGTTATACCTTTGATTCCACTGCGGCCAACTTGTTGCAAGCCATCAATCTCACTTGAAGCCCTTGATCGATCTGCAAACATGGTACAAATAAATAAATCGAAATAAAGACTAAAAAAGGGAAACCTGGTGCACTAAAGCTCCCGCATATGCAGGGTCTGAGAAGGTGTCCCACCATTCTGGTGTATTGTGTGTAGCCGTGCCTTGTTTTTTACACAAGAGGCTGTTTCCAGGAAATCCAAATAAAGACTAAAACACCAAATCTGGTTGATGAACTGATAAACAACAAAACATAAAGTCTCAAATTCAAAACATAATTTAGAATCATATAACTTTCTTAAGCATCTTTTTCTGCCATACATGACAAGTAAGGGTAGATGGATAATCACCTTAAGAAACCTTTCTCATGGACAGAGTTCCAATTGAGAAACATGAGGAAGCAATTTTAAGTCAAGACAGTTAAATAATCACTAAAATCTTGAAATGCATAAATGATGTTTATTAGACTAAAATATTAGAGAAAAATTAACTAATTGTTACAAAAATTTGACACAGTCAATGCATTAAAATTTAAAACGAGTTCATTAAAATATAAATGAAGTCATATAGACAAAAAGAGTACCTAACAAATCTCCGCCCAGTTGTTGTTTCTCTTTTTCATCTATACATGATTAGTAAAACTTATAGCGGACTTGGTTGCAGGTTGTGCATACGAATTTGGTTTTTTTGCAACAGCAAGGATGGGCAAAAGCAGAGGTGACACAGAGCATAATTCTATGATTAAAAAAGTGAGTTAGTGTTTGTGTATTAGCATACTATTTTGACGTTACTATTGAAATTAACAATATTTATCAAAGAAAGAAGCAAAAAAGAAGTATTTTAGTGACTAACCCAGATAGGAAACTCATGTGATCAATTTGTCATTGATGATTATAAAGGGAATGTGAGAAATCTTACGCCATTCTTTCCCTCGCTTCCTCCGCAAACTTGCTTCTAGTAATGGACAACAGGGGATACTTAGTGCAAAAAGAGAGGAAGGTAATCCCTCTTTTGGCAACGACTTGAGTTTGGGAGCATTAACAATCTCAAGTTTTTGGAGAGAGGTTAGATGTTGAAACCATTTCCCATCAATTCCTGTATAATTAAGTCCATGGATACGTAGTGTCACAAGTGATGCAGGTAGCAATGGTATCATCAGCGTGTTCACCGTATCATCACCATTAATTCGCAACACTGAAAGACATGTGAGATGTTCCCATGTTGGTTCAGTATCCCATAAAGTCCAACAACAGAGCCAATAGTCAATTCCTGTAAACCGAAAGGCAGATCATTTATGACAAAACAATGAAGATTTGGTAGATTATCAATTTCCATTTCCCGAAAGTCAGTTAGAGTGTTCATTGCTTCTGGTAGCGAGCGCAGCTTGTCACACTTCCACACAGCAATATAAACGAGGTTTGGAGTGGCTAATCCACCTGCCGGAAATGACTCCAGTTCATTACAATCCCATATTTTGATACTTCTAAGAAATGAGAGGCTCTTTCTCGAAGCGCCTTCAGTTGCTATTGACTTCAGATTCTTACAACCCTCTATGAACAAACTCTTCAGGCTAGGTAGAATACCTAAGGTAAATGATATCATTGAATTACAGCTATAAGATATTTTCAATTCCTCGAGCGATGTGTAGTTGTGCAAGTATTCATGAGGAAGGAATTCCAAATTCTCGCAATTACTGATTATCAGAAACTTCAAGGATTTTGGTAGACCATCTATTGGGAAAGACGTTAGAGATGGAAAGCCTTCTATGGACAACCGTTGAAGAGAATTGAGAGGGATCATCATTCGGTTGAATACATCTAAGAATGGACATATAGTTATGATATTGCTATTGTAATAGGAATGTCTTGACTCCACCAGCAAAGGACATCCTCTTAATTCAAGTTCAGTTAAGGAAGGAAGTTCGTGAGGTATGTCTCCTCTCAGTTTAGGGCACTTACTCAGTAACAGACGTTTTAGACTAGTAAAATCGGCAATCTTACCTCTAATCATGTTCCATTCTCCCATTCTGGCATATTCTCAAAGTGTAGAGTCTCCAAGGAAGGAAATAGTTGAAATGAAGGAGAACTATCTCTCCCATAAAACTCTGTACCAACACTCTTTATTGAAAGCATCAAATCAATAATGAGTTCTTTCAAATTACCCAATTGTCCAAGGGGTGGAAGCCATATACACTTATCACAATTCGAGATCCTTAAATACACCATGTTACCAAATAAAAAATTACCCAACCAATTGGGAAAGCTGATTCCACCATAGCCTTTGATGGTGAGACTTTTCAAATTTGTCGAGGGTTGCAAATGTTCAAGTACAACATTTTGAATTGATGAATCTAGAAAAGTATTACCACAATCCCATTCTAAAGCTAACTCATCTATTCGTTCTTTCATCTTAATCTTGGCTTGATCTGCTTCAATGGGGTCATTGACATTTTGTAGCTGTGAGATGGAAAGTTTTCCATGTAGGTGAGGAAATTTTCCCTGCTCCGCTAGCTTCAATCCATCATTATGCTTGCTGACAACAAAGTCCGACAAAGTATGGAGATTTTCTAGTTTGGCTATTTGTACAGGCATCTCCCTCAATGCAGTGTCACAAGAGATTTAAAGAAAATAAAGTGATGAATAAATGCATTGAATTTAAAATATAAACATATATATCTCATTCATTATCATAAGCAAAAATCTATGTTATAAATTTATTGTATAAATGATATATGTGGTCTATAACGTTATTTAATCAATGAATTTAAAAAGTAAATGTTTGTTTGTAATAGTGAGCTAAGAGTGTAAGTGTTATCTGCCTCTCTTATTTGTGAGTCTGAGTCGTCATCTAAAATCTTAGTTCCTCTTCATCCACCAAAGTCAAGTGATTTCAGGTCAATTTTTGACTTAAAATTAACCCATCTGAATCGTTTTTCTTTTTCCTTATTATTTCAACAAGATCCAACAAAAAGGACGTTGCGAGCAAATCCTACCCAACAATTTAAGAAATGACAACTCCACCATTGAACGACGACAACCAAAAAAACCAAAACCTGCAACGAAGAAAGTACCACCTCACGACAAAAACCAAAACCATCACTTGATAATGTTATAAAAATAGCCAATCAAGGTTAGCACACTTGATAGACAGTTAACTTACTCACAAGGCTATGTGTTTAACTTCCGCTGTCAGTGTGATGATCTCTTTGATGGATGATCTGTAATTAACTCTACTAACGTTTAGTGAGCCTTGAGGCCTACTCTAATTTTGGTAAATCTCCAAAGAATAAAGCGCAAAATGATTTAAATGAAGAGAAACAAAGGAATAAAAAAATCACTTCAAAGATATGTGTATTCCCTTTATACATAATATATATATATATATAACTTACACCCACCTAAAAACACTAAGGTGCAAGTTCGCAAGCTACACCCACTTGATTATTTACACTCATTCTTTTAAGTATTATTAAGGTGCAAGTTAGCAACCTTTACTAATTTACACCCACTTTAATCATTCCAAATATTGTTTCCTTAAAAGTTTGTCTTTATTACATGTTTTGTACCTTAAGCATGTCATTGTCTTTTTTGTTTCTTTTTTTAAGGATCTTTTTTAAGCTAGTTACAAAATTGCTCTTCTATTTAAAATTAATTAGAACATAAACAAAAGGGTGTTTTAGTAAATTTTAAGTGAGTGCAGCTTAGTGTTTTTAGTTGGGTGTAAGTTAGTAGCCCTATATATATATATACACATTTCGACATGTATTTTACTTATTTTTTTTAACAAATATTATCAACATAAATTAAAATATATAAAAATGTCAGCACTAATTTTCACGGTTTGAAACTAGTTTTAGACACAATTTACCCAAAAGTGGTGATGTGGCGAAAAACAATAAAGGGCATAATAGAGTTTTCAACAACATCTTTCTTTCTTAAATTATATCAAGAGAAATTTAAGAGAAATAATTTAAGAGAGATTATCTTAAATCTTAAAGTGGATAGTGGATAGATTTTTATTTTTCCTATATGTTATCATTATTCTGGGACCCTTGGTGGTAGCCTACCTCCGGTACCACAACGCGTTTGTTTTTGTTTAAGTTAGATTGACCGGCGAAATGAAGACTTGCGAAAATTAAAGAGGAGCAAAGATTTCTTATACAGTTTAATTTTGTTATAATTTCTTATACAAAGTAAGCAACTAATAATGGAGACCACCGTGGGTAAAACAATCGTCCCAACTTCTGTGAAGGTGTTGTTAGACAAGCTTGTTTATGATGAATTCGTTGACAACTTCCGGAGCATGAAGCTTGACATTTTACTCTTGGAAAAGCTTAAGAAAACACTGGAGATAGCTCAAGCTGTACTTCATGATGACAAGAATAAACGGATCCTTAACTTAGCTGCCAAGGAATGGTTGGATACGCTGAGGTATGCTTTCTTTCAAGTTGAAACTTTGTTAGATGAAATCAACACTGAAGCGTTACGCTGCAAAATCGAAGCTGAATATAAAACACCAACTATTACCATTGATCAGGTACGAAACATATTTTCTTCTCGTTCCAACCAGTTTCATAGGGTCGTCAATTCCAAAATGCAAAAATTAATTCAAACATTAGACTGCTTGCTTTCACAAAGACGAGACAATTACTTGGCTTTTTCCTTTTCCAGCGTTGTTTGGCGTGGAACTCCAACATTAACAACTTCTGTTCTTGTTGATGATGAATCTTCTTCTATTTATGGAAGAGATAGTGATATAAAGAAACTTAAACATCTTTTATTGTCTAGTGATGGTGATGATTGTAAAACAAGAGTTATTTCAATTGTGGGTATGGCAGGAATTGGTAAAACAACCCTTGCCAAACTTCTTTACAATGACCCTGATGTGAAGGACAAATTTTGGGTGAGAGGGTGGGTATATATCTCACAACATTTTGATATTTCAAGGATTTTTCAATCCATTCTTGATTCTATTACTTCACCATCATTCACTAGTGATAATCTGAATTCTCAACCTTCCAAATCTTTCAATAAAAAAAGAAATGACACTAGTTACCGGAAAATTCTATTAGTGACATTGCAACAAATTTTAAGCGCAACAAATTTTTTGCTAGTTCTGGATGATGTGTGGGATGCTAATTCTGTTGATTGGATATATATGATGAACATCTTTAATGCTGGGAAAACAGGAAGTAGGATCATCATTACAACACGGGATGAAAGAGTTGCATTATCCATGCAAACCTTTCTTTCTATCCACTATTTGAGACCTCTCGAAAGTGAAGATTGTTGGTCTATAGTTGCCACATACGCATTTGGAGCATGTGCCGACCAAGAACGATCCAATCTAGAAGAAATTGGTAGGGAAATTGCAAAAAAGTGTGATGGATTGCCACTAGCTGCAGTAGAATTTGGGTCTCTTCTTCACGGCAAATTGTCACTACATGAATGGAATTGTGTGCTAGAAAGTAACATTTGGGAATCAGCAAATCATGAGGTGCACGCAGCTCTAGAATCAAGCTATCATTATCTTTCGACTGCTTTAAAACAATGTTTTGCATATTGCTCTATTTTTCCAAAAAAGTCCATCTTAGAAAAAAAAATGGTAGTTCAGTTGTGGATTGCCGAAGGCTTTGTACAGTTGTTCACATCCGAGGAAAGTTTGGAAAAAGTTGGAGAAGAATACTTTGATGTACTAGTGTCAAGGTCATTGATACAGCGACGATCTATCGGTGATGAAGAAGCAGACTTTGAAATGCATAACCTCATCCATGATTTAGCTACAATGGTTTCATCTCCGTATTGTATCAGGTTGGACGAACATAACCTACATGAAAGAGTACGCAATTTGTCATACAATAGAGGTCTATACGACTCATTTACTAAATTTGATAAATTGTATGGAGTAAAAGGTCTACGTACCTTTCTAGCATTACCATTACAAAAACAACTGCCTTTTTGTTTGTTATCAAACAAGGTAGTACATGAATTGCTGCCAACAATGAAACAATTACGTGTGTTGTCCTTGTCAAACTACAAGAGTATAACTGAGGTTCCCAAGTCTATTGCAAATTTGTTACACCTTCAGTACTTAAATCTTTCTCACACTAAGATTGAAAGGTTGCCTTCTGAAACATGCAAGCTTTACAATCTGCAGTTTTTGTTATTGTCAGGCTGTAAAAGGCTTACTGAATTGCCCGAGGACATGGAAAAATTGGTTAATTTGCACCACCTTGACGTTAGTGACACTGCATTGAGAGAGATGCCTGGACAAATAGCCGAACTGAAAAATCTCCAAACTTTGTCGGACATTGTTGTCAGCAAGCATAATGATGGATTGAAGCTTGCGGATCTAGGAAAATTTCCCCACCTACATGGAAAACTGTCAATCTCACAGCTTCAAAATGTTAACGACCCCGTTGAAGCAGATCGAGCCAATATGAAAATGAAAGAATGGATAGACGAGTTGGCTTTAGAATGGGATTGTGGTAGTTCTTTCCCAGATTCACAAATTAAAAGTGTTGTACTTGAACATTTGCAACCCTCGACAAATTTGAAAAGTCTCACCATCAAAGGTTGTGGTGGTATCAGTTTTCCAAATTGGTTGGGTGATTTTTTATTTAGCAATATGGTGTATTTGAGGATATCGAACTGTGTTGATTGTTTATGGCTTCCACCACTTGGACAACTGGGTAATCTAAAAGAACTCATTATAGAAGGGATGCAATCAGTACAGACAATTGGCACTGAGTTCTATGGAAATGATAGTTCCTCATTTCAACCATTTCCCTCCCTGGAGACTTTACACTTTGAGGATATGGAAGAGTGGGAGGAATGGAGCTTGAATGGAGGTACGGCTACAAAGTTTCCTAGTCTAAAAACTCTTTCACTAAGTAAGTGCCCAAGACTGAGAGTAGGAAAAATACATGAAAAATTTCCTTCCTTAACTGAACTTGAGTTAAGAGAGTGTCCTCTACTGGTGCAATCAGTGCCATCATCAGATCATGTATTGAGGCAACTGATGTTCCCTCTGAATTTTCTTCGACAGCTGACCATAGACGGCTTTCCATCACTTATGTCGTTTCCAACAGATGGTCTGCCAAAAACCTTGAAATTTCTCATAGTGAGCAATTGTGAGAATCTAGAGTTCTTTCCCAATGAATATTTGCTCAATTACACATCACTTGAGGAACTGAAAATATCTTATAGCTGTAATTCAATGATGTCATTTACCTTGGGCGCTCTCCCTGTCCTCAAGAGTCTGTTTATTGAGGGTTGTAAAAATCTGAAATCAATATCAGTTGCAGAAGGCGCGTCGGAAACGAGTCTCTCATTTCTTAAAAGCATCAAAATATGGGATTGTAATGAACTAGTGTCATTTCCCCCAGGTGGATTTCCCACTCCAAACCTCGTCTATATTGCAGTGTGGAAGTGTGAGAAGCTTCATTCAATACCAGAAGCAATGAACACTCTAACAAACCTTCAAGAAATGGAAATCGATAATCTTCCAAATCTTCAATCTTTAGTCATAGATGATTTACCTACCAGTTTACAGGAGCTGACTGTTGGCTCTGTTGGAGGGATTATGTGGAACACTGAGCCAACTTGGAAACATCTCACTTGTCTTTCAGTGTTGCGAATTAACGGCAATGATACGGTGAACACGCTGATGATACCATTGCTACCTGCCTCACTTGTGACACTATGCATCTGTGGTCTTAATGATAAAAGCATTGATGGGAAGTGGTTTCAACATCTCACCTCTCTCCAAAATCTTGAGATTGTCAATGCTCCCAAACTCAAGTCGTTACCAAAGCAAGGATTGCCTTCCTCTCTCTCAGTATTAAATATAACTCGCTGTCCATTACTGGTATTAAAATTGCGAAGGAGGCGAGGGAAAGAGTGGCGTAAGATTGCTCACATTCCTGCCATAATTATCGATGACGACGAATTGATCACATAAGTTTCATGTCTAGGTGAGTTTCTGAAACACTCCTTTTTTATTTCTTTCTTATTATGTAGTCATAAATTGATATTATTTTTTTCAATAATAATATCAAAATATAATATTATAATGCTAGCTCATTTATTTTTAAATATAGAATTAAATTCTGCGTCACCCCTGATTGTGCCCAATCCTGCTGTTGTGAGAAGCCAAATTCACATCCATGAACTGCAACCAAAACCAGTACATGTCGTACCGATGAGGAACATATGAAAAGAAGAAACAACAATCAACTGCAAATATGTTAGGTACTTCATATATATTTGAACCAGTTGGTTTTAATGCATTGATTGTATCAAGCTTTTGTAACACTAGTTAAATTCTTCTCTAATATATTAGTCTAAAGACTATCTTTTATGCATTTCCACGGTTCCTTAAGGTGATTAGCTTTCTACCTTTCACTCTCATAGATGACATAAAGATGTAGCTACTTTATCAGCTTTTTTGTTTCTTTAGATTTTTCAAATATATGGAAAATATTTATAAATGTCTGAATTCCATAATAGGAATAATTTAGGATATATAACTCAGATTATATTACATGTGTTTGTCCAACTGTTATCATCTCTCCTAGGTTTTGCAACTCACCACTGCTTCCAACCTTTGTTGGTCATGATCCTCTTTCTATGAACTTTTTATTTTATTTTTTTGCATGGATTAGAAATCATTATGCTTTTCCTGTACACCACCTCAAATTGATAAGATATGAAGACAAATGATTTCCTTTCTTTATTTCCAAACTGGGATTATGATGCCTAAGGAAGTGATTGATCCTAAACTGGGACTGTGTTTGGTTTCTTACCAGTTTATCGACAAGAATTTGTGGATTAGTCTTTGTTTTTTGAATTATCTTATTTTGTTTGCAGATCTACCAAGGGCTTCAAGTGTGAATGTATGATTTGTTGCTTGCACCAAGATGGAAGCAGTGACATCAATTGTGTTGGGAAGGAGCTTGTTGAGATGCTGCTCAAATTGCTACAGTTAATGTGTTCGACTATGGAAATTAATTTAGTGAGTTTATTTTGTCCCTCTTTGGCACATGAATTACAAATAAATTTTTGGCGACCTTGAGAGTCTTCTTAGTTTCTTATCTTTGGATGTAGTTTCGAACTGGTTATCTTACAGTTCTTAAGTACGTGGACTTATGATCCTTTTACTGATAAGTGGCATATAAGTCCTTGTACTATGTAGATTTTCTTGTTGGTATTTAGTTAGGCTTTTATCCTTTAACCTATTTGTGTACCTTCAGAAAAACCTTAGTAAATTCTAGTAATTTAGAATGTAGTCTGTTTTATTTGCCTCTAATCCTATATATGTTAAGATATTATTATTGTCTCTTGGTAAATACTAATCATCATTAGTGCCTAAATTCCTAACAACACCCCGCGGGTTCTCCTCAGAAAACCCTAAATCGGAATCTTTTCGACAATCAACAAACTCCAAACTATCAACCGAATCAACGAAGACCTGGGACCCAGCGTCAGCCTGGTTAACAGCACAAAGAGGAACATCAACGTCGGAATAGTGAAGTGAAGCTTCCTCCGGTGGAGTGTGAAAGACGTCTTGAGGGTTGTCTTGGATGTCAGGAGCAGAGAGCATAACGACGGAAGCGGAGGAGGCAGGGATATCGGAGTTAGCCTGAGATGGCACTTCTCGTGGTGGGGGTGTGAGTTTTGATGAAAGGGTGTGTGTTGTAGTAACTAGGGTTTTCTAGGATAAGGTGCAATAAATGTATTACTTTTTTAAACATATAAATTATCATATTAATCATCTTTCTCTTGAAAAATGATAAGTAATTGTATTTTCCCTTCATCTCTCTCTTCTATTAACCACTCTATTTATTGTATTTTATGAAAAACTAAATAGTCATCTTTTAAGTATGACTTAATGTGTAGTTTAGCTTTTTTTTTTCACACAATTTTTTTCCTTTTGCGTTAAAATTTTTTCTCAAGGATATGGTAAATGCCCAAAACTCATCCATTTGTTCTCATGTGGCAGTTAACTGCCACAGTAAGTTATACTTTCTTTAAGAAAAAAATCACATTTTTTTCTTAGGCATGCACAAACACTACTTAAATTGCAACTGCACATCAGTATGATTAATTGGTTGTCTCTATATTTTTTATATTAAAAACATAGTATTTCTTCATCTCCGATGATGTTATGCGTCACGAGCCCTCAACAATTTTTCTCAATTTCTTTCATTGAGTCACACATGCATATATTTCTTCAAAGTTTTTTTTCTCAATTTCTTACGTTAAGTCACGCACAGTGGCGGATCTACTTGGGACCCATGGGAGCTATGGTACCCCTAAGTTTCCTATATATATAGTATTATGCATATTAGAACAAGAATTCCCAGTTGTTGCAGTGGATAGGGGGTGCTTTTACATTCCAAAGGTTGTGTGTTTGACCCCATTGTCAGTGTCTTTTTTTTTATATTTCTTATGTATTTTTATTGTTTTATAATTTTTATCATAAAAAATATTGCCATGGGGAATCGAACCTGCTCCATCCACACTCATTTAAAGCAAATCATACCACCAAAACACTTAACATCTTTTACTACTACTTGGATCATTTTAGTATATATTCCATAATAGTTCGGCACCCCCAAGAAAATAAGTCAAGATCCGCCACTGGTCACACATGCATATTATTACTCTTTATTAATAGAAGTGGCCACAATGTTACAACTTGTTCGAACAAAGAAGCTTATGTTCCGTCATCAACCATCAAGAAGAGGAAGAATGAAGCTCAGGCACCACAAAATTTAAATCATGTTTTATATTTAAAGTCTTAGTTAAATTTTTGGAGTTGTATCATGAAACTAGAAAGAAAAAAAAAGTGGTCATGGTTAGTCCTTGAATTTGTTGCTACTATCTAAATTTTTGGAGTTAAATTTGTTCTTGCTATCTAAATTCTTCCATAATACTCCCTCCGTCCCAAATTGTATGACGTTTTGGACATTTCACACATATTAAGAAATATAATTAATATTGTGTGGGAAAGAGATATTATGAGTTGTTTTACAAAATTGTCCTTAATAAATGATACGGGAAAGATAAGTGAAGGAATTGAAAGAAGAGAGAGTAATAAATAGTTAAGGATATAATAGAAAAAATAACATTAATGTTTCATTGATATTGTAAAGCGACATATAATTTGTGACAAATTTTTTTCTAAAATGACATACAATTGGAGACGGAGGGAGTATTCTTGATATGGATCTTATATACTAATTCACGGATTATTTTTTCTGGCATCTATATCTAAATAAATTTTCTTCTTAAAATAAATTCAAATATATCCCTGATATGGACCTCAGTAAAAATTAATCCAAATAAGTTTTCCCGTAGGTTTTCCTGTACCTTATTAAAAAAGAAAAAGTTTTCCTATACATGTTCCATTTAATTCATGGATAATTTTCCATGCACTTATTATTAGATGTAGTCATTATTAATAGGATAGAGAAAATTATCATATTTCAAGAAAAAGATAATTAATATGAGAGTTTATGTTGAAAAAAATGGTACAATTATTGCACCTTATCCTATGCAATGCATAGGTTAGAAAAACCCTTATTATTATGGGAGTGGATTGTCTCCCATGAAGATTCTCTCCAGTCTTCTCCTGTGCAATCTCAGCCATTCCTTCTTTTTAAAGGCAGATCAACGGCTACGATTACAACCAATTAAATCATAGATTTTGTCTCTTTCACAAACCATTTTCTGCTCCATTCCTGCACAGGTTTGTGACGGTGTGGGGAAGTTGCGATTGAAACCACGGCCGTGCACGAATACGTACGTTTCTCACAGTGGATCTTGAAGGTTAAAATGGCAAACACGTTTTCAAATACGATCTCCAACTTCTCTGCGAATACGTACGTACCTATTCTCTCGCTTTATTCTCTGTTTAGGGTTTCATTCTCACTTTCAAATTTCAATCGATTCTTGCTCAATTTCTTCTTAATATCAGATATATAGCATGCTTAATTTTCAGCGTCAATTTTATACTGTGATTCTTGCTCAATTTCTTCTTAATTTTATACTTTGATTTTCGACTTCACTTTTCCGTCTTCCTTTCTTCTCTCATTTTATGTATTTATTTTTTGATATTGTGTAGGATTGATTCTAATTAGTTGATTATCA
>Ga0315913_1007136_pt1 | contig 13456 bp, 5 predicted proteins | sample MpolsnodulesMG_FD_207736 | JGI IMG/M metagenome (GOLD analysis project Ga0315913, IMG submission 207736) | Medicago polymorpha root nodule microbial communities from Los Angeles, California, United States - small nodules | ecosystem: Host-associated > Plants > Roots > Nodule | place: USA... | reverse complement strand
CCCCTCCAAAACTCTCGAACCAAACGGACCCTAAGAGAATGAATAAGCATTCTAGGCAAAAAAAATTATAATTGTGCCGATATCCTCATAGATGTTTTTGCAAGATCATCAAATCGATCTACCAAATTATATTAACAATTGCACAAGTAGTTAATGTATGTTACAGGATATCCAATATTCTTTTTGAGAGGAGGATATCCAATATTCTTCATGAATTACAATATGTAGGAACACATATTTATACAGTCTCAGCATTTCAAGGCAATGCAACCAAATGGATAAACCAAAATTGGGATCTGTTGGGAACATTGAATGGCCAGTAAAGTTGTACAGTGTTCCTTGGATCAATAAAGGTAGGAAAATAAAAATTCACCAATTGCTTATCAAATTCATCAGTAGTAACCATGGTCAACTCAGCTTGTTAAGGGTGTCAATTTTTGTTTCAATTAGAAGAACAAAATCACATCCAACCTGACTTCCCTGGCCAGAGATACTTCGTTTTCCAAACCATGCAGTTCCTTCCGTAAGCTTAAGTGGAATTTTACTACCGCGACCTCCAACTAGAAACGGATTTTGGAACAAGATTGATTGCACTGGATGCTGCTTCAAGCCTGCTTCACATATAATAATTAGTACATGTTTTCCACAAAATGTAAAATTAAAACAAAACAAATGTATAATAATTAGTTTCATTTATCACATGATATTCTATTACGGAAAAAAACATTTAAGAAACTATTATTATGCTGAAAGTGAAAATTCTTTAGTTTCTAGTTAACTATAATGTGAAAAAGATTGGCCATGTTAAAAACCAGAGGAAAGAGAGAGCACTTTGTTATTTCTTCAACAGCCTTCAGAACCTCAGCTGAACTTGTCTCCAACACCTGGCCTCCGAAAATAATCTCATCTAATATAGTATGCATCTGCAGGCAAACTCATTTTTAAGGATCACAAAAAATGGAAATTTAAGATGCAGATATTACTGTATTGGCATCATTGAGTATTGAGCTATTAAGAAAAAGACTGAATTTATTTCCCAAAATAGAAGGATGCTTCAAAAACAACCCATATTTTGTAAAAAAATAAAACATAAAAAAATGAATTGTGACAGTTTTCCGAGGGGCAACTCGAAACAAAAATTTGTTTGAGAATATAACAAGTCAAACTTGCAGACTGCAGCAAACTCCAGAAAATCCATATATATGCAACAAAATATCTTACCCTAAATCATAATACAGTTTCTAGTTCATTGGTGCTACAAACTAGATTGCTATATCAAGTCAGTTTATGATGACTGATACCGAATATATGATTTATAGTCGAGGGCACAAAGCAAGCAACCTTACCTTACTATAGTTGAACACTACGTCAAGCTCACAAACATTTCTGAAGCATTTGTCCAGTGTTTCAACAAAGACTGAAGGCAGAAAGGGACAAGGTAAGCAAATCGCCACATTAAACTAACAATCATGTAAAATGCAGTAGCAAAATATGATTGGTCTTGCATAATGCAAATAACTATTCCACTAGGATACTTAATAAAACATGCAATACAGTTGAAATGGCTAAATAAAATGACTGAAAAAAGTTAAATAGATTATTAAAACTGTTAACTTCCACAGCTCCAAAAGTAAAAATTGCAAAATGACCACAAAAGCATTTAGCTCAAATAATAATTCAAATCAAGTTCTTTAGAAAAAGGGGATTTTTTGTGCTAATTTTGCATTAGAATTAACAACATTTTCGAAGATTATCTATGAGAACTGATAACTTAACTACCCCAGAACTTTTTTCTCAATTAAAAAATCTAGAATGTAAATCTGCAGCAAATCATCATTTGATCTGTCAATTCTGTCCACATGCTTATGGCGTATGAAAAAACTAAGCCACATCAAATGATATTTGGTCTACTACATATGTGTATCAAATGACACCATTCAGTCTGCTGGAGATTGGAATGATCAATAATGGGAACCACCATCAAAAGAATTATCTTCATCAACTTGATAGGTAAACCCGATCATATCTTAATCAATGTCATGACACTTCTAAACCTATCTAACTTACAGGTTATAGATGATATGCAGCAAATTTTCAAATTTTTGCACTTTTCTCAAGGTTTCCTTTGCATTCGCTTTAAACAATGCTACCACACTTCTAAACCTAACAAACTTACAGGTTATAGATGATATGCAGCAAATTTTCAATTTTTTTTTTACTTTTCTCAAGGTTTACTTCACATTTGACATTGAATAGCAGTGAATGTTTGATTCGAGATATGTAAAGTTAACCGTGAAAAGGGAAGCTTGGTATTATAGAACTCCTACGAGAGTCATCAAAGGAAAACCATGGAGGACAGCCAAAAATCTTCCATATAAAGCCACCATAAAGCGCCATATAGGCACCACCATCCTTCACAGATTGGACATGGAGGTTGTAAAAAAATCTGCCACCACAATCAGCCATTGTGCCTCCATGGCCAGTATTTGACAACACAAACTCCTACTATGTGTAAGTCTCATGGAAACGATTCCAACTGTTGTGCGAGGGTTCCCCTTTAGGGAGTGTCAGTTATAATTATATAATTAACTGTTGTGCCTCCATTACTATTTTATGTAATATTTGCAGGGAATAGTTCTCGAACTTTATTTATTTAATTCAATTAGCTTCGGGATAGTACGGTATGTTGGAAGTACTACAAAAGATTCTTGCTTGTCGGCTAAGTTTTATCATGACACCTTCTATTAAGTTTCCAAGTGTTAATAGGTAATAATTTCAGAGCCATCCAAAAATTATTTGTAGTTTAACTCCAATCATCCCGAGTCCTCAACCTATTACCGCCATAAAGCAGCTTCTACTGTGGTCTTCCCCTACATAAATATTGACAGCATCCATAAAAAGTAACTCAAGTTATATGTAATTATAAAACTCAATGCAAGTATGATACATTTTCTCAAGTTAGTCAGCTTACAAGGACCATGTAGCTGTAAGGATAGTAAATGTTAGTATACCCAAACATTATGCATTGTATACTTCAAGAGGTATTTATAATGTGTATTACAAAAAATTCAGCCACATTACTCTGATAATGTTACGACTAAATAGAAGGAGTTTGTTGGGATTGGAGTTAAGAAGTAAATTAGGGTTACTTTAGTTGATAAATTTGTTAGACTTTCTGTTTGTACTTCAGTTAGTCCTATGGAATATAAATAGGGTGGTTTGGTCTCAGGGAAGAGGAGGGAAATCATTTTATGACAGTTGTAAATTAGAGAATGCTCCTGCAAAGGGAGATTGGTCCCTTGGGGTAATCTTAAGTGCAAGGTTATCATGTTCATTCCTATTATTTCCATTCTGTGATGATACCAGAAAGTTATGGAAGGAATTATTCATTTGATTTGTCAATTCTACCCAGTTTTGGGGAATTCGTTTGGAATTGAATTCTTGGGTTCCTAACAAATTATTTGTAAAACCAGTGTCGCATCATTGAGCTATAATTATTTAATTATAAAATTGAATGTTATTATAATAGAGGATAAGCAGGCTTAACAGATTTCTATCAACAGTCAATTAAAAATCTATGTAGGTAAAATATCCCTACTCCCAAAGAATATTGTTGGGTTATGTTGGCTTTCAGTTGTCAGTCAAAAGTTTGTAATTTCTGTGAGAAACTTCTCAAGACAGAAACAGTTTGAATCCCAAGAACACCAAGGGGTTGCAATTAACCCATTACTATGTAATATTATTCAAATAAAAAAAGACACCTTTGGATTTTGACACTTAATGCAATGCAATGCAATGCAAAAAAAAAAATACTAAAGTTGTCCAGGAATCTACCTTGTATCAAATCAAGCATAGCGAGCTCATTCTCAGAACCATCAAATATGAACACAAAGTATAGAGTTGCAAAGTGCTTGTAGACAAGGCGAGCATCCTGAAGAATAATAAAACAAACGAATTCATAACTTCCATTCTTCAGATGTATAAGGATGAATTAATATTATTTCAATGAAAAAGCACATGATTGTTAAAATAAATTAACAAAGTAACACCAACATTAGTTGGCTATCAAAATAAGAAAATTTATATTTGAGATATGAGATCAAAGTAGGTTTAAAAGCATGTCACTAAATCTCAACAAAGCACACACCCCACATTAGTCATTCTTCCAAATTCTAACTTCTTAGTTTGAAAACAAGTTCCTGGTAACTTAGTTCTAGCGCAGCTCAAGCGCCTCTTTCAACCAAATGACATGATAAGACAATAACATGAAATCTTTTCACACATTGCAGTTGGACAGTACAACATCAACAAACAAAGCTAAGAAAAAGCCCTACTCATAACTTCTTTTTTTAATTTCAATGTCTCGTTAATGTTAATTAGGATATAAAAATTACAAAGCTGAAAGAACAAAACTACAGAAAGTATAATTTGGAAGCACAAAATACCGGGCCAAAGAAGGACTCAGCATCCACAAAATTGCTGACATGTTCAGGTCTACTGCATAAGACTGCAAAAGCAACAAAATTCACATAAGAAACCAAGTTAGAAAACAAAATCAAACAAACACACACAAACAAAGAGGTGTAAACCACCAAACTAGTCTTTGACTTTGTAAGACGCTCTCAAAAAGGGGTCCCTGAGATTATAAATATTTCGTAAAGATCCCTATATTTTAACAACTTACCATCAATTTGGTCCTTATATTCAACCACTTAATAATATGAGTAAAACCTGACAATGTGAAGGAGCTTTTTGAAATATTCAAATATTAGTGACCTATTTGAAAGCAATCTACGTAGTCGGGGTTTACTAAAAAAAGATAGAATCCAAGGAAGAAAGAGATAAACCTGCAAAGACATTTCGAATAATTTCCTGCTGTTTTTCCACGGGCTGATCGATCAACCACAACACAAAAACAGTGTGATAAAACTGCATTTACATAGCAAAAAAATAGAAATATAATTGGCAAAGGTATGAAGAGAAATGGACCCGAAATTCGTAGAATTTAGCGAGACGAGGCTTCCCTTGTGTATTCATCACAAGCACTGCGCTTATCATCTTGTTATTACTTTCTGCAAACAATAAATGAGTTTAGTTTACTAATCATAAATTTGGATGAATGATAATTATGAAAATTAAGCAAATCGTGTGAGATGAATAGTGTTGAGAAGGATGAAGGGATCTGAACGTACCAGTTCAGTCGCCGGTAACGGTGCCGGCGTCGAGTCTCTGATCAAACTAATCGCCGATATGCTCAGTTTGAAGAAGGATTCGCCAAAATAATTTTATCAAACGCACCGTTTCAATAATTCATAAGCAGACTCTAAAACTTGTGTCGTTAAGACAATAAAATGTGTTAAATAATCCTAAAAGCTAAAACTATAGTAACTGGAATTTGACAATCATTGAAACAACTCTCTCATACTCACATTAAAGATTTGTACATCTACTTTTTGATAACTATTGAAACAACTCTCTCTCTCATACTTACATGTATTTTTATTCTCTCTCTTCTTCTTTCTCTCTCCATTATTTTTGTCCAATAAAAAGAGGAAAAAAGTAGTTGTCACATGAGTTGTACAAATGTTAAAGATTAATGTATGTTTCTTGACAAACAAAAAAAAAATGTTAAAATGTGTGCCGTTAGTATTTTTCATGTTAAATTAGTTAGGTTGATATTATGATGGAGATTAGAATTTTAACTTTTTCGAAGAAATTTTTTTTTTGAACAAGCAAAAATGAGATGTATTACCACAAAGAAAAGGTGTTACCTTCTAGCACAAGATGTGCATAGAAGGTTAGAACAAGAAACACCAAGTATACTGAATATTTACAAAAAAGACAGTCAAGCGATACCCACCACCATAAATGGTAACCAAAAGGAAAAACAACTTGTTTTGCTTTAAGCCAATTCAAGGAAGTAATTTTGATCTTTTCCATGATCTGCATAATTTTAAAAGAAATTGCAGAGATATCCAATATAATTTGTGTTATTTAGTTAATGAAATTGCAGCAAACTGTTGTCATAAGAGTTATCTTTAAGTTTTGATTATTAAAAAATAAAATTTCATTATGTTTTGATTGTACATTTGTATAATTCATTTTAATAGTTTGGATGTTTTTGGTAGAATTGATTCTCAACTCAAAATTAATATTTGTAGTTTTACATTTAAGGTCTAGTTGCACTCTTGCCTATGTGTTTTTAATCCCTTAATTTTAATTGAGCAATTTTGATCTCTTTATCTAGATTTTATAGCTGTCCATACATATTTTGACCAAATTTTCACTAAATTATTTTTTTTTGAAGTATTTTTTTCATTAAATTATGTTGACATCACATTTTTATTTAATAAAAATTTATATATTAAAAAATTACACAGCAACATGATTCGTCAAGATCTTTATGGGGCTATGAAGCCAGGAAAAGGGTAGACTAAGAGACTAAAAATAATCTATTGAAAGTTTGAAACTAGGGGGTTCAAATTCATAGTATAGAGAAATTGGGTTAAGATCCTCTCCATTTACCAAAATAAATGGAGTTTGCAATTTGGGGAGAGATAGACACAAAAAATAGATTGTGGGTTCTACTATTAAGTGAGTCCCATCATCATTAATTATATTTTACTTTTTTCGAGATTTTATGTGTCTTTATCTCTCCAAATGAAAAAAATGGAGAAAGACATAAATGGAGAGAATCTTAACCCGAAGAAACCAAAATCTCTAAATTGAAACTAATGGATTAAAAATTCCACAATTACAAAACTAGGGGTCAAATGTGTTGCTAAATCTTATACTAGCTTCAACTTAAGTAGATGATAAAATATTAAAATTATTCAATCAGACACTCTTAATTTTTAATTAACTTAATAATCACCTTATGACGAATAAGGGTTGAGTCTAATGGAAGAAATTAATCTTCACGATTGTAAATTAAAGTTTAAATCTCGATTAGAGATGTGTCTGTATTTGATACCGATAACACCTCGAATAAGATTACCCCAATGGAAATAAATTTTAGAAAACACAAACATATACTTATGATTTTATTTTTATCATTTTATGTGCAAATTAGTTATCTTATTTTTAATTCATCTGAAAAGCAATAATTTTTCTCAAATTTATGATTGTTGTTCATTTGATAGAAAGTTTAGTTGAGTTATTTCCGAAGAAACCACATCAAAGACCTCAAGACTAAAAAAAAACATAACTGCTTGCTGATTTTTCACTAAAGAGGCTATCGTGCAAATAACGAGAGTTGAACGAACACACTTGCAAAGTACAAATCAACTCAACCAATTTTTACCAATTATTTTTTCTCTCTTTTTTTTTTGGTATAAAAAAGGGGGAGTTTCTTTTAACTAGTCTTTGAATGAGATAATATATAAATAAAAGTGAGAATAAATTAGACCGATCTATAGAGACGTACAACCTAACTTATATCATGCCGAAAAAGACCATACACCAATCCATAAAAAAAAAGTCGTTTAGGCATACGGCATACCTATTTAAATAAATATAAAAAATATTTTTTATCATTATTATTCTACATTAATTTTTGCATATTTAAATGTATTATTATAAACTAGAAATGAAATATGATATCATATATAGTCAAATTCTTTAAATGTTATGTTAAGCATCAAAAGAACATTCACTTTTCATTGATTTAATAGTTCATTAATCTTTTTTTTGTTTACAATAGTTCATTAATCTATTCAAACATAAATCAAATTAATTATTTAAGCACGTCCATTTTTTTTTCCGAGAGAATTTAAGCACATTCATGTGACATAAACTTTTAAACAAGTTAACATGTCGTATCAGACGTTTGAAAAGTAAGACTTAGCCTAAAATATAAGCTATATTACATATTAGTCTTGGGTCTTAAATTAGTTGGGTTCACTCAACTTGTTTGAATTAAGGTTTAAAGAGTTGCAAAACATTGCACCGTATATATTCACACATGGATATAAAAAAAAGGGTAATGTTAACCGGTGTCTCTGGAGCACTGGTTAAGGAAGCAAATATAGTAACATTACATTGAAACTTGGGCAGTCAACTCATTAAAAGTCTAAAAAGTATTTCTTTTAATTTAAAACTTTCTTTTTGTTTCCTTAACTAGAACCTGGGGGCACCGGTTAACATAACCCAAAAATAGTGCAATTAAAATTTAGAATTGAATCAGGCATCTCTTACTTATAAATGTTAACCCGTCTCGCTATACTTAACCTAATTTTTTCCTCTACACTTTTGCATTTAATGTTTATCTAAAGTAAAATAAAATTATGTTCCTAATTATATGCTATTTTTTGGAAAGGAATAACCGTTATCTCTTCTCGCTACACTTAACCTAATCTCTTACTTATAAATGTTAATCCGTCTCGCTATACTTAACATATTATGTTACGTTACAGTACCAAGGACGATGTCATGGAAATATTATGTTATGGTACAGTACCAACGTTTATGCTTCTTAATATTATGAAATACTATATGACAATCATGACATTCATCTAAACTATTTTGTTACCTATTACCGTCAAATATTACCTTCGATATGACCCGTGCATTAGCACATGTCGATGGTCTAGTAAAGCTTAACCTGTCTCGCTATACTAAACCTAATTTTAACCTTATTTTTACCTCCACACTTTTGCATTTAATGTTTTTTTAAAGTCAAATTATGTTCTCTTACTTATAAAGGTTAACTTGTCTTGCTATACTAAACCTAATTTTAACCTCCACACTTTTGCATTTAATGTTTATCTAAAGTCAAATTATGTTCCTAATTTTATGCTATTTTTTTGGAATGGAATTACCCCCCTTATTTATAAATCTTAGGGTAGTGTTAACTTGTGCCGTTAGGGCACATGTTAAGAAACCCAAAAGAAGAAATATATTCCCTAAAATTTTGTGCATTTAATTAATTAAAAAGTTAAAGAATAAATGTAGTGCACACATTTCAGTAAATTATTTCTATATTTGACTCATTAACTTGTGCCTTGAGGGCACAAGTTAACATTTCCCTAAATCTTAACCGGTCAAGCTATACTTAACCCTAATTCTAACCTAAATATTTCCCTCATTTGGCATCACATTAATTGTTGTTGACCTATACTCCGCATTAATTGTTGTTGACATATACTTCTCCTTTGGCATCACATTAATTAACGTAGATTTCTCTATTTATTTCTCTATTCATATCCTCTGTTGTTTGCAGATTTTTTTTTTGTTGACCCCCCCTTCTTTGAGGTTTGATTAACAACATATTTCGTAACATAATTTACGTTCCTCCTTAAATAAATGCCATAAGGTTCATGTTTTGTTAATACTACTCTAAAATGTTTAAACAAGAAGAAGATGTGGCACAACAACAAAAAAGGTTGTAACAGGTTTTTTTTTTTCCGTACTATATCCTAATTTTTTTTGTTCCGCCGTTAAGTAAATGTTGTTGTTCCTTTTTGTCTCATTATTTCACAAAAATACATATGGTGCTATTTTTATTTTCAACTCATCCTTTCTTTCATTTAGGGATTTCAAATTATGAATCTTATTAGTTTTCAGAATCACTTGAAAGAGGAATCACCAAAAGGAAATTCTTGGGTTTTCTAAATGTATTGTTGATGCATTGCTTTGATTGTAGGTGAAAATGTGAAATGTATCAGAAGATATATTTTGCCTATAACTTTTTATGTTTTCAAGATTCACTTATAGAATTAGATAATTTTATTTTTGCTTTGAGTGTAGAAAAAATAAATTGATTGTATTACAAAATCATTTATCTCTTAGATCAGATGACTATTCCAAAACTAAAGACTTTCTCATAATATGGTTTATGTATAATGACCATATGCAAAAATCAGATCAAAGGAAGAACATGTGACATACTGTCATTTTGAATGTATTCGCAAAGTATAAAACCTTTTTTTTTGTTAAACGACTTATGTCATTTCAATATTACATTATGTTATATTCGCAAAACAGATGTTTCGTTATGAAATGAACTATGCCATTGCACTTATATTATTTTATATTTCATTGTCAATTATTACTAGCACGGGTTGATGGTCTAGTAGCTAGTAGTATCTATCCTCAACCTAAACCTTCATATTCGAAGGGGCAGAAAAGTAAAATCACTTTATAATATGAGTATAAAGTATAAAACCGGGAGTCCCGAACCTGAACCATCCTCGACGGCGCTATCACAAACAACAACACAAAGTCAATACTCGTCAAAATGATGTCTGACTCCGACGAAGAAACAAACCCATTCCCCACCGTACAACCCAATCTTCTACCTAACCAAGAACTACTTCAAACCCATTTCCTCCATTCAATTCAATCAACGGTCACCATTCGCTCACTCCCATCCCAAGGCCTCTCCTTCCAGCTCTGGCCCGCCGCCACCTCCCTCGTCACTCTCCTCGATAACCACCGCCTCAACCCCACCACCAGCCCCCTCTCCACTGTCCTCTCATCCCTCCACACTCCTCCTCGCATCCTCGAACTCGGCTCCGGCACTGGCATCGTCGGCATAGTCGCTGCCGCCACACTCGGAACAAACGTAACCCTAACCGACCTCCCTCATGTCGTTCCCAATCTCAAATTCAACGCGGAAGCTAATGCAGAAGCTGTGGGGTCCAACGGTGGTAGTGTTACGTTTGCTTCACTTAGGTGGGGTCATGCTGCTGACGTGGAAATGATTGGAGGAGAGTTTGATGTTGTGATAGCTTCAGATGTGGTGTATCATGATCATCTTTATGAACCGTTGATTGAAACGCTAAGGTTGATGTTGATTAAGAAGGAGATTGTGTTTGTGATGGCGCATATGAAGAGATGGAAAAAGGAGAGTTTGTTTTTTAAGAAAGCTAGGAAGTATTTTTTTGTTGATGTTTTGCATGTTGATGCTCCTTGTAATGGTTCTAGAGTTGGTGTTGTTGTTTATCGTTTTGTTGGGAAAAAACTTGTAAGTTGATTGACTCGTACAATTTCAAGTGTTCATTGGTTCTTCTTCTTTTCTTTGTTTGTTAATTTTCCAAATCAGGCATGTACAAATTCGTTGAATCTGGGTCTAAAGTGTGATAAAAACAACTATAAGTGGAAATGATTACTAATAAGAGACATAGAAGGGCCATTTGATTAAGATGTCGGATTTTATATGTCAAGTCCCAAGATTCCATGTCGACATGCTTCACTGTTGTGTTTTTGAAACACGTTCCGCACCAGGGATGACAATGGATAGAGTCTAGGTGAAGCAGTTGTGACTTTAATTTAATTAATTAATTGAAAAATGAATGATTAAAATAAATTATGAAACATTAATTACACACTTATTAATAGAACCAACAATTTTTTTTTAACAATTTTCTTATAATAAAAAGAAAATGATCAGTTGAGATAGAGATAGAGATAAAATCAGTCACCAAACTCAAAATAACTATGTGAAATTCGTTGGATCCAGATGCGTGCCTATCTACTTGGTTAGCAACTTTATTACTCGTACCATATGGATACTTAAGTACATATATTTTTTTTTGAAGGAACTTCAATACGTATTATATGTTATCCAAACTTTTTTTTTGTGGCTGGGGTTTGAACCCGGACCTTACATATTTTATAAATTGTCCATACCAACTAAGCTAAGCTCACAAGGACATGTTATCCAAACATTAAGTAAAAGCAAAAACCCTCATGTAATATTCTTATAACAATTTAGTCATTTATATGATTTTTTCTGGTTTATGTCATTTATCTTTTACAAAGTGTATAATGTTTTTCTACTCAAACAATTTTAAGATGATGCTCTCCTTTATGTTCGTGTGTAATTTTTGTTAGCAACATATTGTTGCTTCACAAACTTTGGTAAGTTTCTTTATAGCAAATAGTGAATTAGATTTTTTAAGTTTTTATTTTAAGACGATGTCTTTGGTAGTGTTGTGGGTTGGATGTTGATTGAAATTTTTTGGAAGGTATTGAAATTGGATTGGCAAGTCAAAATTTGTCACTCCTATTATGAAGTTAATTATTGTGTCGATGCCTTTGTTAATATGAGTTGTAATTGTAATAATCTTTTGCGGCTCTTTGAATTATGTCTTGCTCAAATTAGTTAGTTATTTTTTTGCGGCTTTTTGAGTTATGTCCTGCTCAAATTAGTTAGTTATTTTTTTTTTTTGCGGCTCCTTGAGTTATGTCTTGCTCAAATCAGTTAATTATTTTTTTGCTGATGTATCAATAGTTTTTACTCCTTGGTTAATTTCTTTGAAGTTTTCTTTCTTTTTGGCAAAAGCCCTCTTTGTTGCCAAAATAAAAAAAAGATAAAAAATATTCTTAGATGATGGTATAAGGAATTTTATATTGTCATCATCTAAAAATTATATTATTAGAAATAAGGTTAGAGTAATTTAAAAATTTATTTATTATATAATGATATGCATCTCTATTTACATTAATAAATATACATATTTTTTTTGTCAAAAAAAAAAAAAAAATTATAGGCTAAAATGCACTTTTGGCCCCCTATGTTTGGCCCCGTAGCAATTTTGGCCCCCTATTAAAAAAAACAACTTTCCAGCCCCCCAACTTCACCCCCTTTTGCAACTCAGTGCCCCCCTTCTATTTTGACTGGGTCAATGCCCATGTGGCCACTTACTTGTCCTACGTGGCAATTAATTAATTAAAATAAAAATAAAAAAAGCAGAAATAATAAAAAAGAAGATGGCACGTGAGTGAGGTTTGATAGAAATAGAAGGTGAAAAGTTAGGGTTGCATATTTCACCCCTTATCTTCATCTTATCTTCCAATCTCCCTCTCTCTCTCAAACGAACTCCATTTGCAGTTACGGTTTTGCTTGGTTTGGTGAGAACGATGAAGTGGGTCGAAGATTCGCAGGAAAATGGTGGTTTGAATGATGGTTCAAACAAGAAGAAAGGTGGTTCGAAGGCTGGTTCGCAGAAGGCTGGTTCGCAGAAAAAGGTTGGTGAAAAGGCATCTGGGTCCGGAAAAGACTCTATGAATGACAATATTCCCGACAACAATGTCTCAAAGTAAGTTTATCTTTGTTTGTTTATGTTTTTTTTTGTTTGTTTATGTTTGTTAGGTTAAAGGGGTATTTTTTTTTGTCTTTTATACATTTGTTCCTATTTATGTCTCAAAAAAGGGGTAAAAAAGGGGTTGGTGTAGTGTATTGAATACAACAATATTGCATGTGCCATTTTTTGCCATTTTTTAATGAAAATTGAATTTCATTTCTGCAAGGGTTGCTGAGAACCACTCATTGAAGATAAGGTTTCACCACAAAGGTTATTTTATATCTGATCCTGTTGTTGCCTGTAAGAAAGGTGAGATATACGAGTTTGGGGGTGAATGGTGCCTAGATGAAGTCAATTTAATAGATTTGGGTAAGCTTGTTAGAGAGATAGGTGTGAAGGGTTCATATCAGTTGTGGTATGTCAGTCCT
>Ga0315913_1007134_pt1 | contig 13458 bp, 6 predicted proteins | sample MpolsnodulesMG_FD_207736 | JGI IMG/M metagenome (GOLD analysis project Ga0315913, IMG submission 207736) | Medicago polymorpha root nodule microbial communities from Los Angeles, California, United States - small nodules | ecosystem: Host-associated > Plants > Roots > Nodule | place: USA... | reverse complement strand
AAAATAGATTATATTAACACCAAAGAAGAAACCTCTTAAAAGTTCACAAAAGTTTACAACAAAGCCAAGCCAAAAACCAAACACATTTAGGTAAAATTAGCCGATGTTCAAACAAGCAAGCAAGCCCGACCACCATATGTGATAACTAGGGGTGGAAATGGGCTAGGCCGGGTCGGGCTTTGTAAGGTCTAAGCTTGACCTACTTCAAAAATTATAGGCCTGAGCCTAACCTATTACCTATCATAGGTTTATTTTCAAGGTCTGGCCTGACCTTTTTAAAGGCCTGATGAAGCCTAAAAGCCTATTTAAAAGCCTATTTTACACTAAGGCCTAACAACATCTATAAGCCTACCACTAAATAGGTCAAAACTTATGAAAGCCTAAAGCACACAAATATGACTTATACTAAATGACAAATACTTACGAAGGACTAATCACACCAATATACTTGCTACTAAATAACCAAATCATATGAAAGCTTGAGTTTATAAAAAGAGCATCAACATTATCAATAATGAAAGATATATTATATATAAAAAGCTTAATAGGCCGACCCGATAGGCTTAATAGGCTTTTTTGTAAGCCTTAGCCTAGCCTATTTAAGTAAATAAGCTCTATGAAAAGCTTGAGCCTGACCTTTTTATTAAACGAGCTGGACCGAGCTAGGCTTTAAATAGGTTAGGCCGTAGGCCCCTGTCGAACGGCCTGGCCTGTTCCCACCCCTAGTGATAACCTTAAGCAAAATAAACATGTGTTGCCTTCATCCACCATAAGGAACATATATGAAACGGATATATATTCATTTTTATTTTTAAAAAATTTAAAATATCATGCTTTTAATGGGAACAAATTTAAGTAGGAATTAAACTCAAAATTTATCAATTTTTTGGTTCACAAAAAGTTTAGTATCCATTAGTCATCCTCTTTTCACAGCAATAATTAAAGTGTTGATAAGCAATCGGCACATAAAACCAAAACGTGTAACACACCATATGAGATTTTTTATTTTTGAGAGGAACACACCATAAGAGGTCATTTCCTCAAAAAGGACATAAGAGGTCATGATTTGGAAAATTCATTTAGACAACAATTTGCGGTCAAGACTAAGACTTGAAAATTCCACACAAAAAAATTTAGATGAATAATTTAGTTAAAAAAATACTATTGCAGGTAAAAATTCTCATTTTATTTATTTATGATTTCAGTTTGTATCATATTTTTGTAAAAAAAACTTTGTATCCCGTTCGAGGACTCACTAAAACTTATATAATTTCTCTCTCAAAAAAAAAAAACTTATATAATTTTTTTACAAAATTCCTTGTATTGATTGTGATTTTGTGATTTGTTGTAAAACTTCTTTTTTTCCACAATCAATTAAATGAATGACTTTAAAAATATTTCGAAATAATCAGTTTATATGAATTAAATTTATACTTTGATTTTGACAACAAAGGAAATTATTTTTATCAACCTCATATAGTTTACCTTTTAAAAAAAATCGTAGTTAAGTATATTTACAATCATAAGAGGAAAAAATAAATTATGATCACCAGTCTTGCTTGTACTTTATACTAATTGCTGTAATCTATTTCTTCATACTAACTAACATACTTTATTTCCAGAGAAAATTAATCATTTTACTTAGTCTCTTAATATAATTATGTGGATTTTTTGTTCAGTATAAATTAAAATTTATTTCATTGAAATTATTATGATTTTATAATTGCAATTTTTCTATCTTTGTTGAAATTAATCATATACACTTTATTTACATTTTAAATATTTGTTGAAATTTAAAAATATGACTGAACTAACGCTTGCTAGTTATTTAAAAATAAGATACTACTCTCTCCGGTCTCAAATATAAGAAAAGATTCATTTTTTAGGTTTATTGAATAATTAATATATATGCTTTACAATGTAGACCAGATATATTAACTACTCAATGAACTTAAAATTTGAATCTTTTCTTATATTTGAGACCGGAGGGACAATATTTTTATTATGTTCTTGAAATATAGTTGATGCACTTTTTCCATAACAAAACTTGCTTCTGCTGTTGGACTGTAATTTATATTTTATGTTGGTGTAGGGAAAGTTTCCATCTATATTTCTACCAGTAGAAATTAAAAACATAACCAAAGCAAAACATGGAAGTGACTCTGGTGTCTATGATAACGAAGGAAGGTAAATAGTTTTAACTAATGTATACCATCATCTAATTATAGTCATTCTAAGGTTGATACATACTCAATATGTTGCTTACATTATTAGATTGTGAATCTTAGGTTTGTTCCTTCAATATTTGAAGAAATTTTCAGCAAGCATGCACAAAAACACCCAAATGCTTTAACTTCTGATGAATTGATGGGGCTGCTCAAGGCCAATAGAGAGCCTAAGGATTACAAAGGATGGTAAGTGTTTTTCATAAACCAAAAAATTAGTGATGACAGTTTTTTTTTTTGTTACCATGATATATTGATACGAAGGATTGAAAAAGAGAAAATATGAAATAATCTAAAGTAACGAAATAATTAGATATGCATCATTTATTTTATTTTTGGTTGCACGTTCCATGTTTTCTAGTATATATTCATGATCCAATGATAGACGACATTGTTTCATTCTTATGATTTTTAAAATCTGTTCTCGTCCGGATTTACTCATCCAGACGAGGAAAAAACACTTTTCCATATTTGATACACCTGTATATATACTATATTTATCGAATTTTGTATCTATTATGTCTGAATACACAACACTTGATGTATACTAAATTGTCGCGATTTGATTTTCAGGCTTGCTAGCTACTCAGAATGGAAGATCTTGCACGTTCTTTGCAAAGATAAGGATGGCTTACTTCACAAAGAAACCATTCGTGCTGTTTATGATGGGAGCCTATTTGAACGTATGGAAAAGGAGCACTCGGAAAAGAAAAAGAATAAATAAATATCGTCTATTCGCATTGTGAAATTAGGATTCATGTGTCTAATTGAATTTTTATTTGTGTCTGAAGTTATTTTATCATCCTGTAATAAAGATAATTTCATTCATAGAGATTGTGATATTCCTATGGGTATGTTGTGTGAGTGTGGATCTTAAGGATTGATGTTTGAGTTCTATTAGTTACATTTTATGTTCATAAGGTTAGGATTGCCTCCTCTATATAAACTCTTACCAAGAGTCTTATCTATCCGATGTGGGATATGGGTTTTTCCCAATACACCTCCGTCACGCCTAGCACTCTTTGAACTTTGGTGCGAGAATCGGCACGCCCAACAGCACTCTTTGGGCTTTGGTGCGTGAATCGGCCGTCACGCCCAGCAACACTCTTTGGGCTTGATGCGTGAATCAGTAGGTGGCCCTTGAAATCGACAGGCTCTGATACCATGATGAAATTGGAGCAGTGCTCCTGTGATCCGAACACTGTTTTCAATCTTTGTTAATGAGTCACCAATTCGTCTTTTAAAATTGTAGAGGTCTAACATTTACACATTGAAATTTATGAATAGGTTAAACTATGGAAGGACCACATTGTTCGACAAAATTCAAAAACAAGAGTCTATTTTTGTTTATTCACAAATTCCATAGATCTATTCATTCTAGTGAGTATGGACTTTGAAATGGATTTGCAAGTAACAGTACCAAAGATGATAAATCTAAATAGACTTAAACTTGTTCCTCAGTTTGTAGAAGTAGAGAGGAGGGAGGTTTAGGTATCAGGAACATTAAAGGGTTTAAATTAGCATTGCTTGGTAAGTGGTTGTGGAGAATGAAGACTGGGTTATGGGTGGGAGTTTTACAAAGCAGATATGGGGACAATCTGGGAGTTGAGAGCAGAAGGGGGATTTGCAAATCACTTTGGTGGAAAGAGATTTGGAGTGATAGGTGTGGTGGAGAGTGCTCGGTGAGAGATGCTTACAAAAAATTGACTAGAACTTTCTCTTGAGAAATTGGTAACACTGGCTCATCAAAAAATTTGGAACCCTATAATTCCTTTGAAAATTTCTGTTTTGGTCGGAGAATTATGCAAAACAAGTTGCCAACGAAAAACAATCTTATCAGAAGAAATGTGCTCAGTTTGGATAAAGCTCATTGTGCGCTCGATTGTGGAAAATCGGAAAACATAAACCATCTTTTTTTTCGACTGTCCACTGGCTGCAAACTTGTGGGTCGAGATCTTGAATTGGATAGGAATTGCTTCAAATTTCATTCTCAGAGGATATGCTTACTTTAAACAATTTGAAGGGCTGTTGAATGTTGGTGAATTTTCAAAATGAGATTCATGTCAATTCATCCCCTATCATATATGATGACCCCCCTTCCCCATCTCTCCCTCTCCCTGCAAGTACTCAACAACTATTGTATGTAGGATGAAGCATACAAATTCCATTCCCTAGTTTTTGTGTAAAGCATATGGTCAATCAAAGTTTGTTAACATTTTACATGCCAATGAATTTGTAATCTATGTCATGTTATTTCTAGAGAAACAAATGCAATGGTGGTCCATATTGATGAAATTGACACAAACCGTGCATTTGTGTTGTGCTATCAAAGTTAAGAGACTATAGCGCATCCTCTCGCACTCAAGATTTGACACATGAAGCATGACACTCATGGGATAATACCATGCAACCCAACAAATATTAAATAAGGATTTGATGTCATCTTAAAATTAGAATTTAACCTAACTCATTGTGCCTTACAAACCCAACTTATAAGGTAAGAGCTGTCTCTAACTTATAAATATTTTTCCATAGTATATCACATGTAACATGATATTCTATACTTTTTTGTAACAATTAAGCACTAAGTTGGTTGGGTGCTAACTGATTCAAACACATTTAAAAAATATTTTATCTTTATATTTTTAGGAGATTGTCACATGATTTGAGATTATCATATCTTTATCTTTATGAAAAAAAAGAAAACTTCATTTCTTTATCGATGTTTTATTAAATATTAGACTTAATCGTCCTTTTAACCGATTGAACTAGAAATTGGCCAATTTGTTGATTGAATTGATCGAATAAATTGATCCATAACTTAGAGTCTAATCAATTTTGATTTTCAATCCGATTTTTAAAACATCATTTTCTATGACCAAATTATAGACTCGAGTTTATTGGGAAAAAATCGAATATAGTTTCACATCATCACATGTGTTTAGGTGGTCGATTACAATCCCATAAAATAACTTTATCAGTTGTCCATTATGCACTACTTGTTTGATTCATAACAAAGCAAAACCAAAAAAATTATGTTTTTTTTTTTTTTTTTAAGAATCAAAATTAGGTTGTATAGTTGAAGAGTGCTTTGTTTCTACCAGAAAGAAGAAAAAAAAAAAGAGTGTACCCTTTGGCAACATAGTACTACTAATTAACAACACAAAATATTTTTGGCAAAACCTTAAGAATTCATTACTGCCCTTTAAAGTTTAGTTCATGAATTGTTTTTGTACCAAATATTGTAACTTTCAGCAGAAACAAACAAAAGCAAACATGTGCTTAGTTAGTGTCTTACGTATATTCGTTATAATTGTGACATTATATTTATTATCTGTAATGTAACAGAATCAAAACAGCAAGATAAGATGAACCATAACAAATAATGTGACATTATCCATCACGCTACGCTTTCCATCACCTATAGGCTATATATACACACAAACATACACTAAACCAAAAAGCAACACTTATAAGTTAATTTTACAAAATACTAAAAAACACTTTTTTCTAGAATTCATTCCTGGTTGCTTAAGCGTTTTCTACACTAATATGGCATCTTCTTCTCCTGTATCATATGATAACAAAAAACTAGAGGAAGGTATTATGTTACAAAATTTGTCTTCTATTTTTGTTTTGTTAATTCTTTCATGTATTGATGTTTATTTAAATTTCAATTCATATGTAGGATTTGTTGGTGGTATTGAGGAGAAGAAACCCATTCCAGATCATGAAAATGTTCTTCAGAAACATGCTGCTTTCTTTGATTTGAATCATGATGGTGTTATTTATCCATGGGAAACTTTCCAAGGTAATTTTTTTTTTACATAAAGGCTTTTAATTACTTTTTCATGACCAAATCAATTTTCAGCTAAATAGTTTATTGTGTCATTCACTAACTTATCACAATTTTTTTATAAAATTTAAAATCAAAACAGTTTTATTTAACATTATTATATATACTCCATAACAATTCACATGTTAAGAACTCTTGAAAACATTGATGCATTGAAATAGCACTTAAATTTTGTAAGGAGAAAAAAAGAATTTGATAGTGGTATTAACAATTTTGCTTAATGAATTAACAACAGCAATGCGTGAAATTGGGAGTGGGGTGTTGTTATCTACAGCAGCTGCTGTCTTCATCAATGTGGCCCTCAGTCAGGCAACTCGACCTGTAAGTAAATAACATCCTATAATTTTCTTCTCAGTGCAAATAAATTTCTTACTTTGTTCTTTAACATCATTTTTTTTCTTTAATTGGTATAGTATAGGTGTACTTCAAAATGTTTTCGAATTAATGTAAAACTTTTTTTTTTAATAAACAAGAGTATAATAGTGATTGAAAACTTACACACATAAATAAATAAATGAGTTAGGTTTTGAACCTAGATTACGACGTTTGAGCTAACAATTTCGACATTTTTTCAGTTGAATTGTAACTTATAGACAATTAATATGAAACTTTAATTTGTAGAAAAAGTTGTTTTAAAAATAATATTTTTTTAATAATTTATTCCTTTTTATCATTCTAATTTCTAACTCAGCATATAGTACGTAGATCTCTGATCACTATTATAAATAAATATTCATTTTTTAGGTTTATCGAATAATTAATATATCTAGTCTTTAACCCTATATAATAGATCAAATATATCAGTATTCAATATAATTAAAAAAAGTTTTACTTGATAGAGTGCATGGCTATCGAATAAAGATTGATTCGATGTATCAACCAAAAACTTCAGTTTCAAACAAAAAAAGATTGATTCGATGACTAAAAAAGATATTTGAGCGGTGAAGTGAAAGGAAGTGCAAATGCCACGAATGAGGATATCTTGATATTGTTGATGATGACAAATAAATATCTGCTACAAGATTATATCTTATAATTTGTCCCATATCTTTTTTTGACGGAAAATAAGAAGATATAGGACCACCGAGTATGTGGAAAACTCCATATTTAAAAAAAACAAAAAAAACACAGAGTCGGTTTAAGAGTAAGGTTACTAAAACTCTAAGAGTTATTATTAAAAAAAAAAAAATAGAATTATAAATATATTTTTCGGTGGATTTTAGGGTGAGGGTCAAATTAAATCCCTTATCGGTGGACCATTACTAAAAACCGTTGGATTAAATATTAAATTAGATCTTAAGATAGAGCCTTTACACCAAATAAAATCTTCTTCTTTCTCTCTCAAATACTTCATAGCCAACAATGGCGACAAAGCCAAAAAATGTTATTGCGTTGAAAAGAAATCCATCATAAAAGCCCTCTTTTACATTGACGAAGCCAATTACATGTGTTATTTTCATATTTTGACTCAATTTCTCTGCTGGTTTAAAATTATTATCCATTGAAAGGGAATTAAGAAAAAAACCAAAACACTCATATATATGAGAGTATGAAACCCCAAGCCTCGGCAATCTATGTCCAAGGAGTTAGAATACATATAATAAGAACAACAAAGTTTCCTTATATGTGAATTATTATCCATTTTGAAGATAATGTTACTAACAATTAACAGGGTTAAAGTGCTTATTGATTGATTTAAAAACAATTCACTCTGTTCAACCAAAAAAATCTGAACCATAGGGTGAAACCATTTCAGGATAGGATTGAATGTGGGTAGTTGCATACGTTCTCACTTTTAATTTAAATAAATCTCAACCATTTATTTAATCTAATGGTATTTTTTTCGTGGTCCACCAGTGAAGGACTTAATTAGACCCTCACCCTAGAATCCACCATATTTTCCTTAAAAAAAAAAAAAACTATCGAGCAAACCTCTTTTAAAACTAAAATTACTTTTGTCCATAAGGTTGTATAACATTAATGTCCCTTAACTAATAAAAGTTTGACTTAAAAAATAGAGTCTGAATGAAAATTATAATTATAATTTTTAAACCAACTCTCACTGAACACATAGAATAATTGCTAGCAATGTCATAAAAATGATAAAATCTTTGTAAATATTTTATTGTAATTAATGCATTTGAATTTAATCTTTTTTAGTTTTAATTAATTGAATGTACAAAAGTTTAAAGAAAAATTCTACTTTTGGTTGCTTAACATGTGCTCTAAAGGCACAAGTTAGTATGACCTCAATATTTTACATACAATAGATATTTAAAAAATAATAATATTTTGGGCTCTAAAATTTTGGAGGTCCAACTCTTTTGAGCTGTTTGCACCCCTTAAAAATTCCGTATTTTAAAAGAGAGTCGTCCCAAGACCAAGGTTACTAAAGCTCTAGGAGTTTTAGATCTACAAACAGTTAATTATTTTTCATTAAAAAAGATTCATTAAATTTATAAGTAAAAAGACTATTGAGCAACCTCTTTTAAACGAACATTACTTTTGTCCATGAGGTCGTATAACATTAATGTTCCTTAACTAATACTCCATCTGTCTCACAATATTAGTCGTTTAAGATTTGTGCACGATTATTAAAGAAATGATTAATTGTGTTGATTTCAATGGTAAAATTAGTAGCATTTACTAAAACATTCTTATTAATTGTAGTTAGTAGAGTCGTTAAGTTGGATGTAATTCAATAAATAAAAGTATAATAGTGGAAAAAAATAATAAATGCTGGATTTGTATTGTAAAGTGACAATTATTTTGAGAAAAAGAAAAAAAATGTTAAATAGACAATAATTGTGAGACGGAGGGAGTAAAAACTTGACTAGTGAAATGCAGATTCTGAATAAAAAAAATAATTTTAATTTTTAAACCAACTCTCACTGAACATATAGGATAATTGCTAGCAATCTCATAAAAATGACAAGAGCTTTTAATAACATTGTAAGTGCTTATGCTATCATTTATACGGTTCTTGTTTTGTAGGGAAAGTTCCCATCTCCACTTTTTCCAATTGAAGTTAAGAATATCCAACGAGGCAAACATGGGAGTGACACTGGAGCATATGATTCTGAAGGAAGGTTGTTATATATAAAAATACAATCTCCTATAAAAAAAATTCTTTAATATATTACTAATCTAGTTATTAAAAAATTTGAGTTGTTCTTCTTAACATTTCCTATAAAAATTATTTTTTAAGGTTTGTTGCATCGAAATTTGAAGAAATTTTCGTCAAACATGCGCATACACATCCAAATGCTTTAACATATGATGAGCTAAATGAGTTGATAAAGACAAACAGGGAGCCTAAAGATGTCAAAGGAAGGTTAGTTGTTGATTTCTATATACGATGCATGGAATAACATTTCTTATAGTAATAATTAAATTTATTTTCCCTATTAATAAAAATAATAGTCATTAATTAATACTCCTATGTTGTAACCATTTGATAATGCTTGTATATGCAGGGTTGGTAGCTTTGTTGAATGGAAAATTCTTTACAAACTTGCCAAAGACAAGAATGGCTTACTTCAGAAAGAAACAATCCGAGGTGTTTATGATGGAAGCTTGTTTGAAGTGCTCAAAAAGGAACATACAAAAAGAATTACTTCATCCTAATTCGGTTGATAATTAGGATGCTCTATGTCGACAAAACAAAAGGCACAAGTTATTATCTATACAAAAGTTTGATTTACAGAATATATGTTCACATACATAATTTACACAGTATCTCAATTTGATTATAGTTTCATCATTCATTTATTTGTTAATGTATCTACTCATCCATCATGTTCTGGAATATACATATTGAAATTGAAATGACAATTTATATTATAAGTTCACGAGTGTTTTTGTATTTCCATATAAATTGTAAACATATTCTTACGTTTAACTAAATCATCATACTTATGTAACACTGAGACGAGGATATGTTTCATGTCTTGTTTCTTTGCCCTCGATCAAAGGGTGTGTGATCCTTCTGCCTCCACTAGTCGATTGTCCCTCCTAATCATGATAACTTATGCACTTGGTTGAAAGACTTCGGTACTAATTTAGGTTTGATTGGTCCCATTATTCGTTCGAAGATTTGGTGCTCTCCCAACAAATGTATTTTTGAAAATATCAAGCATTATATTCAGGAAATTGGTGTTCAAGTGTTCTCCCTTTTGCATTATGTTCTTAAAGCATTTGCTTATGCTAATCCCCATCATATTCAACTGGTTGTGCGAGTTGTCACTTGGATTCGACCTAACTTTGACTCAGTGGCTCTTAATGTAGATGGTAGTGTGTTCTTTGAATCTAATTTGGGTGGTTTTAGCGGTCTTATTTGCAATAATACAAGGCCTTTTCTGCATGGGTTTCTCGACAACATTAGTAGACCCTGCTTTCTGCACGTTGAGATCTTGTGGGCTTGTATCATAGTTTGAAAATGTGTTGGGACTCTACCTATAAGTAAGTGTTGTGTCTCTCAGACTCAAGTACCGCGGTTGACCTTGTTCGGAAATGTTTGAATGTGTTTCACAAATATGGAAATTTGATATGGACTATCAAGCAACTTAGAGATTGAGTAGTTAATTTGCAACACACTTTGCGTGAGGGTAATGTTGCAGCTGACTTTCTAGCTAAGAAGGATGCTCTAAGTGACAATGATTTTGTTGTCTTCCATAAAACCCCCCTGACATATCATATGTTCTCTTAGTGGATGACATGGACGTTGAGTTCGTTCAACTCTAGTTAGGGTCTCTTCTTCATTTTGTTTTCTTTCCTTTTTTTCTTATTTCCCTTTTGTCACAAAAAAAAAAATCATATTTACTAATTTTATAGATTAATATGTTTCGTAACTTGGAAAAATAAAACTAGCAACGAAAATTAGATAAGAGATCAAAGAGTGTTATAAATTAAGTGAATAGAAATTGTGTACTTCCCATTTGCGGTGAAAAAGGCATTTTATAAGCATTGATAATGAGTTGTTGGGGTGATGGAGAGTTTACTGATTGCACTCATCAATGTTTGACTTTGGTGATCATTACTAGACATTGAGGCGTTACAAAACGGTAAGGATCTGGATGTTACAAGGTAGTGAGAATCCAAAGCCATTGGGTTGAACCTATATGTATTTTTGCCTTAGACAATGAAAATTGTGGGTCTTTGACCAAAATTCATAACAAAACACAAATGCTTAATGACCATTTTTTTCTCACCCTACTTATTTTTTTGCACGTCCTATGGATTTCAAATTATATAATCTGAAAAGCATAAAATACCCTCTGAAACCCTTAACTTTTTTTCGGATTTTATAATCTGAATAGGGTGTGCAAGAAAGTTGAAGAGCCGGAAAAGAAACTATCATGTTTGTTTGAAGATATTCGATGATTTATGCAAATTGTAGTTTCGTTGTTAACCACGCTTATTTATCGAAGGTTAGGTAACCAGTTTGAACTAAGAGATAAGGAGTTGAAGGTTCTGAGTTCGAACTCAGATGAATGAGTATATATCAATCTAACAACTAACATTTACCATTTAAAAAAGGCTTTTATATGTGTTTAGTCCCTGCAAATAGAGGTCGTTTAAAATTTGGTCCCTGAATTTGTTAATCTTGGCATTTTGCCATTGCAAAATTTAATCATTTAAAATTTCGTCCCTCAGTCCAATTAATCATTGCCACGTCACTGATTAGCTGACGTGGCAGTCTGACTCAACAAAATATGGTTTGAAAGGACAAAAATACCCCTGGGACTATCAGACAAGCAGGAAACTACGAAATTGCCATGAGTTCATGTACTACCAATCCACCCTCTTCTTCACCAATTCTTCATTCAATTCCAAACCTAAACAATACATAATTGTAGCAAAAATCACAAATGAACTCAGGAGCTATTGTTTGGACGAGGAGCAAGATACGGGACAAAATGAATGCAGGAACAAAAATCATACTTTCCATTCTCTCTAAAATCATCAAAAATCATCACCACTAGGAACAAAATGAAATAATAACAGGAACAAAAGTTCATGAATCCACTCTCTCTAAAATACATACTTTTCATTCTCTCTCTCTCTCTCTCTCTCTCTCTCTCTCTCTCTCTCTCTCTCTCTCTCCCCCTCCCTCCCTCCCTCCCTCCGTGATTGTATGTCACTGTAAAACCATTCCACAGTCGTCAACCTCTTAACTCCGATCACTGGAAAACCCATCTCCACCCAGTTCCGTCACCGTAAATATTGGTTATTTTTGTGTTACTTCCAAGCTATCGAAATTGACCATAACTTGAGGTGCCTTCCTCCCCATAATTTTTTGGATTCTTAGTACGAAAAAATTGCATAATCTTTGTTACATATGGCAAAGAACTGCTTCTTATAATGTTTCATCCATTTCAACCTACCAGGGAGAAGCTGAACTCAATGAATTTGCTCATGTATATGTCTCCAATCACAATCGTACAATTGTTGCCTACAATAGTTTTAGACAAGCAGGTATGACTCACCAAAATATGGTTTGAAAGGACAAAAATACCCTTGAGACATATACATGAGCAAATTCAAGGGTATTTTTGTCCTTTCAAACCATATTTTGGTGAGTCATACTGCCACGTCAGCTAATCAGTGACGTGGCAGTGATTAATTGGGCTGAGGGACGAAATTTTAAATGATTAAATTTTGAAGTGGCAAAATGCTAGGATTAACGAATTCATAGACCAAATTTTAAATGACCCTTATTTGCAGGGACTAAACACATATAAAAGTCTTTAAAAAAAATACCAACATATTTATCTTTTTAGAGCATGGAGACTTGAAATGGCTGTACTCAACGCAGTAGTTGTGTACCAAATACATTTTTATATAGAAATACCGTTAGCATAGAGTCAAATTTGATTGGTCTCGTGCTAACGGTATTTTCTTCATTGAATGTTGCAGCTAACGGTAACTAATTTGACTTCATGAACTATTTGTTACCATAAATTTCTTTCTTTATACTTTCTTACTCAAGTTAAATTGACATTTAATCGTTGATAACAATTTCATGGTTAAAATTAATTTAACAAGTTTACGGTAAGAGTCATCCGTGTACTAACGATGATTAGTTGTTCTACTCTTTGTCTGTTATATGTGAGTTATTGAATGGGCTCATGTCGTTATTATCCTTCATTTATTTTGTTTAGAAGAAAGAAAGAAAGAAAAAAAGATAAATAGAAAGAAATAGAGGTGAATGCATGAGATTTTTATTAATTCCCCTTTTCCTTAGAGAAAGTCACACCCTACTTGCAATAACTCAGTCAAAAGATGCATGCATGTCCAATTTTTGATTGAGTGGTTATGAAACACTCGACGACATTAAACTCTTGCATTGCATATGTTTAGTCAAAAACCAAAATA
>Ga0315913_1007131_pt1 | contig 13464 bp, 5 predicted proteins | sample MpolsnodulesMG_FD_207736 | JGI IMG/M metagenome (GOLD analysis project Ga0315913, IMG submission 207736) | Medicago polymorpha root nodule microbial communities from Los Angeles, California, United States - small nodules | ecosystem: Host-associated > Plants > Roots > Nodule | place: USA... | reverse complement strand
TTGCAATTAAAAAAAAAATCCCTAATCCTTAACTAGAACCCAAATTCAAATTTCTTATTGCCATTTTGGTCAATTTTTTTGACTAACTGTATGCGATTTTGCTTGTGCACTCTCTAGCCATCATCTACTATCAACGATTCACTTATTGCAATTTCATCGTGAATTCATCATCATACGTTTGCATTTTCGTTCTTTCATATCTTCGTTCTCTCTTAATCAAAAATTGTTTTAGTCTTGTCTGACAAACCTCAATTTACTCATCTTTTCTTATATGCTTGAAATTGTATATTTATTTGCTCACTTATAGGCTAGTTTTATCCTTGAAAATGTGATTGCTCAAAAATTTACTTTAGATATGAAAATCAATGATTTTAACTCTATGAAACAATGATGACCACAATTTGAGATTTTTTTTTATAGGGAAACTTGAGAATTAAAAGTTAATTCTTTTCTATTTATTTGATGATATTAACTTTGGATATATCTTATAATTTTTTAAATTTTTTGTACATGCTATACATTTGAAAATTAGTTTTTTCTTTTCTAAATTATACTCCCTCCGTTCCTTTTTAAGTGTCTTTATAGAGTGAATTTTTCGTTCCTATTTAACTGTCTTTTTGATATTTTAAGGGTACGATTTGTCAATTATACCCTTTGTCAATTACTTTTATTTTTTCAATAAAACTAATTAATGCTATCTATTTGAAAAACTAAAGTTTATTTTTTTAAACAAAGTTTGTTTCTTGTTATCTTCAAATTTAAACAAAATTATGTTCTAAACAATGGTTCAATAGGAGTTAAAATTCTATAAATAAGATAAGGAACAATTGTTAAAAATTTCAAGTGTGACTCTAGCATTAGTTGAAGCCATAGTTGAAGCCTTAACTTTGATTAAAGGAGTTGGAAGAAAGTTAATTTTTTCTTAACTTTTGATTAATGTGAAATTGGAATAATTTTTCTATTGACTTAAAATAATTAAAAAGATGTGCACAATATTTAGAAAATTGACAATTGTTTGTTATGAGAGAGCGCACAAAAAAATAGAAATTTGTTGGAGAAAAAAATAATAACTACAATTGTTTGTTAAGAGAGAAAGATAACATATTAAATTTATTGGAAATATAAAGTGTGTGCGGAAAAATAGGAATTTATTGGTGGATTAAAATGAAGGTATAATAGGAAGAAAATGTGCAAAAATACACATCGCTATTTTGATGCTAATTTTTTAAAAAGACACTTAAAAAGGAACGGATGGAGTACTTTTGGATTCGCTCCCCTCAAAGATTAATTTATGGGTCATCCCTCTTTAGAACACTTGCATGAACTCAAAAAAAGACGAATTACTTAAACAAAACAAAAAATACAAAAAGACAACTTTTTAACTAAATCACTGTCCTTCGACCATCAAAATCAAAATAAAAAACAGGGCACAACAAGAGGATCTCATATTTTAAACTCAATCTATGATCATCACATCTTTATGACTGAAAAACAACACAAACCGAAATTGAAGATTTCTATGTTATTCAAACTATTTTAATAGAAAGTTATTAGTCAATTTAAATTGGTGTAAATATAATAAAAGAAAAATCTAATTACCTAAATCGTATGTCTTTTAAAAAGTTGGTTGTTTTCATATATTATCCCCAAAAGCAATCAAATTCTCATGTATGATATGTAGTTAGGTGCGTTTTAACTTTTATGATGATATGTATATGTATAGATTCAAACATAGAACAATATTGGGCTTTTGATCCTATACATATTAATTAATTAGTAAGAAAAAACTATAGTGGGTGGTTGTGGCATATATTAGACACATATTGAAAATGGTTATATGAATTGGAATAGAATGATAAGAAAGAAGAATTTGTCAGAGTAGCTAGGATACAATGCACCAAAGAATGCATGCAGATGATTACATTGCAATTTTCTCTTTAGTCTTTATTCTCCAAAAAATAAAACAATTTAAAATCTCATCTCAATTGGTGTGTCGGGACCCTAGTGGAATATATCACATGGGTCGAATTCACTATCTAGATCAATTGTGCCTTGTCCATTTCTCACTATCTCTCTTCTTTATTTTTCTTAGCTTGATCATTAAGGGAATTTTTAATTTATTTTAAAAAATTAGGTTTTTATCTTTTCTTGAAGCATGATCCTTAGGACATGAACATCTAAATTATTCGACCTTGCTGTAGGAGGCAACCTACTTCTTCTACCCTTTGCAAAAGACCAACTAAAGTAGTATGGGCTTATAGCTGGTGCAAAAGAGACAAGAGAAGATAATATATATAATAAACACTAGTGTCTTTTATTAGTAAGTTACATCTAAATAGTATTTGACTTTTCTGCTGCATATAACTCTGAATTCATTAGTTTATTAATTAGAAGCAAATCAAACTTAACAAGTAGATGAAGATTACCTCTAAAAAAAAGTGGATGATGATTCATTAACAAGTTTATATCATGCGCAAATCCGTACCACGACCAAATCAAACACTTTTTTGGACTTCTTAATAATAGTTTACACGAATGGTATTACTATAAAAGTGATACAATTGTCTAAAGTTTTCCAATTATGGAAACGTTAAAAATGAGAAATCAGGTTTTGGCCACTACTCGTCCTAAGATGTTATTCATAAATCATATGAAAGAGCACAAATCTCTAAAAAAAATAAAATGAAAGAGCACGAAACCAATTTCCGGTGGGTCACATTAATAAAGCAAAAGCAAAAATAATTATAAAGAGCGGAAGATATACTTTCTTTGCGTCATGCTAACTAGTGTTCGGGCCACTAGTTAAGGAAAATAAAAATAATAAAATTTGCATTGAAAAGAGTATTCTTTACATTTTTAAGAGCTTAACTATACAAAAGTTTCAAGAATTTTTTACAATATTAGTCTCCTTAACTAGTGTCTTAGGGACACTAGTTAGCATTTTCTATTTTTTAGGTAAGCTAATCTCGAGTAAGATCCATTTCACATTGATGAATGATATTTTGACATCCAATTTTCAACAACTTTTAGGGACAACATTTTTCCTCTATTCTTATTGGACAATAACAATAGAGAGAAAAAGGAAGAGAGAGAATAAAAGTATAATTAGAGTATGAAAGAGAGTTGTCACAAAAGTTGTTAAAATTGGTTGTCAAAATATCATTCCTCTTTCACATTAGGGGTTTGGATCCTCTCTACGAACACTCTATCCACACCCTTTAAAATTCTTCTTCTTGTTGGGGAGTCCGAGAGCACCGGAGAAATAACAGGTCAAATGCTCTAGAGTCGTAAGAGAGTGAGACAACACATCTCCATCCAAATCTTAAGACATCAAATATATGGACCACATCTCTTATATATTCAACACTTTATTCATTCATACACGATGTGAGAATTAACCACCCACTTGAAATCCAAAAATCTCTTCATCCATTGTGATTTCCCACGTCCAATAACATGATTCAACTCATGCTTACACCTTGTTGGGGAGTCTGGGAAAGCGTGAGAGGTATATCGGGTTAATGCTACATGATCACAAGAGAAGGAGATGTCACATCTTCACCCAAAACATTAAGGCATTATCGGGTTAATGTTACATGATGAAGAGAAAGAAATGTCACATCTTCACCCAAAACATTAAGGCATTAGGTGTATGGATCATCTCTCATATATATCTAATATTTTATCCATTCATAGACGATATGAGACTTAACTGCTTACACTTGCAAAAAGTTGTTCATAAAAAAAATAATCTGTAAACCAGATGAGCATGAATCTAAAAGCAAAATGTATATTTTCTCATATGAGAGTCATTAGATCAAATTGTACATCAATCAAGTTGTCTTTAGAACACTTGATTTGAATCATTTGATATAGGATTAATTGTAACATCCTCTCATCTGAGAGTAATAGAAGCAATCACTCTCCTTAACTTAGCGGCAACATCATTTTGTATTAATTTTTTTAAAGAGACATTAAACACTTTGCTCTTCAAAGGACTCAGTTGAGTCAGGATCTTTTAGAAGACAATGTTAGTTCATACTAAGTTGGAAACATTTTAGTAGACTCAATGATCTTGTTGAAGCCATAATGTTTGAGTACAAAGAAATTAAACTCGATGACCTTATGGAAAACCCAATGTATAGTCGGCCAAACATAACATAATTTGGTGATTATAATCGATTGATTACAATAGATTAAGTCCTCAATTGTAATGAGGCAAAATCTCTCTCAGAGAGACTAGAGGTTGTAGTTAGTTAGACCATGAACTAGTATAAACATAATACGTGTTTCCCTTTCCCTTTCTCTTTATTTGTTTATATGCACGAAGTTCTTTATGGTTTAACTCTAACTAGTTTGTTTTTCAGGAGAGTTAAATGATGTGATAAAGAAATTTATGTGTTAGGAAAACCTGTTAAGAAAGATATAAACAAACGATCTTTCGTAATATGTTTTAAACAAAAGTTTTTAAATGATTAATACACTCCAAACCCCTTTATTGTGTTTCCTCCATCTTTAGTTGCGAACAAAATTATAGCTGAAGAAATAAGTTTAAAAAGTGATGAAAAGTGAACATAACATTTCATCAAACTTGATTTTGGTAGCTAGAGGTGGCCTTATGTAAACAAAAATAATCGAATAATTCTGAGATGTTGCAAATGTGGAAAGCCCGGGCATTTAACGTATAAGTGTCCTGGTGGAGAAATGTCAATAAAAGGGTATGAGTCAAAGGTTATCAATGTATCCATTGCTCAGGGAGGTGATGATATTTTTCAAAAATCGAGAAGTGTATCCTCATGGAATTTTTGTGTTGCCATGGAAAAGGATGAGTATTGCTAGAGCCTTAGTATATGGACATTGATTGACATTGAGGTAGGGTGTGCTGTGATATTTGTCGGTGGTTGAAGAGGTTCATGCCAACGTGTAAGTTGCACCATAAGTTTTCAGCCTAGTTTTTGACATATGAAATTTTTGAGAGATGCTTAACTTCAAATGAAGAATACTCCTTATGATGAGTATTATAGTTCTTATGAACTATAATTGTCAATAAAGACAATGTGATTTTTTTTTTTGTTGGAATGATATAAATTCAAGTGCCCGTACTCTTTATGACAAAGTATGATAACTTTATTGAACTATGATTATATGTGACAACAATGGAAGGGGGTGTATCATTTTCAATCAAGGTGGAGATTATTGGTGTTGATTGAAAATATACATGTTGAAAAAGTCCCTAGTTGCGTTGAATTGTAAAGGAAGAGGGAGATCAAGACTATATATATGGACTTTTATTCGTTAGAAAATGCACTAGCCAAAAACACTTTAAGCTTGTATCTGGTTCTTTATTTTATCTTATATTCTTGTCTTAGAGTGATTTTAGTTGTAGTTAGATATTTGCTTTGGAGGGTGTGGGTTTACCGGGCGGATAGGTGTTTGAGAGTAGTCTATGTGTCAATTTTTTTTTCTTTCATATATAGTGTTATTATATGATTGTCATTAGAGGACAATCATGATTGTGTTCTTGTTGTGTTATTTTAGTTTCTATATGTATGTTTTCCCACCACTTCTCTATGTAACTCCCTATTCCTCACTGTCTCTTCAATATTTTTATCTCAAGCTAATTTATCTTCCATTTCGTAGATAAGATCCATTTCAACCCTATCACATTTTTAGAGAAGAGGGTCATAGTAATTTAGAGTTCAATCGAGATGTTAGTAAAATTTGAAATAATTGTTTAAGTCGGGGTTCAAAATCATTTCTTCCGAGCGATTTGTCATTGATTAAAGTTCATTAACAACTTAAGTTTAATTTCTTAGTTAAATGATCAATTTTGGGGGCTACTCTAATTTTGTTCTCTCCCCGCTGTAGGAATTCATTTCAAAGAGATAAATGTACATTTTCTGATTGACTTGAAGAAGCTATTTTGCAAGCTCCTCCCATAGCCATATATAGGTCTGATTAACTATAAATGTACATTTATCTGATTGACTCGAAGAAGATATTTTAATTAAAAATAATAAATTGAAATCCAAATTTTCTATCTTATACATTTTTTTATGTGCCAACATAATTTGGATGTCAATGTTTCCATGAGGCACTTCTGCATGCTTGAAAAAAAAAACTTTTGTTCACATTTAGGTATATGTTTGAATAGAGAATTTACGAGGGGAGGTTTTACCGTTCTTTTTTAAATTATGAACATCTTAAAATCTTTTTTTTTTGACGTAATCTTAAAATCTTTCTTAAAATAAATAAAATGTGATTGATATACGATCATTTATCACGTTGTTATTTCAATTTTTAAAACACCTAATATATTTTAAAATATAGATTTAAGCTACCTTCCAATGCCTTCATCTCCTCCTAAACTACCCTTACAGTTTTTTTTGCCATTGTGAATGTTAAAAAGGAGTGTATTTTGCTTAAATTTATTTTGTAAGATACTATATATGAAAAAAAAATTAAAAGTACACACATTCAAAAGTTGAGTTCATTACATAGCTAGTAAGCTAGCATAGTTACAACAGTAATGCTCAGTTCATGAAGGTTATTTACTCTCCTTTCGATCACCTTTTGCATCTCATCCCATTCACGTGAACCAAGTTGGTTCTGAACTCATTATATAACAGTGTTTGGTTCCTATGAACGGTGCTGCACCGTCAACAAAACTAGTTGAGCTACACAGTGAGTTATTACTACTACATACTATTTATTTACTACCGCAAGAGTATAAGTTAGGGCACGATACCAACCTAATTTAACCTTTTTTTTTTTATATAGTTGACTAGCTTTATTGTACCGATACTTCTGATCGAAGGTGTCTCCGTGTCCGATACGATGCTGACACTTGTGATTACAATGAATTGTGTCATTTTCTTAAAATTTTATCAATGTCTACGTGTCCGTGTCAGTATTGTGTTCGATGTCTGTGAGTCATAGTTGACTAGAGTACACTGTCAATGCTGTTTGAAAAATTGTTTTCAGTTTTTGTCCAAGTTAAGTTACTGTTGGACATTACAAAAAGAAGTCTTTAATTGTTAACTGACTTTACTCACTGTCAATTATAAAAAAGTTTCTGCTTCTCTCATAGTGATAGATCATAGATACTTTCCATTTATTTATTTATTTTCATTTTTATTAATTTTTCTTTTATAGACAGTGTTTGAAAAAGGCTGCTTTAGCCATTAGTAACAATTATTACTATATAAAAATTATAGCCAGACAACCTGAAATGTTACTTCTCCACTTTAGCTTTAGATTTATGAAATTCGTGTGAAAGTAAAATTCAATCACATTTAATTGCTAGAGATCACATATATATATATCAATCAAAGTAGTTAAATGCAAGGGACCACTTTCTGTTAAAATATAATTAATTAACATCTTATCTTCTTTTTTTTTTTGACAAAATTAACATCGTATCTTCTGTCTTTTTTATATGATTCAAATCATACAATACTTAGATTAATTTCAAATCTTACTCTCTGTTTTATTATAATATATAACATAATTTATAATTTAATTTGTAATATAGTGCCTGTTAGGTTTTCCTCCTCCAGATGGGTCCCACAATAGAGAAGCTAAGATTTCTAGTTTAATTACCTAACAAGTTATAGTTAGGAACAAAAATATTGAGAAAGCATGAGAAACTCCAAGTTTTGTACTACTACTAGTAGGAATAGGGTTTTGCATCTTATACAATATAAGACTTCCCAAAGTTAGCTTATATATTTACCAATGATTAAGCTATGACTCTTTATTATATTAATAATGTAAACTACATAATATTATTACATATCGTGTCGTTTAATAAATTGACGGAAATGATGTGTTTGACAAACGGAGGTGAATATAGGAGACTTAAACGAACGTTTTAGGAGTTATGAGACCAAAATAAAATCGAAAAATTAGTTAGGAAACCATATAGCCAATTAAGCATAAATTGATCAATATATTATTTTTCCAAATATCAAAATAATCTATTAATGAATCTATTAAAAATATAAAATGACACATCAAATTTGAAGTAGTTAGATTTGATATGCAAAAAAACATACTATACCATGTGTCTTGATGTGTGTTAAGTAGATGATAGTTTAGGTAGTAGGTACAAAGAAGATTCGAAGAGAAACACAGTGCGTTCAGATTGTACTTGGACTGACGAATTATTTATGTTCAAAAAATAATTGACATTGCAGTCTTGCACACGTTTGTGTAACGTAAAAAGCTTCTAAAAATGATAAAGTTTATTACCATTATTTTGTAAGTCGGAATAAGGCTGTCAAAACAGTTAGCCATACCAGAATTGACAGTAACATAGTTTTTTTGACTCTAGCTATTTCACGTACAATATAAAAAAACTTCAAATAGTAATAAACTTTTTTTTTAAGGGAATAATAACCTTTGTTAATTGTTATGTTGATGCTAGTCATGGCCGTATTTGAGGCAGGATAAGTAGGATGACCGTCCTAGATTTTCAAAAAGCAAGTACAAAATTTAGGTTCCAACAAAAAGAATCACAGGTTCATTAGGCCCTAACAAATTAGTTAAATTATAAAAGGAGGTGGTTGTTAGTAAGTTCTTTGTCAACTTGTTTATAATTTGTTGTGATGTTATAAAAGGAGTTTAAATCCCTAGCCTTCCACCATCCCAAACCATTATGTCCAAAAAAAAAGTTGGTAGCCATTTTACACATTGAGATAGATATGATTGAATATATTGATGTAAACACGATTATTAATGACTTTGCATCTAGAATTTTTGTAGGAATTGTTTTGTATGATCGTTTAAATATTAAATAAAAAACTCAATGCTTTTTATATGAAGTTTGATGTTTTTGTTAGATAATTTCTTAACGTAGTAAAAACTACCATCTTCAAGCAAATTATTTTCGCAATTTAAAAATTCAAATTGTAGGTTCGCCCCAAACCATCAAATTTCCAAAAACGGACTTGCTGCTAGCCATTTTAATTTCAAGCACTATATGAACAACATACCCAAAAGTGTTTAGATGTTATACTATAAGACAAACTGCACATCTAAATGCGTTTAAATGAAACGACACATATTTTTATAGTTTAATTAAGATCTTGAGTTCAAATCCAACCCTAAATGATGTTAAAAATTTTAGCAAAAATTCGTCGCCTATTTAACTCCACAACGCTCGAGAAACTAGTTGCGCAATTACGTGAGGAGAATACTGGTTTACAAAATGAACAGCACGCATGCAACATGCAGTAGTGTAAGGATTGGAGGGTCTGCATTTACATCTCACCATCACCGCTACTTCCCAATCTACCTCGATAAACGTGATTCTCTCAGAGAAGCAGTGACTAGTTGGCTGCACTGATTTGTCATGATTCAACTCATTCATTAACTTTCTCATCGTAAATTCGTAACAGTAATCATTTTCTTGTGAAATGTTGTTTGGTTAGAAATGTGATAAACAATAAAAAAAAAACCAGTAAGTAAACGATTTTCTTACTTGAAAAACAACACTATGTACGTAGTGCTAATCTAACTTATTGCGTGGATTAGTTCATAATACCAACCCTACATACATATACCCTAAAATTTAAATAAATGATAAGGTAATATGCGCATCACTTGATTTAACAATTTATATTAGTATTTATGTTTTTACGATGAGCCATTTTTAGTTTTGGTCTGATATAATTCTTAGAAATCGTAGTTGAGTATAACACATCCTTACAAAACTGCTTTATGGATTGATAATTGCTCCCACTTAATAAAAACTTAATAGCAGGTGATCCAACGGATCTTGAAAATGCTCTGATATCATCTAAGAAATCATGGTTGTGTCTAACACAACACTACAAAATCAACTTGTGGAGTGATGATTGCTCGCTTTTAAACACACTGTTAGGTCATCTCTTAACGCGAAACTCTTAACAATAATAATGTTTTTAAAACAATATATGCATATAAAGTTAGTTAGGTCTATTCTTCTAGTATATCTTATCTCATCTCATCCTTTTATGGAATTTTCCGTTGGTGACGGAGGCAACCTAGAAGCTTGTATCATTCTGACAAATGTAATGTGACTGTGGGCTCCACTTTGGCCTTTTCATAAAACAAAGTAGTAAAATTTCATTACAAAGCAAAGAGTTTTTCAGTCAAAAGAAAAGAACACATTCATATGTAAACTTTGAAACCTGGTTCATGCACCAGCATTCAACCAATCTTTCTACCCCATCCACTATGTGGTCCCTCTTTTATTGTCAACCATTGATCTTAAATGCTTCAACCTTTGACCTTTCATCTAGCTATATATAAAGATCAATGGTGGATTAGAGACCCTTCCTAGAGGAGAGGTAACCCCACACATCATGGGCGGTTTTGATCCATCGGTGATAATAATTGATATAAATTGTAATATCAATCATTTATGAGCTTCTTAGATTTTCTTTATGTTTCTAACTTACATAAAATATTGCTCACAAGTATCAACACGGTGTAGCATAAATGAAAGGTATTTGGTTGCTTAAATATTAATTAAACATAGCTTCTATATGAATATGATGTGCCGTGATGAGTATATAGTATATGTCATTTTATTACCAAATAATTTCAAAATATAATTTGAAGGATAATGAAAACTATTGCAAGGACCCTAAGTGATATAAATCTTTGTCAAGAAATGAACACATTATCATTAGATTATGTTTCTTAAAAAACAACAAAAAAATCACTTGGTTGTCGTATAGTAAACATAACCTTAATGTTGCGCCTCTTAAAGAATAGTAGTAGATCTAAATTCATCAATAATAAGAACGTCTAATAGACTCAATCAAATGTGGACTTGTAACCAAAAAAAAGAAAAATCAAATGTGGACATTACTATTTTTAATAAATTTTAATACAATATTTTGTTTGTTTTGATTTTTTTATTAAAAATAGTAAGGATCTATTGTTGAATTTTTTTTTGGAGAGGTCCATATTCTAATCTATTGGAAGTTACATTGTAAAACGTAAATATCCATCAACTAATATTTTTACACTACTATAGCTCAAAAATTGTGAGACTTGTTGCCAAATATGTTCTCTAAAATGGATTTTCAGGTACTTTATATGATTTTTTATTTCAAAGACAACTTAAAATTATTTATGAGTAACTTATTCATAATTTTCCAAAGACAACTAAAAATTTACCTTAATTTATATTTTGATCTTGAAAGAATGGTCAATGATAAATGTTGAGACTCTAATCATGAAAGAGTATATATTATAAATGAAGTATAGTATCATTTTTTTATCTATATTATTAGTCCGAAACATCTACGTGCTTTACTGAAAACTAACCTTTATTGATAAAATGGTCGATCACCTTTAAAAAAGTCGCTTCTTCTAACATTATTTTTTCATCTACGAAACTCGAAACTAGAGTAAGTCCACATTTAATCTCCTCCTAGCAAATTACCAACCAGCTAACATTTTGTATATAACAATTTTTTTTATTATTTTGCTTAATCAATATATATATTAATGGTGACAAGTTGCTATAAAAAGGCCTTCCACTTACACTGAGACTGCAGCTATAGATATTGTTGTTGGTCGGTTATCATATCTATCTTTCTATCCTCTGCACTCTCATTCCTACAATAATATTTTTATTTATAAATTCTTTCACTCCCTTATCTTTCTGATCACACAAACCCTACTTTCACACCCTCCCTCTGCACAACCCTCCCATACTCTACACCTCCCTTTTCTCATCTTCCCCATATTTCTCCAACCTCTCTCTCATCATCTTTCATGGATGTCGACATAGTGAAAACTGACGGAAGCATGGACATGATAGCAATGATGATGCAAATGGAAAAGTTCCCTGAATTCTCTGATCAACCTTTTTATAACACTCCCACTACTTACCAAGAAATCACCAACAACACTGTTCCATTATTTAACCTTAACCAAAATGCACTATCATCTCCACAAACTTTGAATAATATTGATCCAGTTCTACACTCCAATGTCAATTTCCAACAACACTTGAATATCACACTACCACCTCTTCAAACTAACTCTTCATCATTTCCTTACTCGCACTCGAATTCTTCTGAAAAGAAGAATTCGATGGCAGCGATGAGGGAAATGATATTTAGAATAGCAGTGATGCAACCTATACATATCGATCCGGAATCCGTTAGGCCGCCGAAGAGAAGGAATGTGAAGATATCAAAGGATCCACAAAGTGTAGCTGCTAGGCATAGAAGGGAAAGGATAAGTGAAAGGATAAGGATATTGCAAAGATTAGTACCTGGTGGAACCAAAATGGACACTGCTTCAATGTTAGATGAAGCTATACATTATGTGAAGTTTTTGAAGAAACAAGTTCACACGTTGGAACAAGTAGGGGCTAATAATAGATCACAATCACACATTGGTGGTGGATTCATTGGAGGGAATAATATGATGAACAATTTTAATAATGTGAATTATAATTCTAGTTTGATGATGAAGGGTTGTCAACCTTTTCAAATGGTGGGTTCCACTTCCAAACAATTGCTTAGCTAGTTAAGGAAATTAATGTATGTAAGACATGGAATTAAGTTGCTTAATTAATTGTTTCTGATTCAGTGTTAATTGATGCATGGTTTTGTGGATCATGTTATTGTAAACACAATTAATGTTTCTCCATGTGTTTGTCAATGTAATTTATGATATTGAATGATCACTTCTTTTAGAACTTTTTTTTTTGTTACTCTTTTTAGAACTTACTAAAATTGGGTGCCAAAAAATAAATCTAATTATCATATGTAATTTTTTTTCTTATAACGTTATAATGTATGTTCCCCATTTTGATTTCATGTGTCTATTTTTAATTTTCAGTTTTATAGTTGTTTTCATTTGCACGTCCCGTTCACACTAATCTAATAGTGAAATAATGATAGTTGTACCAAATAAAAAGAGAAGAGAAGAGAAAAGAATGTTAAAAAAATAGTTTGGCTTTTAAACATTTAGTTATTAGAAATACGTGAATTTTGGCATAAAATAAAGGGTTAATATGCCTTTATCTCCTGTAATTTAGGCGAGTTCCGGTTTACCCCTGTAAAAAAAGTTTAGATTCCAATCCTGTAAAATAAGATTCTTTGATTTTAGCCCCTGACCCATGTGACTGTGCAGAATTGCTGACGTGGCGAGCTGAGTGGCATGTTGACTGTGCATATATGATTATGTGGCGTGCTGACTGTATAATTAATTTTGTTTTCATTTTTTTTAAAGGTACACATGGCATCTGAGCCTATTTTTTTTTTTAAAAAATAAAAAATTGTAAAAATTTTAAAAAAAATTCAGGATTTATTTTTAAATTTTGAAATATATATTTTTCGAAAATTCCAAAATTTACGAAAAATATATATTTCAAAATTTTTTAAAATTATTTTCGAAAATTTTGAAATATATATTTCAAAATTTTTATTTCGAAAAAAAAATTCTAATTAT
>Ga0315913_1007130_pt1 | contig 13465 bp, 5 predicted proteins | sample MpolsnodulesMG_FD_207736 | JGI IMG/M metagenome (GOLD analysis project Ga0315913, IMG submission 207736) | Medicago polymorpha root nodule microbial communities from Los Angeles, California, United States - small nodules | ecosystem: Host-associated > Plants > Roots > Nodule | place: USA... | reverse complement strand
TAATAAGGGGCCAAAATTGCTACACTTTAAAAGTTAGGGGGTGAAAAATGTGTTTAAACCAAAAATAAACTAAGAAAGAGAATAACATATATAGATGATTGTGGTCTTATGTGTTGCATTTGCCTATCTTATGTGTTGCACTTGATAAATTTATTTATTGTCGTTAAACCATGCAACAAAGATATGACTTTAGACAAATACACCAAAAATGTCAAGGACAACAAAAGATACCGCGTTAAAATATATAATATGAGAAAAATAGAAAAAAATCGCATATATAGAAGATGAAACCATACAACAAAGATATGACTTTAGACAACTACACCAAAAAAGTCAGGGTAATGAAATATACCGTGTTTAAATGGATGGAAACACGAGAAAAATAGAAAGATAACAACATATATAGAAGATGGAACCATAAAACAAAGATATGACTTTACGCTACTACACCAAAAAAGTTAAGAGTTACTACAAAGATATCACGTTAAACTAGATGGAAACATGCGAAAAATAGAAAGGGAATAACATGTATAGCAGAGGGAACCATACAACAAAGACTTGACTTTAGACAACTACAACAAATTTTTTAAGGGTAATAAAAGATACCGCGTTAAAATAGATAGAAACACAAAAACAAAAAAGCGAAAAACATATATAAAAGACCGTTTAAAGTAAGTCGCACTAGAGAATCCAACCCGTTAATCGGTGTATTCACATCACTTTCAAAATCATGCAAGTAAAATCAAACATAATATATTTTTCTCTTATTGTATTCAATTTCATTATTTGAATTAAACTAAAATAAAATAAACACTTGTTAAGATACAGCTACCAAGAAAAACAAAAAAGTGATCAAAAGTGAAGTTAAGCTAACTAAGATACAGCTGTAGTTAAAAAAACCTTCTTAGATGAAAAATCTTATGAAATCACATAAACATTTTTTTGGTTACAAATCACATAAACTTTAGAGAAGAAGGTAAATAAATAATTTAAGAACCAAATCAAAAAAATTAAAAACTTTATGATGACGTGTTAAAGATTTTGTATACTATATGGGCCCATAATCTTTAATGTTTTTCACCTTCTTCTACTCTTTCTCCTTTCTATTCATTCGTTTTTATTACCTTCTTTCGATCCTTTACTTACTTCAAATTCTTCAATCTTCATCTACCCTTCTTCCCCTTCTCAGTAATGGGTTTCACAGGTACTTTTTTTCTTTATTCACATCCATTTTTTCAACCCTCTTTGATAATTTTTTTATGTATATTTTATTTTTTTGGAATCTCATAGCCCATTATTTATTTTTGTTAAATTTTTTATTTTTATGTGTTTGCAAGGTTTTTCAGCTTAAAACTTTAAGTGGGTCAATCTCAATTTTTGATTTTTTTTAAGGTTATTATTGTTTTTGTGAATCTTTTCATGTTTTAACAGTATATTGGTTAATGATTATATTCTATGGTTGTTTTGTTTTTTGTGAAAACAAATGATGTTTTGCAACTTTTGTTAGATTTTGTAGGGTATGTTTTGTTTAGTGGATGTGAGAAAATAATGAAGTGATTTGGTTTTTGGTTGTGAAAAACTTGTAGGGTTTGTTGATTTGTATGTAAAATTTGATTTTTTTTGTTTGTTTGTTTTGGTTTTTGTGATGTGTATTTAGAGAAACTATAGGGCAAAATGTAATTGAATCTCAGTGTTTTGGTTTCTTGATGTATTTAGAGAAACAAATTTGATCATGTAGTGATTTGTTATTATAGACTTGTGAATTGTGATATCAATGTGTGAAGTGAGACTCATTTATTTTTTTGGCTTTGTTATCGCTTTTTTCTTGTTTAATAGGCCCATAATTAAAATAGCTGTGAGGGAACAACATCAAGTATTCAGATTCATTACCGTTGGTTTGATTCTGAGACTAAAATACTGTTGTTATCCAATTGTATATCCAGTCCCGATCGCAATTGATAAGCTGCTTACAAAGTGTTATCGGTGTTCTGAATCTGCGGCATTGTTCTGAGTAGATAAGTTTATCACTCCTTTACAAGATGCCATATTATGTACAGAGACTGTATAGGCTATGCAGGTCATCTTTTTCACCCAATGGACCCGTGTCGGAAGAAGCCATTTCAAAAGTTTGCGAGAAGTTAGGTATATTAATTGTTTTACTTAATTATTTTTTGTCGTTTTTTTGGATAAATTATTTTTGTCGTTTTGTTATACGTGCATATTTTTATCTTCAATGCTGTAGTTTTGTTTTTTTTGAGTGTTTTAAACATTTGATTTCGTTAATCACGTATTTAAAGTGCATATTGACTTATTGCTTGTGATCTCATTGACCGAGTATTGTTTGCTTAATGTTTGTCCAATCCAGTTTGTTTTGTAACCGATAGGATTGTTTCATGAGGTGTGGTACAAATCCGAAAAACTGTCTCATTGTTCTATACTATATCTAGAAAACTTTAAGCCGTTGGTTTTTCTCATCTTTTAAGGTTTTGTCTTGTTGAATAAATTAAAGGCTCAAGGTTCAATTTCAAGGCTTAGTAATGAAATTTTTGTCATTAAGCTTGGTTCTACTCTTAAGAATCGAGCAAATCACAATTTTGTCTCCGAAATTCCATACAATCTAATTCTATTCTTTTCTAGAGTGAAATAAGGGTCACCATTTTCTGTTTAAAATTTAAGATGAATTGCAAGTTCTGTCACAAATCAAATCGTTTGCTATCTACAACATTTTCATACATATTAATTGCTTGTTTTATGCCAACCGGGATTTCTGTAATAACCTTTAACATAATGTTCCAGAGAAAATGAAGCCATCAGATGTAGGTCTTGAACAAGAGGCACAAGTGGTTCGCACTTGGAACGGTCAAATGCCTGAATCCAACGGGAACCATCAACCACCGCCGATCAAATACTTACATTTACATGAATGTGACAGCTTCTCCGTAAGGATCAACTTTCAAATCTCCACATCATTTTTATTCAGTGTTAGCTGTTTTCATAAATTCTGTTTTTTATTTTTTTTATTCTGGGAACCATGGTTTTAAATTGTGGTTGTCATGCTGTCGTGGAGACCTTAAAACTCTTTATATCGCGGCCGGAATTGCGGTTGTGGGCCGCATACTAAAACCATACTGGGAACTACTGCTGAAGTTTAGTATTTATTTTTATTTTTATCTTTATCAGATTGGAATTTTTTGCATGCCTCCCTCATCTGTCATTCCTCTCCACAATCATCCTGGAATGACAGTCCTAAGCAAGCTCATATATGGAACAGTGCATGTTAAATCCTACGACTGGATCGATTTCCCTGGCCCAGCTGATCCAACTGAAGGTTTGCATTTTTTTTATAGATTTTTCATACTTTTATGATGCTTTATCCAGTTTAGTCCTCTGTATCTGAGTCAGAATGCATCAAGTGTTGAACGCAGTGTCTCATGCTTTATTACAATCACTCTCCAAAACAGTTTGTGCTAACATCCAACTAAAAACGAAAATCTAGGAGCCGTATTTAAAAGTCAATGGGATATTTGGCTTTTTATGGGTGTTAGTGCATGATCTCATTAGTGTTGTCAAATTTCTGCCTTGGCATTATAACATGGCGGATTTTGTGCCAGCTGCCATAAGTTGCAACACCTATTATATCCGCCATGTTTCCGCCATAGGCTGCAACACCATGTTTATATGGTGGATTTTTGGCTGACCCACCATAATCCGCCATTGACAGCCTTAGATCTCAGGGGAGTTAAAATGAACAAGTCTTAGTTAATTGTTGGATTCTTGCTCTAGTCCTCTTTGGTAAAAGCCTTAAAGAATGGCTTTTCTCCTTTTAAAAGTGAAAGCTAATTAGCTAAACGTGAAAGACTGGAATGTCCATGTCACAGGCATATTTTAAGGTTTTTATTGTATGATTTAGTTCTTTTATCGTCAAACTTCGCCTAAATTTTTGCGATCAAGAGGCGTGGCCTCTAGGTTTTCTCGATATGCTAGTGTAACACCAACTTTAGGTCATTTACATATAAACTTTGCAATAGTTTTGGACTGACTTTGTCTTATTTACTCATGTACCCAACTTTAGTGATCACTATATTAATGGGTTAGGTGGAACCTTACACCTGTAATAATGAGCCTAATAACATGACATCCAACTTTAGGTTGGGGTAATTGTGCATTTTTGGGCTGGGATTGGTCTCAATATGTATATGTTAGAACCAAATTGCTATTGTGTCGAGGTATATAAGAAATTGATCAAAAAAGTAAACATTATTGTAGAAATTTCCTAATTCAAAGCATTAAATTTCCTAATTCTATTTTAATCGCATTAAATTACCTACAAAGCATCATAACCTGCTAAAATCCAAAAAATACTCTCCAAGGAAATTCCATTTTAATCATCAAAAATAAAATGTAAAATACAAATCAGCACCCCCTTTCTCCTGATTAGTTCTTATCACTCGGTCCTGTAGGTTTTAAATAGATCTTGAAAGGATGTTTTGATTATCTTGAATTGGAATAATCAATTATTAAACCGGCTTGAGTAGAACAGATCTAAAATGGGCCACCATAGGTTCAATGGAATAAGTTCGATCAACTGTATGGCTCATCTTGTCTCCTATCCCAACAAAGTCAATACCTTGTTAATAATGATTCCTTGATTCTCCACTATCTGAACTTGATTGTCCTTATTGTCATCATTAAGGTAGATATCATGGATTGGAGAAATTTCACTATACAAAGGTTTCATCTGCTTGACTATATGTTTCAGAAATGCCTGCGGAATTATGATTGCTTTCCGTATTCTACCCACAAACGCACTAAGTTCTCGTTGCTGCTTAAAAGCGTACACCAACAAAAGATTTTTCTGCTAGGTGGTGTCAGCAACATGGATCTCTTAGATACCCGGTTTGGGCCTAAGCCCAACAAATGAGCTGGATAGATTGTTGATCTTTTCAGTTTATCAGGGGAGGAACCATAGGTTTAGCGAGAGGGTATGATAAGGGAAGGGCGTTGATAATCATTTTCAGTTAGAACCTAGGAGGTTTGGGCAGAGAGAGAATTATCTCTTCTCTCAGGAGCTGTGATTTGGGGTTACAGGGATTTTTCATTTTTATAATACATATCCTTTTCAATCAATAATCCAATTTCTTATTTACTTTAATTTGGGGTTCCTATCAGGATTAAATGATGCCATAACATCTTATAATAAATCATGTTTAATGATAAATAATTTAAATCCAAATCTCTTTTAAATTCAAAGCATGTATTACAAATACTACAAAATACATCATGGTTAATCCAATTCTTCACTCTTTATCCTAGCTATTTCGATTACATTCATCAACCTTACCAATTGACACAGGATAGAAGTGATCAGGAATAAGAAAGGAAGTCCTTTGTATAATATCCAAAAGTGAGAATATTAAATGAGTTATATTTTGTTTTAGATATAGCAGGCCTTTAAATGGGATATTAGAATTTGATTAGAACTTTTGTATTTCACATTGTATCTTATTGGAATTCAATTCTATCATTATTACGTTTAAGTTCCTAATAAACTCATAAAACCCTAAAATATTTATTATATTATTAGCATTATTATATTAGGAATCTTGCTCTTGCAAGGTTTGCAGACTGCAGTTTTACGGCACTGGGCTTGTACTAGTTAAGTATTACTAGCACTTGATATAGTTATTATATAGGTGTTAGAGCTTTCTTATTGTATTATTTAGAGTATCTTTGATTTTTGTTTGGATGCTCCCTTCTGCCAGTATCATTTTTGTTGCCAAGGCGAGATCAAGAAAAATTATTTGCCAAACCATTAAAAAGAATTTAGATTTAAATAGTTTGCAGTAGACATGCGTAGGAGAAACTAATTCTCCCCAACTTTACCCCAAACACAGCTGTTCAGCTTGCTCATTTGCAGTGCTAGATTCCTGAGATAGGAATTTAGGAAAATGTATGAGAAAGAAATAAATCAGAGAATTGGCACTGCGAGAAAGCAAGAAGATTAAATCCGAATTATTAGTCTGAGACTCGAGGTTAATTGCAACCTTATGAGGGAAAATCCCTGACAACTGAGAGATCAATTTTACACCAAGAATCTCATGAGTGCCTTTTCCCTATTGAGTTCACCAATGTCAACTAGATAACCAACTTGTCGACCAACAGCCATCCTTATTCTACCTAGATAATAAAATAGGAGATAGAATGATGTTTATAGTGGAGAGAGAATGACGAGGGAGATAACAAATAGAGAGATAGAGAGAAATGTAGAAATTTGAAAGTTAGAGAATCCTTGCGGCAGTAGTATTGCTACTTCCCTATCCACTCTTCAACCTGCCCCCTGTGACTGACTTTTGGTTAAGGAGGATGGTGCCAGTGCTTACCAACTTTCTGTTTTTGCCACCAAGCCTCCCCCGGCAAAACTACAATTCTCTACTTCAATATCTTTAGCCATGCCAATGGCCTTGTTAAAGTCCTTTGGGTCATGGATACAAATACTGCATTTAACCTCTTGTTTCTGATCCCTATGAAATATCTAAGTTGATCTTATTTGATTCCAGTGGCTTGAGCCACCAAGATTTCAAGTCTGCACTCCTCTACCATCGATGCTTCCAGAGAGTTGCAAACAGCTCATGCACACTTCCCTCCACATGGTCGCCAACCCTCCTAATTGACATTGCCCTGAAGTTGCAAAAACTGAATCTGGACATCTCCTTGAAATTGACCAATATTGATTCATAGTCTTCAATTCATCCTCCAAAACTCCATCTGGACCTTTGCATCCTGAACTTGTTGCACCTCAAATAACTTCCAAGCTCTTGCTAGCCACCCCAATGTGTCAACACCCTCAAACACAGGAATTTCTACCCTTTTTGTCCACCACCAAGAATATCCTGAATCACCATTCTACCTCAACCTTCGACAGAGTCAAGAGCCAGTTGCTGCTCAGTTGGAATTTTTTCATCTTACATCTTTGCTGGATACTTGTTGCTATCATCATCCCAATCTAACCCCCTTGCATATGCTTTCATCTGGATAACAACTGCTTGATGCTGCTATCGACTATTGCAATGCTCTCACAAAGTTGAGCGAGTTAGGCGATGTGGTTACTAGCTACTTTTTTCGAGAACTCAACAGAAGCCACCATTAACTCTGCCCTAGCCTCCATAACTCTAATGACAAAATGGAATTGGCTATACAGAGATAGGTTGGACCAATTGTTTAGACTCTTGAGATGGGATCCTCTGGAAATATAGGAGAAAGAAAAACAGGGAATTAGTTCAGCAAGAAATAAAAAAGAAATATGAACTGTCATCATTCCGAGTCGTAAACTTTCAATGGCTTTGGTCCAAAAAAAAAACCTTTTAAGGGCAAATCCCTTACGACCGAGAGTTCAATTTACATCAGAATTCTGAGAGTGCCTTTACCCTCTAAGGCTACCCCTATTCATTACTACAATTTCAACAAACTAACCAACCCAACCAACGGATCATGTAACAGCTATCCTTATTCAACCTAATATACCATTACTTTTGTTCCTTCCTAGGCATAATTATAATGTGCATAAAAACCTATATAATGAGGCTAAAAGGTTTGTTATTTATCAACCTTTTGTATTTATTTTGTTTTGAAATTTATTTAGTTGTTTACCTCTATGATGATAATTTTTATTACCTCATAGAATAGTATACTTGCCTGTCATCTTTTTCTTTTATGACAGTTCTCCTTTTGTAAATGCTATATGAAGCACTGACATGTAGACACCGATAATATTTCAAAAAATTAGAAGTGACTTGTGTCAGTGTCGTGTTTGGTGTTTGACACCAACACGTGTTGGACACCAGACACACCTTCAATCTTATGTTTTTGTGCTACATCTATATGCTGTCTTATTTTTGTCCTCGTTCAACTTCTTATCTCTCTTTTTTCTTCCTCATTTGGGAGTTGATTATGATTAATAATTTTGGCTTATTGGTTTTGTTATTGACAATGACAGCTAGAGCTGCAAAGCTTGTCAAAGATAAAGATATGACAGCACCAACTTCAACAACTGTTCTTTATCCTACCGTTGGAGGAAACATACATTGTTTTAAGGCCGTAACTCCTTGTGCAATCTTTGACATATTATCTCCACCTTATTCTTCAGAACATGATAGACATTGCAGTTACTTCCAGCAATCCCAAAGGGACGATCTTCCAGGTAATCTGATTTTTATCTTTTGCACAACTGTTTGATTGTTTCACTTGTGAATGTTGTCTTCTACTTTACCTAACTATATTAAGGGCCTGTATGATTTACTTATTTGAGCTTATATACTGATGCATGCACTTGCGAGATTGTTTGAGAGAGCTTATGGATACAGCTTATGACATTCATAAGCTGTTTTCAACTTATTTCCAAGCTCTCCCAGATAGCTTATGGTAACAGTTTGACTTTATTTGTGTCCGTTTGTTGCAGAATATAAAAAAGAAATTGATATTCAATAATTAGGATATTTTTTTATAGGTAGAAGCTGTTTCATGTTTATTTATCATAATGAAAATCACTCTGTTAAAAAAAAAATCAGTTATCAGAAAATGATTTTCTAGAGAATCTATTCAAAATAGCTTCTTATTTGAAGTAGTTTTTATATACTTTTTATTTCTTTTCTTTTTCAGATTCTCTTTTTTTCAATTGTAACAAACGGATGAAAACTTCTAAGAGTGATTATTTTGTTTGACCAAATAACTTAATACATAAGCACTTATGTGTTAAATGCTTATGCTATAAGCGCTTAATTAAGTTTTTTAAGCAAATAGGACCTAATATTATTATTGTGAACATTAAAATTGAATTGCAGGTAATCTTGAACTGGATGGAGTTACTTTTTCTGATGTGACCTGGTTGGAAGAATTTCAACCTTCTGAGGAGTTTGCAATAAGGAGAGGGCTGTACAAGGGTCCAGTTATTAAAAAATATTAAGAATTTTCTAGTTTTTCTATATATTACATTTTGAGAAGAATTTGGCTTCTTATAATTAGGTTACAACAAAACAAAAAAGAGAATTGTGGAAGAAGTCATCAAAAAGCCAATGCAATAATTTTTATTCTTTTGGTCATTTTAGCTATTATTATTAGCATTTGGGTTTGTACATAACAATGCCTATTGCAATCTCTCTCTTTAAGCCATTGATCTCAGATTAATCCATCTAGAGTAGTTTCTGGGAATTTTTTTTTTAAAGTAGACCTCAATCATGATGAGTTGGGTTATTAAATTTTGTTTTTATTGTTGAGAATAAGAAACTATATCATAATATCATTTTTGTTTCTTCTCTATATTTGTATTTGTGTTCATGCTGTGAAGCAACCACCCACGAAATCCTTAAGATTGAGACATGGATTTCGATGGCGATAATTGCTTTATATGCCCCCCCGTTTGCTTTGAAGCTTTTATTGGAAGATATCTTTTGATAGTGTATTTTTTACTTCTGTTTTTCTTCTTCAGAAAGTAGCCTATCGGAAGCTATCTTCCGATATGCTATTGTCTGTTTTGAGCTACATCGGGGCTTAAAGAGCAACCATCTTCGTGTTATGTCACATCATGGAATCATTCTTTAGGCTCAGCTGACTCGATTGATTTCAGATAACTTCTTCCTCCATCCTCTGCATTTCTAAAAAAGCTACATTTTTGTTTGCGAGTATATTTCCGGGCGCCAAAAAACTGTTTTTGTTTCTAAGTATACTACCAAAGTGAAATTTTGGGGTGGAAAGAGGTTCCTCTGCTTTAAAGCTCCATGGACAAGTATTAATATGTATAAATATTGGAATTGTGCTCTTCCCCCGGCACAAAACACTCGCGCCCAACATGATTTTCAAATATATCCCTGCGTGAGTTAAGTCATGCAGCGTGTCTTAACTCATGCACATTATAAGCTCTGCGTGACTTAAGTCACGCACCACTGACATGTGCGCGAGTTAATTCACGCACGTTGGTTGTGGTTAGAGCTGAAGAACAAACGTTTTTTTTGGACTGTGGTTAGTTTTTTCAACGTTCAATCCACACGTTTTTTTACCAAATTTTACACGTTTTTTGACCACATTAATGGTGTTTATAACCTATACTACCATTCCCACCTATAAATACCCCTCCATACTTCCTTCCTAATTCCTCACACCATATCACTTTCTCCCCCTCCTCACTCTCTCCCTCTCTTTCTCTTTTTATTTTGTCCATAGTCTCTTTGAGGGCAAAAGTGATCAAACTTCTTCGGGGTAAAATAGTGAGTAGCCGACTTGGGGAAGTGATCGACCCTTAGGATAAGTTTAAATCTGCTTTTTTTAACCCTAGAAACATTTTACCGTGGGTAAAAAGAATTTCTTGGGGTAAAAAAAACCAGATTTAAATTTAGCCCAAGGGTTGATGATGTATTTTCCCCAAGAAGACTGCTCACTTTTTACCCTAAGAAGGAGAAAATAAGTAGATTTAGTGAATTCGAATAAATTATTGTATGAATTATTGTATTGTATGAATTATTAATAAAATGAGATATTGTTATATTCGTTGTTATTTATATTTGCTTTTATTTTCTAATTTTGTATTTAATGAATAAATATTAATTTAGTTCATTTCCTTTTATTTATATTTGTATTTATTTAATGACTAAAATCGATTCAATATTTTTTTTAAGTTCATAAATAAATTAGAATAAAGTAAATCCGTAAATAAATTAATTTTAATAAAGTAAATAAATTAGAATAAAGTAAATACGTAAATAAATTAATTTTAATAAATAAATTAGAATAAATATTGAATTAGAATAAAATCGAACTTATTTTAAGTGCATAAATAAATTAGAATATAGCAAAGAAATAATTTAGAATAAAGTGAACAAATAATTTAGAATAAAGTGAACTAAAGTTAATAAAATATTTTAGAATAAAGTAAATAACATAATTTAAAAATAGTAAATAAATTAAAAAAAAGTAGCTACTTTGCGCCATTTAACTTGCGCCACTCAACTTAACTTACGCCACTCTATTTAACTTGTGCATTATTTTACACCTGCGCTAGTTAACTAGCACATAGATATTTTAGGCATGGCTGCAGGGTGCGAGTATTTTGTGCTGAGGGAAGAGCAGTCATCTAAATATTAGAAGTTATTGATGACAATGTCACTCATTAAAGAATGGTTGTTTACACCAACCAAAGTTGCCACAAATTGAAAGAGCAAAGGTCATATTCATGGAGGTAGCGTAAAGGGAGAAAATCTATTAAAGCTGAAAAACATGCAGATCAAATTGATTATTAAGTGATTTGTTTATTCAAACATCCATTTGGTATAGTCCATTAAACACGATCTTATTTGATTATCAAGTGATTTGTTTATTCAAAGTACACTTTTCATTACAATGATAAAAAGTAATTAAAATTAATATTTTTTTATACTTTTTTTTTATCTGACCAAGTAAATAAAATGAAACTAAATATGTGGTTGGGCAAGTGATGGCATTTTTTTAAAAAAATAGATGTAATTTTCATGCACAGTGGCAAACGCAAATCCTTTGATGTAAATGGGGTTGTCCTTTCTCAACAAATATTTTTTCATACGTAGTGATCAGAGATCAAACTCTAAACTAAATGGTTAAATTTATGGGCAGAGCCAGGAATTTAAAGTTAATTAGTGAGGCCAAGTATACGAAACATTTTTTTAGGGAAACTTTAGTTACCTCTTGGCAAACTCCGAATTACCATGACCATTTTATGTTGATAATCGAAGGATTAATACAAAAAGAGAACGACAAATGACTAAATAAAAGAACTTTTGTTCGAGTGTGAAAGACATGAGATTTTTGTCATAGGAGAATAAAATCCATTAAGGACTAAATTATATTTTAATCCCCTATTTTTATTTTAGGTTTTAATTTACCCATTTTTTGCTTTAAAATAGTCTTTTATTTTCCGAAGTTATACCATTGTGTTTCATTCCATTTAAAATATGTTTAGGAAAGGACCATATGATACAATTTAAAATAATATAACATATAAAATTAATGATATTAGTTGTCTATTAATCTAATAACATGGTGAGCATTTTAATTAGATTAACTGGAGGGACCATCGCCTAATATATATTTTATAAAACATTCTAATACAGTTTAATTGTAATATATAAAAATAATTATTAAAAATATAGGGGGGACCATGGCCTCCATAGGCCGCACCTCTCCCTTCGTCACAAGTTAAAGAAACTAAGTATCTACCACTTGTGCTACATATTGGTAAGTAATAGCATTTTCCGTTCGTAAGTGGATAAAATGTGTACATAAATATTTGATTTGATCTTTCATAGAAAAATAAATCTCTTAGAAAGAGGTTTTACCCTCCAATTTCCGCATTGGCCTCAAACATGATTGCTTTTAGTAGGAGGATTCATGTGGAATTCATCAGAGTAAAACAAAATAAAATAAATTATTTTTTTATAGTTTTGCTTTTTGTTTATCTAATCCATTTGGTGTACATTTTCTGATTGGTATGCTATCATATCATTGTTAGAAAATCTATATTTTTTTCGCAGTAAGGGATCCTTTATGTTCACATTTAGTAGTTTAGGTTCAAATTCGAACAAGCTTTTTATATTTTCTTTAAAATTCAATTTACTGAGCTAAAGCCGTCCAATCAAAATCAGACAATATCAAGCTGTTGTTTGCATTAATGTTAGGAATTCCAGATTGGAAGTTTTTTGTTTTCATTGCAAGGAAACATATATGCAAGTAAAAGTTAAGAAGCTATGAACAGATAAAACAAAAAGTAAATATGGTGTGAACAATCAAAACAAAATGTAAAGCATTGACTAAAAGTAAACTTCCAAGAAATGTATCAAAATCACCAATGTCGGATAAACTAACATGCAACCTGTGTAGATCTGAAGTTATCCAACCGAAACTGTAAAAATAGTACTTGGACTGTTCCAAGTAAAAATTTGTCCTCATTATTAACATAATCAAAATTACTATACCTCAATTATTATATCATTATTTTCTCAAGATGACAGAATTTCTTGAGATTCTAACTACTAATAAAAAATGTACCATGATACATGCAAAGGGCAACCTCACAAATCTATCGAGATAAAATCTTCTCCATTTGTTTAAAATAAATAGAGAATGTCATTTAGTTAGAGATAAATACAAAAAGTAGATAATGAATTTTACCATTAAGTGACTCCCACCACTATTAATTATTTATATATTTTTAAAATTTTATTGTATCTTTATCTCTCCAAATAGATGCAATGAAGACAATACCAAATGGATGTTTCAACCTATTCATGTATTGTAGTGAGGCAGCTTCTAGGGGCGGAGGCAGGAATTTAAACCTAGAGGGACCGAGTATATGGAACATAATTTGATTAAAAAATAATTGTTTAAATACAAAAGGTATATAAGAAATCCTAAACTAATATTTTTTTTTTGATAGATAGACGAATTG
>Ga0315913_1007128_pt1 | contig 13466 bp, 11 predicted proteins | sample MpolsnodulesMG_FD_207736 | JGI IMG/M metagenome (GOLD analysis project Ga0315913, IMG submission 207736) | Medicago polymorpha root nodule microbial communities from Los Angeles, California, United States - small nodules | ecosystem: Host-associated > Plants > Roots > Nodule | place: USA... | reverse complement strand
TAAAATGGTACATTACAAGGAACAAAAAATGTATTCAAGTCTTTACTGATATAAGTTTCGCGGTTACTCAATTTTATTTTCTAAGAAAATATGCACCAAAAAGAATCATTAATCCATCCACAACCAAGCTGTCTTTACAGCATAGCATATAAAATGAATTACTGTATTGCCATTTACACTTACCAAATGGGAAGAAGGCATCACTAGCCAAGGCTGCGCCTTTAACATCAGCTCCAGCTTTCCTCATTGCTATTCTTAAACTCTCCACACGGTTCGGTTGGCCGCTTCCCATACCTAACATACAATTGTTCTGCAAAAATTTAACGAAGGAATATCAGATTCTTAAACCACCTCCATTGATTCATAAAAGAGTTTCATGATGTATTATGTATATAAGATAATACCTTAGCTATTACAATAGCATTACTTTTGACATGCTTCACACACAACCATGCAAACTCCGCATCGCGAAGCTCACCATCTTGAGGAGTCTTCTCTGAGAGTACATTGAATTTGATGTCGGATGGAGTCAAGTCATCTGAATCCTGAGCTAACCACCCTCCACCAATTTGTCTGAGTGAAAGCTTTCCTGCTTCATTCTTTTTTGCTTCGAGAATCCTTAGAGTCTTCGACTTTCCACGAAGAATCTCAAGTCCCTTCTCTGTATAGCTGGGTGCAACAACTATTTCATAGAACATCCTTGTCTCCCCATCGGTAGGGCTTCTAAATTCTCGTATTTCCTTAGCAAGAACCTAAAACATATAAAAATAAGCATTAAAAAATGTCATTTGCTCATCCTCACCAAGATGGAAATTTAAAATGTAACCTAGGAAAAGAGCCTCTGTCTTTACAAACCCTGTAATCTTTCTTAGGTTTTCGACTAGGCCTAACTCATTCTCACTGGCTTGTAAGGTGAGGGGTGTCATTTTATATCAACTCTTTTCAGGTCTTATCTCTTTTCAGTGTAGGACCCGAGTTTTTTCAATTGGCTTGGGATAATTACCTCACCAACTTCCACATTGAAAGCTACAATTCCGCCAAATGCACTGACAGGATCAGCTTTAACAGCTAGTCTGTAGGCTTCCAGAATATCATCACGTGAAGCTATGCCGCAAGGATTAGTATGCTTCACAACTACACATGTGGGGATTCTAAACTCGCACACACAGTTCCAAGCAGCATCAGCATCCAAGTTGTTATTATATGACATCTCCTGCAGAAGAATGTTAATGTTACGGCATTAACTTAAACAAATATTACTAGAAAATAATACAATTTTTCAGTCAAAAGCTCTCATCTCGAAACATGATATAATTTTAAAGTATACAATTGCCAGTAATTTTAGATTTTTTGGATAAAAGTAATTAGTAGCCGACTCGCACCTTCCCATGGTGTTGGATGGCTGTAGCAATTCCACCAGCATTGACCTCTGCAAGTCTTCTGTCAAAATAGACTGCAGAATTTTGATGAGGATTTTCACCATAACGGAGAGAACTTTTGAGTGAAAGAGGCACTGTCAAACTAGGAGGAAATTTATCTGTCATTGAAATGAGAACACAAGTCAATTTACAGTGCACATTATCATTATTAATAGTTCTTGAAATCATGGTTAATATAGTATAGTACGATACATGCAAGTCGTATCTTGATTTGATACAAAATTAAACTAAATTGATATGAATCCCTAGTGTGTATTTATTACATGGAGATAGTGTGTGGTCAGCCCTTTTTTTGTCAATATTGCTTAGTCAGTTACTTTTTTAGTCATTTAATTTATGACTTGAATCTAAAACTATTGAGGTTCGCATACGATATATCAGCTTATAATTTAGCCATGTTACTTGTTTTTACTTAAAAATATCATATTTTATTAGTAATATATCTTACCATGAATAGTAAGATTCGATTCACAATTTGAAAAATAGTTGTTCCAATATAGATCTCAATATAATAACCATGCTTGAAATATTTCAATCAGAATACCAATATTCTCTATATCATGCAATGCCTTTATAACAATATACAGACACTTTTAGTGGTGTTGCTTGCAAGTTAGTTTTTGGAATCAAATATGTCATTTCAAATAAGTTCATTGATTTCTAAATCTTCTGAATAAAAAACTACATGAAATTTAAGTCTGCCATTTAATCTGCTAGGTATGGAACAAGCTTTTCCATTCTAGGATTATATTTGTAAATTATTTTATTTTCCTTCAATTGACGTTTCTTTATCACTAGTAACTGTTACATATAATAATTCGACACAAATTTGTACAGTACCTCCCATACTTTCCTTCCAAAACCACTCAGCTACTGCAGAATCATATGAAGCAACGTACTGAAAAGCTTTCCATGCAAGCTTTAGCCTGAACTGTTCGTCTTGGTTTCCTTTCAGAAATTCTAGAAGGGCAGGGTAATCTTCTGAATCAACCACTACCAAAACATCCTTGTGATTCTGCTCAAAAACAAATTTATCATCTTATATTCAAAAGATATTTCAATAGAAAAAAAATAAAAAATTCAGCTCAAAGACAGTATTAATGAACAAGAGTAATTTTTTGTTTATTCTCCAAAGTTCAACGGTATTTAGCCAACAAAATATTTTCTGAATCATTTTACATAAAACTATGACAAAATCATTTCAAATTATAAAAAGCTGCCACTTTCAGTCCAATAAACAACCTTTGCAGCAGCTCTAATCATGGCTGGACCACCAATGTCAATGTTTTTGATTCCATCCTCAAATTCAATGCCACCGGCTGAAGTAACTTTATCATAAAATGGATATAAGTTCACTACCACAACATCAAAAGTACCTGAAATGGAAAACTTTCAGCAAATCAATAGAACATCTAAATCTCTCAAACTGAGAGAAGACTTCAAACTCATATTACATAGCTCAGTGTGCTTGTTATAAACAATGTTATCAATCAGAGATAGCAAAAAGTAGCAATTTGTTCAAATTTTGCTACGCTCCAGGGCCGCTATATGTTGTAGTAAATAGTGTATCACAGAACAATGAAGATTTGTTCAAATTGTAATACGCTACAGCCGCTATTTGACAACACTATTTATAACAAAGCTGATAACATAATTTACCAATTCCATGTGTACTGAGAGCTTCCATATGATGTTTTTGGTCTCTTCGAGCAAGGATACCTCCATGTATGTTAGGGTGAAGAGTTTTGACACGACCATCAAGCTGTGTGGAAAAGTCATTACAGCCATTGTCAGAAATTATGCTAAAAAGTACAAAAGCCGAATTTGTACGAGATTTCAAACTAAAAATGTGTGTACTGTCCCTGATTTTATAATTCATACTGATAGAACTTGACCAAAATCAGTGTTGTCAATGGTGGATGACAGAATATGGCAAAGGGCCAATGATCCACCACACCATGGCTGCCATTTAATAACACTGATCAAAATAAACAAGGAAAAGCAATGTTCACCGACAGAAAATCTCTCCAGATATGTACCAATGGTATACAAAATAGAAGGAGAACTGAAGCTGCAACTAAACTCACCATTTCAGGGAATTGCGTAATCTGTTCAACTTTAGTAACAGCCACTCCCGCACTCTCCAATGCAGAAGCTGTTCCTCCAGTTGAAACAATAGTGAATCTAACATTAAAATAAAGGATTTATCATCATTGTAATGAAAAAACACAAACGCGTGAAAAGAATAATATTCTAACATGTTAAAAAATGAACAAATAAAATCCATTAATTGTAATAACTACCCTAATTCCTGGAGTCCGTTTCCAACAAATGCAAGATCCTTCTTGTCTGACAACGATATCAAAGCTTGCTTGCCGCCTGTTTCATAGCAAAAGAACAACAAATGCCAGGAACTGTAAACATCATATCGTCTAAAATTATGTAAATAAATCTGAAGAGTCCTAGTGACCCTGGAACTAAAACTTTCTACAGATGAAATAAAAGGTGGTGTAAATGACTCTCTTGCTAACACAATTTTCTACAATTTGGAGTTCGTATTGATTCATTACCAAATTATTTTAGTTGATAGATTTGATAAAAACACTTATTTTAGTTGCAAATTGGTCGTGCTGAACGGTGCAAACTGTGATGTAACCAACTGAATTACTTATTTATGCTGGTCCTTAGAGAAATAACAGTACTAAGTGTCTGTTTGGCAAAACACATATTCGAGCTTATAGCTTATAAGCTCCTATGACTAAAAAATATCCATTTTGCAACCGTCATTTTCTCACAAGCTTATAGTTTATTATTACTAGGTTATAGCATGTTTTGATAAGCTAATTCAAGTAGCTTACAGCTCAAAGCTTATCATTTTTCCTCTCTCAATTTTACCCCTGTAATCTTAATTGGAAAAAGTTAAATCTTAATTAAAATATATCTTTTTGATGTTATTTTATATTTAAAAGCCAGTTCAACCGCTAATCATACCAAGCACTACAAATTCAATCACCTATTCACTATCTACATATCTATCTGCCATAAGCTAACTCATCAGTTATTCACTAATTTTTACCAAACAGAACCTAAGTATAACTAAAAGAGCGTAATACATGTTGATCGGCATAAAATCATTATGCTTTCTACTAAAAGAGCCAGTTAAATGAACTAACTCCTAGATGGTTATGAATTTCTTATTTCTTATACATGAACAAAAAACAAATGCATCAGTTATATGTGCTGCAGAAATAAAAATCATCCCATTTGATTAAAAACATTGTTTTTTTTTTTTTATAATTAATTTAAGGGTAGGGTGCACTAAAAAATAACCCCATTTGAATAAAAATGTGATTTTTTATTTCAGGTAAAAAGGAATATAAACTAAAACCCTAAATGAAATAGGTAAAAACAAAAACTGGGGTTTAAGCCAAGAATTACCATGAGAAGATGAAGCAGATAATGGATCAGTCTCTGACATAGCTTTGATAGTAATACACCTGAATCTCTGTGAAGATGAAGAAACCTGAACATACCCATTTCAAAAATCAATACCATTGAACAAAAACAAAGTAAAAAACAAGTAAAATAAAAAAAAATACCCAAGTTGTTGGAAGATGATGAGAAGAAATGTGATGTGTAGAAGTGAGAGAAGAAGAAGGAGAATAAAGGGTTGCACAGAGAACACGAGTGGTGGTGGAGGAGGTGGCGGCGGCGGCGAGACCAAACATCCTCGGAGAGTGTTTCTGTGTGCGTGTGAGCGCAACTCAACTCAACAAAACAACGTTGGTGTTGTTTACACTACCAGTCTGTTTGGTTTGAGAGAGATGTGAAAGAGAGAAAAAGCGACGAGAGAAAGAGTCAATTTCTTTTGTTTGGAAGAGAAGAGAAATAGGTGCTGCAGACTAAACCAGCGTGGGCCCCACGCATTTTTTCCTTTAGTGAAAAAAAAAAAAGGAGGAATGATAGATGAGTGATTAAAATAAATCTTCTACTAACAATATATAAAAGTTGAAGTACATCAAAATTTCATAATTGTCATCTTTAAAACTCATGATCTCTTTAATTTTATGTGCATAATGCTCATTTTACAAAATTTAATTTATTTTACTAATTTTTTTAAAATTAATTGTGGATAATGGTGATCAATGTTCCGCAAATCGAGTGTTAACTCTCCGAGTTTACGTTTTTAGGTACCAAAATCGTGTTAACTCGGAGGTAAACTCGGTTTATGGTAAAATCGGAATGTTTGACGAGTTTGACCAAGTTAACACTCGGTAAACTCGATCGAGTTTACATATAACAAAAAAAACATCTATCCTTTTTTTGGAGCCATTTTTTCAAAACCCAATTCCTTTTCTATAAGCCCAGAGACTGAAACGTTTACTAAATAGTTATCTTTACAGTAACACGTTGTTCCTTAGATGAAACGTTTCTTTTTCTTTTTTCTTTAAGTTCTCAAACCATGAATAAGGAGCACATACCAGTTAGGGTTGCGATTCTGACGGTGGAAATTCAGATTTCGACGCCGATTAGGGTTGTAGTAGTGGTGTTTGTTGACCTTTTGAAGAAATTAACTAGTTTATTTTTTAAATAGTTTTATTAACAACTTTAGGAACTTGTGAAACTTTTTTTTTTGTATAGTTTTATGGATGACTTAAGCTTAGAGACTTATGAAACTTATGATTTTGTGCGTTAATTTTTGTATTTTGATGCTAAGTTGAATATAATGTTTTATTATGGTAGATTGATATAATTTTTCTTTGTAATTAAGTCATATTTTGCACTGTTGACCTATTTACAATATTATATTAACTTATATATGTCATGCATATAATAAATTCTACATAATTTTAATTTTAGGTAAACTCGTGCGAGTTCTCGAGTCGAGTTTACCTAAGCAAAACGAGTTAAGGTAAACTCTCGAGTTGTAAAACTTTGATGGTCATCACAACTGTAACAAATTTCCACGGATAACTACGAAATTAATTAATTTGTTAAAAATATTACGGATAATGATCATCACAAGTCTAACAAATTTTCACGGATAATTATAGAATCAATTTATTTGTTTTTTAAAAACAAATACTATAGAATTATCTACGAATATATCAAATTTCCAGGCATATTTGTTTTTTTTTGATGCAAAATTAATAAGTCCTTGGGATACTTTTAAAACATTATTTATTCTATTCTTTTGGTGGTGTCCGGAGTTCGAACGCCAAAACTTGCATATATCATGCATTGTTCTTACCAACTGGGCTAAGCTCACGGGGACACATTATTTGTTTTTTAATTAAAATCCAAAAGGTGTAGCCAATTTTGTTATTAAAAAAATGTAAATAATTTACACATTCAAGCCTAACTAATTCTCTATGTATCGTCGTTTTTCATATTAATCACTTTTAAACCAAAGTAGTTCTCTTTATCGTCATTTTGTAGATTTATCACTTTCAAGCGTAACTAATTCTTTTGGTTTATCACTAAAGTCTAAAATTAGTTCCCTAAATCTTGCAAATTAAAAATGCCAATTTGTTTCATCTTGCTTCTCCTTATGATCTAATTCACTTTATCTAATATATTTAATTATTATTTATGGTTTATCATCACTATGAAGCCTACAACTAATTCCCTATATTTTACAAATAAAAAGGTCAATTTGTTTCTTCTATCCTCTCCATATTATCTGATTCTCTTTATTTTTTAAATAATTTGCACAAAAAAAAAAAATCTTCGGTTAGACTTCTAATATCACTAGTTTAGTGGATTTCTTGGTCCATTTGCTTTTAAATAATAAGAAAAAACAATATATTATAGCATAAATACAGGAAAACAATTTATGCTTCTCTTTTATACCATAAGTTTAGGTTTTTTTTTTTTTTTTTTAAGAAGGGAAAATAGTTTATTCTTATCTCTTTTAATCTCTTAATCATATTAATTTGCATATAAAATAAATTAATAGAAATGCTACAATCTCTTAATCATATTAATTTGCATATAAAAAAAATAGGAACGCTACATTAATGTTAATATTTTTAACATAGTTGTTAGTTTTCAAAATTTAAGCTTTTCAATTTTCTCATATCGGTATATATAAAATTTGATTTTGGACATATCACCATATAAAATCTATTTATTTAAAAAAAACATATAAAATCTACAATGAGTGTTGTGTAAATATTTAACGGTAATTTGGAGAAACAATACATTGATATTAATATTTTGAAAATAGTCACGAGTTTTCCAAATTTATCATATCAACTATCACATATCGTTACATACTTCTGCATATATAAGCATATAAAATCCTCAACGAGTACGGTGCAAATATTATTTATTTTTTCGAAAGAGTACGGTGCAAATATTTAACAGTGTTTTTTTAAGGAATATTTAATGGTGTTTTAAATATAAAATAAAAAGTTATGTAATAGAAACACTACATTTGATGTTGATATTTTGAAAATAATCGAGTTTCGAAAATTTTATATATCGATTTTCTAATATATCTATACTATATATAAAGAAAAACCTACCCCTTTCAGCACTTTTGGGTTGGATTTTTCTTTCCAAAAATACCCTCAATTTTCAATACAAATAACGCATCTAACAAATAGATAAGAATAAATTTAAATATTAAAACAAATGTAACAAACACGATATTAATATTTACTTTTTATTTTGTTTCTTTTAGATTATATTTTTTTGTTATATTGTATTATTGTCGGTGTCTTTGAAATAGATAATCTTTTTTATAACTTGAAAGCAACAAACATTTATATTTTTTTTAGTTTTAATCAAAATCAAAATTTCATAAAAAAAATACCGTTCATAATTTTCAAATGTTAGCGCAATAAAAAGATCGGAAAGACGGGCATGTGAGTGCCCATCTTTTCGCTAGTGTATATAAAATTTATTTATGCATATATAAGCACATAAAATTTATAACGGTTGTGGTGCAAACATTGAACTGTGTTTTGCATATAAAATAAAAATTTATTCAATAAAAACACTGTATTAATGTTTATATTTTGACAATATTAATGAGTTTCCACAATTTCATCATATCAACTTTCTCATATACTTACATAAAATTTGTTTATGGAGATAAAACTTATAAAATTTGCAACGGATGCGATGCAAACATTGAACAACGTCTTGCATATAAAATAAAAAGTTATTCAATAGAAACATTACATTAATTTTGATATTTTCAAAATAATCATGAGTTTTAAAAAATATATTTTATTAACTTTCTCATATATGTATATAAATATTTGTTTTCGCGCACATAAGAAAATAAAATTGACGACATACACGTTTCAAATATTTAACATATTTTTCTATGTATAAGAAAAAAAATATTCAATAAAAACGTTATATTAATCTTGATAATTTTCATTTAATATCTTTAAACATTTGACAATATGAACAATGCACTTATTTTTTATATAATTACCACAACGTTATGCGACCCGTGCGAAAGCACGAGTCTATTACTAGTTATTTTGATGAGGGTGAATTATTGGTTAGGAGAGAGATAAAGACAAACTCACTAAAGTCACCGAACTCAAAGTCTAACCCGAATAAAAAATAGAGAAAACTTTATAATTTTTTTTCATTAGAGAAATGATATTTGCATAACCATTTTTTGACAACTTGTATGACAACTTTTTCTCTCAGGGTCCGTTTGATTTGCGGGTTTTGAAAGAGAGGGGAGGGGAGGAGATATTTTGTGTGTTTGGTTCAATATTTAGAAGGGGGAGGAGGGAGAGGAAGGGGTGCAAAATCCCTTATAAACTCATTTATTGCTCCCCTCAAATTGGAGTTTTTTGAAGGGGAGAGGGAGGGAAAGAGAGATGAGTTAATGCAATTTTAACATTGACATAATTATCCTCATATTTGTTTTTAAATGACATCGTTTTTATTAAAAATTTAAGTGTTTTCAGCATACTGATTGTTGCCCTCTTTTTTGTAACATGTGATTGTCACTTTTTTTTAACGAGAACCACATATTCTTGTGTTCTATTTTTTTTTTACGAGAATTCCCCCCTTTTTTTGTGGTGGCGGGGGTTTGAACTCCGGACCTTACATATATTATGCATTGTCCTTACCAACTGAGCTAAGCTCACGAGAACGAATTCCCTTTTTTTACTGACGTTGCTTTTATTTTTTATTTTGATATATTTATTTTATAGTTTTTAATTGTATTATGTATTAAGACATTATTAATAAAATTTGTAGAAGATTTTCTTATCAATATTTTTGTACTGGACTAGATTTTTTTTTTAAAAGTGCTTTAATATATATGAATACCTAATATTTTGTTAGAACTTTTGTGTTTGATTATTTATGGAGTTTTCGGTTACTGAGTTTTCATGTTATTGTTTTAAGATTAGAGGGGTAAAAAAGTAATTTGGTATTAAAATCCCTCCCCTCCCTTTCTCTCCCATCATTTGAATCAAAACATATATTTAATTGATATATTTCCCCTCCCTTTCCCTCCCCTCCATTAAAACCCATCCCCTCCGATGAACCAAACAGACCCTTATACTCACATTATGTTTTTACTTTCTCTCTCTATTGTTTTGGTTTTTATATCAATACCTATTTTTTTTTGTAAACCATGATTGTCCCATAAGTTATCATTTAAATGGTTGTTCAAATAACACAACTCTTTCAATTAATACCCTTGTTTCTCTAAGCATAATGGAAATAGAGAAGGCATATTAAAAACAAATTGGAGTTTAATATTAACAATCTTTGATCAAATTATCGAAAAACTGCATTAATTTTTTTTTGAAAGGGAAAAAAACTACATATTTAGAGCTATATCCCTATATAATTTCCTATGACTCATAGAGATGCAGCCGTTTCTTAGCTTCTCGGAGCCTTTGTGATTCATAGATCTATATCTACTTATAACCAGCTTTATGGCAAACCAATTAGTCTTAGGGAGTGTCACCTCATCCATCGTATTAAGGGCTTAACAACACTCCTTTTGGGGCTCGATCACGAGTCTTAACATGCAACATAAGGTATGGGATAGATCACTAAAGTTGTTGTCCACGAGGGTATGGGCTTGGGTACATGTTTTTTTTACAAACGCATGTATGGGAAAGGGCACTATAGTACCCTACCCATAGGGTACCCATTGCCATCCCTAACTGAACATAATAAGACAGTTCTCTCCTCCAAACAAAACATTTTCACAAGAGTAAGTATCAAATAACTAGCCACTCGTTTAAGCAACTCAAGTCTTTTATCAGTTGAATTGATCCATTTTTTATTAAGTGTAGACACCTTTATTAATACTAGCGTTTCGACGGGCACTCTGTGCGTATCTATTAGTTTTTTTTATTGCGTTAGCGCACATAAATTAGGAAAACTTATTTAAATGTATAATTGGAATAATAAATAATCAAACTTAAAATCCCCTATTTTTTTAATATATTGTTATAGTCTTATAGATAATATTGTTCCTATTGTAGTGAGTTGATTCATATTTTAATAGTATTTAACTATATGTTTAATTAATAATTTTAGTAGTATTATAAACAGGAGGAAATAGTAATAAAACACTTTAATCGAAGGGGTAAAATTAGAGTGGGAAAAAACCAGCTCAAATTCATGTATTTTATTAGAGTAAATTACACTCCCTTCCATCAAAGATGCTTGAATTACACTCCCCAACCCTCTTATGTTAAAATATACACACCCTCCCTTGAAAAGTAAAATTGATACTCCCCTCCCTTATTGGATGCTTGAATTTCAACTGTCTCCCTTAATAATTAAATATACACTACACTTTAATCTATTTTAACATAAATATTTTTTATAATATATACTAATTTTGAATCACGATTTAAAAAACATAAATTCGTTTTTTATAATTTAAATGTCAATTATAATTAAATTTAAATATTTTGTTATTAATTTTATAATTTGGAGTGTAAAATTCACATTTAAATAAACATTACTTAATTGACTTTAGTAGTTTTTCACATATTTTAATTTTATTTTGGGCTGTTTCAAATTTTATAACAGGGTTTAGAACTATATGTTAATGAAATTATGAATAAAAAATAGAGAAAAATATGTATTCAAATTTTTATTATATAATACTATTTTTCTTCAAAGTGTGTTAGATTATTTTTTTTTGTGCTATATTATTAGAAATAAAAAAAATATATTAAAGGAGTAAAGCGTAGATTTTAAGAGGAGAGGGGAAATAAGTTTACCATAAATTGTGTTTTTTCATAGATTTCCCCTTTCTTTTGATTAAATAAGTTATTACCATAAATTGTGTTTTTTCATGATTTCATCATCTGAATACGACGTTGTGTTGTTCGTTATTTTATGCGGTTATTTGATTTCGTGTCTTGTTGCGGTATTTGTTTGGTTCATATTGAAAGATCAGCTTCAGTCAATCACATAATCATTCAATGATTTGGACGTCAACGTTGCAGATTCGGAAACATGAATATGCTGGTGATTTATATTTTATCATATTATTTGTAGAATCTTTACAATCCCATGAATGGTACTTTGAAGTCTACTAATTTTCAAGAACTTCCAGAAGTCTGCGTTGAAAGTTTAATATCAGCATGTTCTTTATGCTAGGATATAGTTGTGGTTCTATCTCGTTTCAACACATGTTAGTTTATGTTATTTCTTTTCTACTTGTTTTGGTTAGAGTTGCTTCTTGGATTATTGTTAATTAATGATCAATCGATTTTGCAATTGAGATTTACTTTTATTTCCATTTATATTATTTGTTTGTTTTTTTTTTGAGCAAAATATTATTTGTTTGTTAGTGGTTTCTGATCTCTCATCTTGCATTACAATTTATATACTTCAAAATAATGCAATGCATTATATTGTTCATCGCTTGATTTTCTATGATTCTAATCAGGATTTTCTATGGAAAACTGAATTGATCTTTTGATGCTATTTATCGGATAGAGAATTTTATTTACTCAATTGGAAAAAATTCTTTATTTTGGTGTGTGCCATTTTCTGTTTCAAATGTATTTTCATTAAGATGTACCACACTTTTCTTGTTAATCATAAATTTGGAAGGCTTTTTCTTTTTCATGACAGAGGCTGGGAAAACGGGGAATGTGACAGTGTTTCTTGCATTCATTTAAGTTTTTTGTCGATGTTTCATTTGAATTTATAACCATTTGTAATGAAGTTGTCATTCTTTTGAGGCAAAATAGGGTTATATCATTTCTTCAAAAAGGAGAGAAGTAATACAATTTGGAATAGAATAAAAGACTTGGGGTCTAGTCTCTAATATTGAAGCTCTATTAACTTGTTTACTTACGAATGTGAGCTTATATTAGTCAGCTGGAAATGTTAAACTGGGCGATAATGTTAACTAATTTTGCAACTTCATTAACGACAAAAATGTACGTCGTTAACCATTTTTTTAACATGAATTTCATTAATCACTTAACTATTTTATTAATCACATATAAATGCAATTTATTAACCAATTATTTTACATAGTTTAAAAAAATAGTTCCGTGACCTTAGTTCACAAACTCTAAAACAAACATTCCTCTATTAAAAAATAGTAGTATTTAGGTTATCATCACAATATCATTGATCTCCATTCTTATTCAAATAAGTTATATCGTCTAATTGAGTTGTAATTTAATAGTTTCATAAAGAATATTGTGTATTACATAATTAGTATTAAGTTGACATCGTTAGAGTATGACATCAAGTACAAATAAGAGACATGAACAATTTATACAAACACGTTCTTGGATTTACATGGACAATTTACAAAGCAAATTTTTACTACATTAGAATATATAACTATTTTTGATTTTTATAAACTCTAAATGAGAATGAAGATAATAGAGGTCAGATGTTTGAGACATGCTAACCTCTAAGGCTTAAGAGAGGTTACACGTTTATTCAACATTATGTTACTTAAAATAAATGGTTTCAAACATATACATTCAATCCTAGTCAGGTGTGCTTTACCATATGACCACCTAACTTACATTAAAAAAGGAT
>Ga0315913_1007125_pt1 | contig 13467 bp, 8 predicted proteins | sample MpolsnodulesMG_FD_207736 | JGI IMG/M metagenome (GOLD analysis project Ga0315913, IMG submission 207736) | Medicago polymorpha root nodule microbial communities from Los Angeles, California, United States - small nodules | ecosystem: Host-associated > Plants > Roots > Nodule | place: USA... | reverse complement strand
CTATAGTAGGTGAAGAATAGTCTAAATATTGACTTGTATATACATTTTCTGAGTCTTCTCCTCAATCTTTCTATGCATATATTTTTGCCTCCTTTAAATACATGTCTCCCCACTGTAGCAATCATAAATGAGGATTAAACATCATTCACTTATATGTTTGACTTTAATTTCTTTTGTTTGTTGGTGGACATCCATCAATTTACTTGATTAAACTGTAGCTGCTCTCATATTACTCTCTGAAATCAATCAAATTTAAAATATTATCCTTAAATTTACTTGATTCACTTATATGAGCTTATTTACTTGTATAAACACTTGTCAAACAGTTTGGGGGAGTTTTTAAATACAACTTATGGATAACTTATATGAATTTTGTTTAAACTATTTCAGCTTGTCAATCTCTCTTCAGCACTTACTTCACAAACTCTCGGGTCGAGTTTATCAGGCGACAAGCAAATGAGGTTGCTCACGCACTTGCAGGAGAAGCCACATTATTAGCTAGTCCCGTTACTTATTTTAATCCCCCTCGTTGTATTAACAATATCATTTTTAATGAAATGCTATAAGCACTTTTTACTTAAAAAAAAAAAACGAGTTTTGTTTACTTTATTATACAAAATGCTTATACATAATTACTTACATGATAGTGCTTATACTATAAGTGCTTAAGGAAGAAGTTTATTCAAACAGTGCCCAAATTGATTATTTACAATGATACACGCGTTTACTTGTATTGTGGACTTGTTCTTGCCTCTTAAATTCAACATACACACTATATTAGACTATCTTCCTTCATATTATTGATATATCTAAACTTCTCTTTTCCTTGTGAATAATTTTAAGATGAGTACTTTCTCTCAATCTCTCTTCCTTTCGTTCAGTGTCATTTGGTTTATATCTCTAACAGCTTTTGGAGCTACTATTCACCCTGATGAAAGTATGATATCTATTTCTGCTATAGCTACTACACAATAAAGAAATTTCTTTCATTTTTATTTTCTATTCTTTTTATCTAAGGATTCATGTTAGAAAATATCATGTATCTTTTTCTCATAATTTCTATAGAAATTTTGAATAATTACACACACACACACACTAGTGTGAAGTATAGAAGATTTATATGATATCTATATCTATTTGTATATAGCTCCTATATAAAAGAAATTTCTTTGATCTTTCTTTTGCAATTTTCTTTTTATCTAAGGCTTCATGTTGGTTTAAATATAATGTATATTTTTCCTCAGATATATTTGATGACATGTGTGTAGTTTAGAAGATTTTTTAGTACTTAGCTTATAGCTCTGAAATGTATGTATATATAGAGAAAGCTCTTGAAGATATAGCTAAATCACTTGGTAAGAAAGATTGGAACTTCGAAATTGATCCATGCAGCAACAATTCTAACTGGGCCACACCTACGCCTCCGAGTCGCAGATTGCAAGTCGTAGTGAACATTGTTTCTTGTAACTGCAGTGTTGCTGGTGACAACTTTTGCCATGTTGTTGAAATGTAGGTCTATTTTCTGTGTATTTTTTTCTTCATTTACGGTATAAATGAAGTTATTACATTGATATATACGTAAGAATTGACATTGTATATGTGTATACATTAGTTAGATCGGTTAACACCTGAAATTTAAATTTGTTATTATTATACATCTATGAAATTGCTATCCCTTATAGTCAAACAAAGATTTGAAAGTAAAATCAATAGTGTCAAATATATTTATTTTTACTGAAAATATGTTAGACAAATTGTGAAATCAATTTTCAAAATCCTACGGAGTAAAAGAGCTTGTCAAATTTTTTTCTCTAAAATCTATTGGTTAAGGAATATATTAGAATTAATTACTTATTTTTGCTTATGTTTAACTTTTTAATGGTAATAAATTATACATACAGAACTTTGAAAGGGCAAAATCTCCCCGGGATTCTCCCACCAGATTTTACCAGGTTGCATTACCTTCAAACTATGTATGTAATTCCTAAACATTACCTTACATCCAAATTAACAATATATTTGAACTTGTTTTATATCCTAAATCATATGCATCTATATTTTATTTTGCTTGGCAAACACTTTCTGTTCCTCTATTACAGCGACCTTTCTCGCAATTACTTGAATGGAACAATTCCAATACAATGGGGCTCCATGATGAATATTAGTAAAATGTATGATTTGTCTCTTATTTTTCTGTTCTGGTTTTGAATCATTGATTGTTCGATATATTATACGATCTCGATCTTGACGTATGGGTCTTACTTTACATTCTATATAAGACTTTGCAACACATTAGGCTAATGAAGACATGTTTCTGAATTGTCATAGTGCTCTGCCCGGAAATCGATTAACAGGCTCAATACCAGTGGAGATTGCAAACATATCTACTCTCCAAATCTTGTGAGTTTCTCATTACCCCACCTTAGCAGAAAATATCCATTTATATGTATACAAACATATGTATGTGTTGAATTCAAAATGTTGTTTTAGAACTTAACTTTAACCTGTAATCGATAGCGAGTTATCGGAAAATCAAATGTCTGGAAAAATTCCTCCTGAGCTTGGGAATCTAACCCAGATTCGAACACTGTAAGAACTTTTTTTTCCTCAATTGATGTTCTCCTTTCAAATATGGAAGCTAAATGTTCAAAGATTAAATCCACTTTGATTTCCATGACTTAGAATCATAAGTCACTCTTTTGTTTTCATTGATATATAGGCGATTTTCCTCTAACAATTTTACTGGAGAACTACCTGCGACATTAGCTAAGCTCACTACATTGGAAGATTTGTAAGCTTAAAATTTTATGGTGATGTTTATCGATGACTAAATGAAACAGTAGTTTTTTTTATGCTTCATATTTTCATGCCCTCTCTCAATGCAGCTGGATTGAGGACAACCAATTTTCTGGAAAGATACCCGATTATATTCAAAACTGGACAAGTATTAAAAAACTGTATGGACTTTCTTCTTCATTTTTTATGTATACTCAAATTTGATTGTTTTTGTATTGATTTACTTCTCAAAAGAATTATCCATGGTTACTTTATTCTTGGCAGAGTGATTCAAGGAAGTGGATTAAGTGGGCCGATTCCTTCTGGAATTTCACTTTTGACAAAGTTAACTGACTTGTATGTATGCCATTTTATATTAATGGTTGAAATTTTACTTTAATTATGTTTACTTACCTTTTATTCAAATCTAACATTCAGGAGAATTAGCGATTTGATTGGATCTGAATATGCACCTTTGCCACAATTTAATAGTAGGACATCGTTTAAAAATCTGTGAGTTGATTCACGTCTCTATCAGAAATAGAAAAGAAAAAAAAATCAGCAAGAAAGGAAATCATAATATATCGTTGTCTATCTTATTGTTTCATAGGGTTCTGAGGAATTGCAACATCAATGGAACGCTACCTGAAAATCTTGGGAATACGTCAACCTTTGAATACTTGTAATTGCGTATTTTCTACATTTTGTTTCACTATAGCTTCCCTTTGAGTTTCTTTGTTAAGTTTACTTACTCTATTTGATAGATATTACATTTATATAGCTATCTACTTTGTTTTTCTATGATAAAGTTTCTCTGTATCTTGTTAACTTGTTTTCAATCTATCTGTTTCAGAGACCTCAGCTTTAACAAATTAAGTGGAACGATTCCGAGGACCTATGCTGAGATAAACTTTACATACATGTATGAAATTCATCGTAAATTTTAGCACATTTGTTTTAAGCATATATTTTTAATCACATATCTGTTGGTTTCTTTATACCTACAAATTATCTAGTTTCAACTTCTAGCCTGAATACTCCTACTTAGATTCATGAGGATTAAACTCAACCTAAATACATGACTAAATGTCAACCTAATGGAGCTCATGTAGTCCAGACCGAGTTTCAATTGTTACATTATAGTAAACGATGATCATGTTGGAATTTGATTAACTATATGGTTGCAATACTTTAAGTGGTTTGAAAATTTCTGCTATTTACATTTTCTGTGCGTATAAAGACTACTCAAACATCTGTCATTGCATATCAATTCCAAAGTTCAGGGAAATATATTTGCACATTTATGAAGCAACTTTTTTTTGTCAAAAGGATCACATGCTCAACTAATCAACTCCTTAATTTAAGGAGTGATATAATGAAAAATAAACAAACATTAAAATACAATAATAATAAAAGGAAATATATATTTCAACAATAAGTTTAGGCATTTTTGTTTTTTCATTGATCTTAGTCAGTGTCTAAGAATTAGAATGCTTTTCTGTATAGAAGGGTCCCTCTCTAGAGACAATTACCTGAACCAATCCATTCATTCGAAGAGATGAAGAGATAAACTGGAGTGATTAAAATGACTAGATTATTTCCCTTAATGTTCACCTCTATAAATATTAAGCTTTGCACATTAATATCTTGATATTCTTTTATGATAGATTTTTGACTGGAAACCTTCTCACTGGACAAGTTCCTCCTGCTTGGGCGAAGAGTTCAGACGTGTGAGTTATCTTTCCAGTATTACTTGTATGGTTCCTCTGATTGAATAATGTACTTCATTTACGTAGCAAAAAACTAGAAACACGACCTCTGTTTGTTTTTTACTTTTCTAAGTGTACTTTGCCTTTTCTTGTTACTTGCTTCCTTCCTTTTTTCCCCTTCATCTTATTTAATTGGGAATTGTTGTTTTATCTATATATTTTTTATTCTGCTTGCAATAAGTGCAATGATTAACTATTTGTCACCTAATAAAAACTTCTTAATATTATATGCAAATATTATATGCAAATAATATTATGTGCAATGATTAACTACAGTTTAATCATTTGTTATTGTTCTTCTGATGAACTCTAGTATCAGGCTCACAATCATTAGTTTAGTTTCTCTCACAATCATTAGTTCATAACTTCGTAAAGCTGCATGATTATGTTTCTCTGAATTAAAGTTTAGGCTGATTCCGTATAACTTTTGTTTCATGTCTTTGGTTTAATATGTTATGTCCAATATGTCATTCTTAAGTTTCAATTCGGATTTAAATAAAAAACATACTTCTCAATTGATTTGCATTCTATAGTAATTTTTTATGGAACATAATTCTCTTCACTTAAATTTACTGTTTTATTTGTTTTAATGATTTACTGTTTTATTTGTTTTAATGAACCAATTGATGAGGAGCTTATTTCTCATTTACTTCCCAGTAAGTAAATCGGTTTGAAACTTCTATACTCTTGGAGCATGATTGTGCAACTGTTTATTATATATATTCAAGATATTCATATTGTTAGATTCTCTGTAGTCACCAAATGTTTCATTTAGTCTCTAATTTTAATATTATTATCATAATCTGAATCGAAGTTTATGACTTGTATACAGAGATCTTTCATCCAATAATTTCAGCATCAACGAAGTGAATCAAAAATGTCAAGATGACATTCAAAACGTGTAAGAATCCGTGAATTTATGTGCATTTGTTAGCAAGCTTAAGAATCTGCATTGACACACTGCCTACTGTAATATGTCACAGGAACTTGTTTTCTACCGCATGGGCGCACAACGGAAAGTAAGTTTTGTATTATAAATACCAAAACATGTGCATACACACATATATATGGGTTTTCTAATTTACAGCCACTCATTTCTTAATCGGACGGTTAAAATGAGTTGTCATCGTTTCTTATATTAATAAACTGTTCTCCCCAGAGCCATACATACATACATACATAGCCTTTGCATTTCCCTCTTATCCTGTGATGACACTTATTATACTGATCATTCTAACTTTTTCTATTCCTTCCATCATTCTCTCAGACCAACAGTTTCGTGTTTGCACTTTGAATGTCCTAAACGTGAGTTTCTTCATGGTGACTTTCCTATAAACAGCAAAGATATCACTGTTTTTTCTTTTTGAGTTTTTTAGTTTCATTAGTATTGCCAAAGTTTCTCACATGATCTGCTCAACCCAGCCTCAAAATCTCTTTATATAAATTGTGGTGGAAATCAAGAAACAGTCAACAAAACGACGTATGATGGTGATTCATCTGCATCAGCTAGATTCCAAACCAGTTCATCAGGAAAATGGGCTTCCAGCAACACTGGTATATTCATGGATAGTGATCAACTCACTAAAACTTATTCTACCCGACATACCTCTACACTTACTATGGTCGATGCTGAATTGTACACGAGTGCACGCGTTTCTCCTACTTCTTTGACTTATTATGGGTTTTGCCTTGCAAATGGAAATTACACAGTAAATCTACATTTTGCTGAAATAGTGTTCACAAACGATCAAACTTATGGTAGTCTTGGAAGGCGTGTATTTGATATCTACCTTCAGGTACATGGTTTAACAATATTATTTCAATAGTCACTAAATGTTTCATAGAAAGAAAGGTCATCAATCAAATGATCAATAGGTTCCTATAGGAAAATTATCATTACTAATTTTTTTCAATAGGTCTCCCTTATTTTTTCACTTGTTTGGCATTACTTATAAAATCAAATTCTATAATATTTCTAAACCACACTGACAATTAAAACACTTGTAGTTTGTAATCATTAAGGCTGTGATTGAATGTTGCAGGGAAAGCCAGTGCAAAAAGACTTCAATATTGCAGAAGAAGCAGGAGGGGTTGGAAAGAAAATCATAAAACAGTTCAATGATGTCGTTGTTACTAGTAATACCTTGGAGATCCGTTTGTATTGGGCTGGAAAAGGGACAAAGTCTCTTCCAAATAGATCAGTATATGGTCCTCTTATATCAGCTATATCTGTGGAATCTGGTGGGTAATACGCTGTATGTTCCTAATCTTATGCTATGATCTCGATAGTATGATCTAATATTTAAAACTTGTGTATAATAATCAAGCAGACTCTCCATCTGGAAGCATAACTGCAGGAGCTGTGGTTGGATTTGTGTTTGCAGCAATAGTTATCATCATTCTAGTATTTGGTATATTATGGTCGAAAGGATGTTTTGGAAAGAAAAATTATTTAGTAAGAGGTGATTACAAACAAACTGCTTTTGTTGTCATTACTATCGAACTTTTTCCTCAAACACATGGATTATTCAAGTGATAAAAAACAAATTTGTGCACATTGTTTAATATATTAAGTTTGAATGCATACTTTTGTTAGTATATCATCTTATGGGGCCTGAGCCTACTTAATTATCTTGATAAGAAAAAAGTTGCAAGCTTACAGCAAACAGATCGTCAATGTAGAGTGTCCATATGTGTGTAATTTTATTTTTTATTAGTACAAGAGATCTTTAATCTTTCTTTTACGTCAATTGCCAGAGCTAAATAGTTTAGACCTACAGAGGGGTATTTTTACCTTAAGACAAATCAAAGCTGCAACAAATAACTTTGATATTTCCAATAAGATTGGTGAAGGAGGATTTGGTCCCGTGTACAAGGTATTTTGCATAATATAACAAATCCACGAGTGTCAAGCTTTTACTATAAATATTTATCAGAAAATTCACTTTTAACTTCTAACAAAATAGTATCCCACATAATGTAGGGATGTTTACCGAATGGGACATTGGTAGCAGTGAAGCAACTTTCTTCTAAATCAAAGCAAGGGAATCGTGAGTTTTTAAACGAGATAGGCATGATTTCTGCTTTGCAACACCCTTATCTTGTTAGACTCCACGGTTGTTGTGTGGAGGGAGATCAATTGTTGCTGATATATGAATACTTGGAAAACAATAGCCTTGCTCGTGCTTTATTTGGTAATTTTTCCTATATGTTCTACTTCAGTTGCTATTTCTGTGAACTCTCCACATTTTTTTCACTTAGCACGTGACTATGTGGTATCTTTTTCTGATTTTTATTATATTCACAAATAAAGGTCCAGCGGAACACCAAATAAAACTAGATTGGTCAGTAAGGCAGAAGATTTGTCTTGGTATTGCTAGAGGTTTGGCATACCTTCATGAAGAATCAAGACTGAAGGTTGTTCACAGAGACATCAAGGCCACTAATGTGTTGCTTGATAAAGATCTTGAGCCAAAGATATCAGATTTTGGTTTGGCGAAACTTGATGAGGAGGACAATACTCACATTAGCACTAAAATTGCTGGCACCTAGTAAGTAACTATAATTCTTGCCTTCTCTTTGTTTATTAAAAAGTACTGCAAAAAGTTATCAAATTCAGTTTAAATTGAAACTTTTAATAGTTAACTCTGAAATCATGTTCTATACTTATATCAATTATTGCAATGATATGTTCCAATTATGCAGTGGATATATGGCTCCTGAATATGCAATGCATGGGTATTTGACGGACAAAGCAGATGTTTATAGTTTTGGAATTGTTGCCTTAGAAATCGTTAGTGGAAAGAGCAACACCTTGTATCGGTCAAAGGAGCAAGCATTCTATCTTCTTGATTGGGTAACTTTTTATGTTATCAATTGGTCATCAAATCTAATTATCCAATATACATACATGTATTGTTCTAAATTTTTCATCGTATAATTCAACTCTAAAAGAGAATAAAATCTGTTAACCCTTTCCCTTGTCGCAAGAAGACAACAACTTAGCAAAAAGATTAATAATTAAGAAACAGCATGCAAAGACAATGAAGGGATAAAAAAAAGAGTGTTGTACATAAGATTTAATAGTTACTTTCAATTTCTAAAATCTTAATATAATGAAATGAATTGCCTAAGTGACATACTACCGACACCATTTTGGTATTTACTTATTAAAAACAAATATGACCAGTTTCATACTTTGAAGAATTTTCAAAAATTGAATGTACCTATTGTAAATGTTTTTGATTCAAATCAAACTATTCTTTTTTTTTTTTTTCTTTCAACAGGCGCATTTGTTGAAAGAGAGAGGTGACCTGATGGAGCTAGTTGATAGAAGATTAGGTTTAGATTTCGACAAAAATGAAGCTATGGTGATGATCAATGTGGCTCTCCTATGCACGAACGTCACTTCAAACCTTAGGCCCCCTATGTCGTCAGTCGTAAGTATGCTTGAAGGAAGAACTGTGGTTCCAGAATTTGTGCCAGATTCAAGTGAAGTAATGGATGAAAAGAACATGGAAGTATTGAGGCAGTATTACTATGGGATGGAAGAAAATAGTACAAGTAAGTCACAAACACAAAGTCAGAGTTTATTAACTGATGGGACATGGACTGCTACATCTTCATCAGCTGTAGACCTTTATCCTGTCCACCTTGATTCTTCCTATTGGGAGAAAAGAAATTAAGCGCGTTTATTGATAAATAATTGCATCTTCCGGCTTGATGTCCTGCCACTGTGTCTTGTGATGAAGTCATGATGTCTTTAAAACTGAGTACTATCTCTGTCCATTTGAATTTTAACCAATAATTGTGCGTGCTCTCTAATGCACTCTTTCTAACAAATTATTATTTGTTAAAATTTAAATGTATCCCACTATTTTAAATTGTATCCAGCAAAACAGTTGGTATCACATAAATTTAGGTATTTGTATGAATTTTAATCAATAAAAGAAGGTGCGTTTCGAAAGTGTCTTAAAGAGTATGTTGTTGGCACTTTACATTATGTTGTATTTCATGGTCTGAAATTTCGATTGAAAGGAGGGATTCATATTTGTTGCTCCCAAGTTGAGAAAATTGAAGTTTGACCATTCAGTGAAATGAAATTGATTGTTATGTTGTATATTTTCAAACCAATGTTTTTTTGTTTGTGAGGTTCTGAAAAGGTATAGCAAAAGGTGTGAAAGTTTTAGTTCGTATATGGATGACTCGATCTCCGAGAGTACGGTTTGGAAGATTTACAAAGTTTATGATCTCTGACCCTCAGCATGTGCTTAACAGTATTCTCATGAGTTAGGTCTTTTGTATTCAATATGAGACTAATAAATCTCAAGTGGACAATGAGACATTAGATTGTTTTTTTACCATATCTTAACTATCTTTCAAATAGACGATTTCAAGAATCGAACTAGGTTTCTTTTTCTAAGAGAGAGTCATGTTATACCCATGGAAAATTAATTTAATTGGGGCTTTAGAAATATAGTATTGCATCCGGTCATGTCCTACTATCGAGTTTCTTTCTTCTTCTTTTTTAGTCAAGTAATCTAGTGACTAGAAATTCAACCTTTTTAGGTGAATACATGAGAAATCCAGGGTTCGAACCTCGCCTCTGCATATTGCAATTTCCCTGCCAACTGAGTTATTCTACAGAGACTACTACCAAGTTTCTTATAAGCCCTTACATTAAATGTGTGTTTGGTGTCACAAAGCACCACCACTTTCAATGCATGGCTTTTTCTCTAAGGCAGTGATGGCTTCTTCTTACATTCCTTATATGGCATACCTTTGGGCCGAAAATGATTTTGAAAATATTGTTAAAAACAATAATGCGATAATTGAATTGGCGATGATGTTGACGGTATCCTGCTTTAAGTGCACACATTGGTGATTAATGTTGTATTGAAAATTGAAAAAAGTCGGTTATTTTAGAACAAATATTTCTGCAAAAATGTCGGTTAATTTTGGAAGGAGGGAGTATTATATATGTTACAGTTTGTTACTTAATAGTAACAATTAAACAGTCTTTATAATGTTACCAAAATAAGAACATAAAAGAAATATGCTATGTTGTGTTTAAGAGGTCAGGTCAAATACCTCTTTTGGTCCTTTAGGTTTGACGAAAATACCGGGTTAGTCATTTAAATTTTATAAGTTTCAAATAGGTCCTTTAAGTTGTTAATAACCTGTGCTTTTGATTTTCGGATATCAAACCATTATTTGGTTTTGAATCGTCAATCTTTGAATTTTTTACTTTTATTCGTGGGACGGGAAAAGGAGAGAAAAACCCTTAGAGATTGTGGATCCGGGGGTTGGTTTCGAAAAGGGAAGGTTTGACGCACCCTAAACGACTACGGTACTCCGTAGGAACCTCTTGCCTAAATTATCTTGTGCTAAGTTTATTTGCTTATTTTAATAATACTTGCCTAAAATTCTAAGTGAAAGAATGGAGGGAGAAGAAGCATGTTTTTGTTATTTTTATTTGATTTGGAAGGATTGGGTCCTTTGCCTACATACCCTTAAAGAAAATGGATCAAAACCAATGTAGTTCACTCCTAAAAATTTATTTAGTGAGTTGTATTGATTTTAAAAGTTTTTGAAAATGGTTTTAAGAAGAGAAAAGAGACCTCAAAGGCATAGAAGAATAAAAGAAGTGAGGTTGTTTGATTTTAATTAAAAGAAATACAAGTCTAATGTGGATATTAAAGTTGTTTAACAATTTGATTAAGAAAATAAATGGAAAAACAAACTCTTGGGTTAAAATCCAAGGTTTCTTAAGAAAATATTTTTGAAGTTTGATACATTTGACTTTTTTGGAAAAAATTAATTTTCTAAGCTAACGGTAAAAAACTAAGCGTTTTGACGTAATGTAAAAAAAATAAAGTGAAAGGAATTACCAAGGATGATGGATCCCAAGTAAAATTCCATCCTAAAGTTACTAGTTGTTCATTTTTAAGGCCCTCAAATTAGTCCAAAAAAATTTACCTAGTTTGTCACTCATTCATTTGGTCCTTGCTCACGGTCATAGCATAATGCGGTAAATAAATTGTGGTGTCGGTGCATTTTTATTATGTGAGTATTACATAGTCCCTAAATACATGCTAAAGCTTCAAGGAAAAGTAAATGACAAGAAAAATGAAGTGCATGAATTAAATTACATCAAATCCCATTATACACACTAAAAATTTAATGATGATAAAATGAAATGACAAAGAATAAATATGCATGAGATGATGAACAAATATAATGCAAGAATAATATAAAGAAATATAAAAAACAGTAAGTAATAATTAACACAAAGCAAAATATTTTTTGTGAATTTAGAGGAAAAAAATTAAGTGAAAAAGGTGCAGGAAGTAAAAACAGTGATGTAGTTAGCAAAAATGTAGTAAAAAATTAAAGGTAGTTGGGCTTAGTGCCAAAACATAGGGCTCAGGCTGGACGAATCTGGACCATCTGATGAATCAAGAGGTCCAGATTCAATCACAGTAAAACATCATCACAGCCACAGGATCAAATTTCATAGTCTGGATCTTTCAGATTCTAGTCAGAACTTCAGCTTCTCTTCAAATTTCAAATATTGTTGTATATGTTCTTTCAGCACTAAAACTTGATTTAATACATTGAATATTTGTTTATGGTCTTGCACACTTGAACATACATTTGCATATGTCCAATTGTTCTTTTAATACCTTGTTACCATCAAAACTAAAGAGACATTATACAAAACTCACTTTAGTTCAACAGGTAGGTAGGTAATCTCTCTCTTCTCTCTTTCCTAAACCCTAGCAGTCACCTTTTTCTTCTTTTTATCTATCGAAGTGGGGTGATTTATGGTCAATTTTGACCCAAAATCACCCCTCCGAATTGGTTTTCCTTTTGTTATACTTAAATAAGTGATATCCACATATTTTTAATATTTTTTAATTTGTTTTTGTGATATTGTCGTGTTGCATTCCTCTATTTGTTTTGATTTCATGTCTTTGTGTGTTGTGATTTTGTTTTCCCATCTTAGTGCGATGTTTATTTTATTTAGGTTGAAAGATTAGCTTTGTGGAAATGCAAATTCAATCAATGACTTTGACATCGTCTAATTTGTAGATCAGGAGACTTGAATATTCTGCATATTCATCTTTTTTATTTTTAGTGACTTTGAGTTTGTATTGCATCGATGTACTCTATTAATTTGAATGAATGAATATCGTTTATTTTTATAAAAAAATAATAATTTAATGGTAAAAGTAATTGTGTTTGTTCCTTAGTAGAGAGAGGCGCGTAATTATTTTCTAGGAAAATAGATCATTGTGCAGTTATTTCCATTTTACATTAATTGAAAGATAAATTAAATCTTGACAAAAAAAAAATTAAAAATCAATCAAATGAGTATCATTGATTTAATTTTATTTTTTTTGTCAAGTAGTCTAGTGGCTAGAGCTCATCTAATTAAATGTTTAAGATATTAAACATTGTTTTTGGTACTATATCAATGTTTTTTTAATTCAAATGAAAAGATTTTTTTTTGTTGCAATAAATGGTATTTAATTTGTAATTGGGCTATTATTTTTATTTTTTTACCTCAAATTTAATATGTAGTTTTTTAATTGTGTTAGTGTCATGTGGTTCATTTGTTAAGTAATTGACAATGAAATGCCACATGTATTTGTTATTTGATTGATCTTGAAATATATGTATAGGAGAGGAGATGAATGGAGGTGGATCCTAAATGATTGTCTCTTGAGGTAGCGAGGTTTGTTGGGAGCTAACTGCTGCTGTTTTTTTTATGGTTATTGTCAGTGCAACAGCTGCATTGTTTCTAAGTTGGTGAGTTGGTCTGCTTGTGTTTTGGGTTATTACTGTTTCGGCTGCTGTGGGGTGTAATCAGCATATCGTTTTCAGTTGGGCAGTTCTTTAGAGGGCCAGGTTTTTGGCT
>Ga0315913_1007121_pt1 | contig 13470 bp, 7 predicted proteins | sample MpolsnodulesMG_FD_207736 | JGI IMG/M metagenome (GOLD analysis project Ga0315913, IMG submission 207736) | Medicago polymorpha root nodule microbial communities from Los Angeles, California, United States - small nodules | ecosystem: Host-associated > Plants > Roots > Nodule | place: USA... | reverse complement strand
CAGGTGCTAATCATGATAAGGGAATGTATAGTCGACTAAATTGATAGTTTTGTTTTTGATGAAGCAGCACGTAGGAGACTTACTAAACGACTATACATTCCCTTACCATCCTCAGGTGCTAATCATGATTCTCCGTCTTTCTACAAAAACCCTTCTAAGCACACAATCTAACTAATATTTGCTTGGTATTTTAGAGGCAAGAGCTTGGATTGTACGTAGCCTTTTAGAGAATGATGGATTGTTCAAGCTATCAAATGAGGAAATGGATATTATATGCAACTTAACCGAAGGTATAGACATTATTCCCGTTAATTACAGGATCTTCTGCATAATAGTTTCTTTTTCTAGTTTTTCTTGGTTTCTGTTGATTTACTTTACTTTTACTTGGTTACCATTTTTTTAGGTTATTCAGGATCAGACATGAAAATCTTAGTGAAGGATGCTTCTCTGGGTCCGATAAGAGAGCAAATAAGACAAGGTGCAAAAGTTGTGAACTTGGAAAAGGAGAAGATTAGACCAGTAACTCTTCAGGTATGCAAAAGGGTGCATACATAACAGAAATTTCAAAAATATTTCCAAGATTGATTATTAATTTTTAAATGATTTCTTCACTTTGTGTAGGACTTCAAGAATTCCCTGAAAGAAGTGAGGCCTTCTGTTTCACCTAATGAACTTGGCACTTATGAGCAATGGAACAAGCAATTTGGAAGCTTAGCAAAATGAGTATGTTCTAATTGAAAGGTGAAACATGTAGAGATTGACCTTAATACTTAACATCATAGCATCATAGGCACCCTGAATCGAGTTACCTAATTATTGTATGCATCATGGAAAATGTCTTAGTGCCAGTGTTGTTGAATCTCCACGATGTGGTTATAGCATGGCGGATTTTGTGGCAGCCACCGACCATAGGCTACAACACCAATTATATCCGCTATGTTCTGTCAAAGGCTGCAATGCCCATGTTTGTATGACATGATTTTAGCTGCCATAAATCTTTCATCCGCCATTGATAGCACTGGTGTCGAAACAGAACATGAATGAATTTGAATTGCATGAAAGAAGAGAAGCAGGTGACCGGTAAAGTGCGAGTAAAACCAATAACAAAGCATCATGAGTGCAAAACTATAGTGCATCACAAGATACGTGCAAACATAGATTTTAATTTGATGTTTAGTTTATTTGAGACGAACACACGTTAACTCAGCTAAAAATATTTTTCGTCTTTATAAAACTATTTTTTGGTTTTTATTTATGTAGTATGTATAAATAAAAATAATGTATTTTCAATGTCTCATTAGAGCCTATAAGTACACATTTTTATTTAAGGACTAAAAATAGAGAAAAATGATATGCACCATGAATGTAAATTAATTTTACAATGACGATCAATAAGAATAGAGTATATAGTGATGGTTTTTTTCAAGGGTGTATAGTGACTATTTTTAAAAGTCGATTATAAAATAGGTATATATTACAAGATGATGATGATGGATTTTCATTGGATGACGGTGTAGAATAGAAGATTGTAAAATATGTATATACAACAAGATGATAGATTCCCAATGGATGACGGTGTAAAACTATTTTACACCGTCAATGTATAACATTAACCTAAAAAATAAGTAACATTCATTTGAATACAATCAAAATTCTCAAGGTGCAACTCATTCATTGGAATCCTTAGCCGACTAATAAGCAGATCTAGCAATGCTTGGTAATTACAAGGGCAAAAGAATCAACTCAAGAGGATTTGAAAAATGTTCCAACCAATCATCTTAAAATATTTTTTTTATTATTCAAAAACTGAAAGTACCAATAAATATAGCAGTTTAACATGTCTATTTATTACACGCAAGTCAAAGACTCCCTATTTATGTAATAAAGTAGCTATACACATTAATTCAATGAGAACAAAATGATGTGCACCATCGATACAAACTAGTTTTACACTGACATCTAATAAAAATAGAGTACTTATGTGATAATTGTTTTTAAAGACGGTTTCTTTTAGATAAACCAAAAGTAGGAAGGGCATCAAGGGGAATTAGGGACATCCCAAAACTAGGTTGGCATCTCGCCGATACCCCCATCCTATACCACCTGCTCAATAATATTAATAAAAAAGAGAAATATTTACAAAGACGGTTACAAAATAGACATACATGACAAGATGATAGGTACCATTGGATGGTGTAAAACTAATTCGACTCATAATACTTGTATGCGTCAACCGATTGAATCAATAATACATTTTCAAGTCATCAAAAACTTTGATTGAATAACATTGCAACACATGATTGAAACATAATGTGATCAATTACCAAATTATTGCTTGATCAAGTGCTTTAATTCAAGATATGGTTGCCAGTTTGCCACATAAACATAATAAATTCTACTAATCTAAGCTATAAAATCATGGCTGCTCCTACAGCACCATCACCATGAGAGTCTTGTAATTACTGAAGAACATGTATCGAAATGCGATTGTTGAGGCAATATGTCCCGTTCTTTGCGATGAATGCATTCATCGCTTGAATCCTTGAACGGAAACGTATTGTTGCCATTTTAACAGGTTCATTACCCTCTCCAGCTCTGAAACAAAGTACCATCATCTTGAGAGAATTGTAAAATCAAACATCAAACAAATTAAAAATAATATATACTTGATGTTAACCTTAGAAACATATTGACGGAAGATGAATCATATTCATAACCGGACACGATCTGATCCAAATCTGCAAATTGTGAGCTTCGTGGAAGTCCTTCAATTAAAATCTAGCAAAAAACAGACACTGTTAGATAACAGATTATGAGCAGTGCTTTGACAGTAATGTTTGCATTAAAAAAGGTCATATAGGATTTGAAACCACTGTTGTTAAATAGCGGATATAGTGGCACTACAGTGCTATAGCATACCTGCGTACTGGAATTTTAATAAATCACTACTGTTTTGCGATACATGATTTATTAAAAAGAATTATTGGCAGGAATTTGACTCCTCTGAAATGAGGAATAGCCATTGATTGGAAAATCAATGGTTGAGATTTACAAAACTTTCATAGTTTATTATCATGCTTATGACTACAATTTTCAACTGTTAAATAATTCATCATTAGGACATTTCAAACATACGAGAATCCATCAAAGAACAACTATTTTCTCTTAAAAAAATTGATTAGCAAAGGTAGGCAATAATTTATACTTACAGTTCTTCCGTCGTATGGAGTAACGATGTCCCATTGAGAACGATCAATCTGATACCAATGAAAAGAGTGAAAAAATCAAACATTTTCCAAGTGAAAACAAAGGAAGAAAGTTTCTTTTTTCCCTTTCTTTTGGCAAGGGTATATATAGAGCAGCATACCCTATCCAGTTTGTACAAACGACCCTTCCTTCCGATCACACGTATAGCATTGTCATAGGCACCGTAAGTAGGGAACTGCAACATCCTGATGATAGCAAAAACTTCAATTTAAATTATGTTATTCAAGTACACAATCTAAGATGAGACAAATTTAGCGGCTGTTTGATTGATTTATTTGAGTTTATCTATTGACTTAAGCACTTGTGAGACAGTTTGGGAGGACTTATGGAAGCAACTTACGAGATGTCCTTAAAGTTTTTTTTTTTTTGAGGAATAGATGTCCATAAGTTGTATTAGCTTATATAAAAAAGTTAGATTTATTTTATTTTAGTGTTCCTTTTTTCTGTTTCATAATTATACCTCAGTAATTGGGATCATTTGCATTTCTCATTAATGAGATACCCTGTATTCAGTGTTGTCAAATAACGATTACAGCGGCACTATAGGCTATATATAGCGTAGCGAAATTTAAACAAATTGCTATTATTCAGCGAGATGCTAATTAGTACAAAGTGTTGTCAAATAGCGACTATTGTTGCACTATATCCCTATAGAGTAGCAGAATTTAAACAAATTGCTATTTTCCGCAATCTGCAATTGACAACATAGCTCCAATCATATGGCTTTTGTGAAACGTAATGAAAAACTAAACATCGGATTGATCTTTCTATTTGTTCTCCAAAGATCTTTGAAAGAAACAAAAAAGATGCCATTCGCGTAGGCAATAAATGCAAATGATGATATTTTTATGCCACCATGCTGTGACTATCAAAATGACCTCAAAAAAAAAAGACAAGAGACGGAATACATTACATTGAAATTGGGTTGAAGCTACGAGTGTACTCCATTTTAACATCATCCAGAGTCAAATTACAACCTTCAAGGAAGTTGATGATATCTGTTTTGAGTGCATGTCTATGAACACCGATCAGCCTACCATATGTCAAACCTGATAAAGAATGGGAAAACAGCATAATCATCAACTTGCATGAAAACTACTTAAACTAAAGAGTAAATAATGTTATTAGTATCAGGTATTGCCAAAGCCAATAGATAGCAGCGACTAGGTTAAATAATGCAATTAACACCTTGTTTTCAATATTTATGTGTGTTTTAGTTCGACAAATGTAAACTTGTGCACACATATGTTCTGTCAGTGACACTTGCATCAAAGACAAATGCCATAAAATGGTAAAATTATATACATTTTTATTTTCAAACCAATGAAGTGTTTTGGGTTTTACATGCGTGAATAGACATGCACATACTGGGAAACACATAAAACACCAACAATCATGATGATGATGATGAGGTTTCAGATCCTCATCACCTTGCACAGTGGCGGAGCCAGGAAAAAATTCCTTGGGTGGGCCACCAAAATTAGTAATAATAATGATTATAAAGTCAGTTTTGTTTGCAAATAAAGGAGCAGCAATCTTGTCACAACCATGGGAGAGGTGTGTATATATCAATTAATAACAGACTCATATATTCAAAAGACAAAATTTTAGAGAGGATGAATACATAATACCTTGAACCCTTTGTACTTAAGTAAAATTAAAGTCAAAACCAGCAACTTAGGTAAATAAAATAGGAATAAGTAGTAGTATAATTTGAAACCGAAAAAAAAGCTCATGCCAAAATTTTGTGTTTCAATAAGAAAACTAACCGGAATTTCTGTACAAATTAAGAACCAATCAAAATTGTTGTTGACCTCTCTTTGTTGGCTTTTGACAAATTTAGAGAGAGGAGAGGGTGAGGGAAGTGAGCTGAAGCTTGCATGAGAAAGGGTTAGGTGGGCCAGTATGTAAATTATTTAAAAGTCAAGGGTGTTTTCATATTTTTCTCTACGGAAAAAAAAAATTATTTTTTTGGGTGGGCTGTGGCCCACCTTGGTCTATATGGTGCTCCGCCACTGACCTTGCACGAAAACAACTTAAACTAAAGAGTGAACAGTGTTATTAGTTATTATCAAAGCTAATAGATAGCAGTGAGTGGGTTAAACATGTCAATTAACACCTTGTTTTCAAACAAAATTCACACGTGTTTTAGTTTGCCAAATGTAAATGCGCACACATATGTTCACTTGCATCATGGATAGATTTGTAAGTTATATGCATTATTTTTCTCAAACCAGTAAAGTGATTTAGGTTTTACATTTAGCAGTATAAGTGAATAAAATACAGGGAAAAACTTAAAACACCTACAATGATAGTGAGGTTTTTCAACATTTATCCAGGTGTTCTACTTAATTCAAACATAAATTACAACCAGCAATTTCAAAATTTATATTTAAATTATATTAAATGTGAAACTGCTACGTATTGGCGAGTGACAACTAAATGTTAAGGATAACTTAGGAGAGACTTAGGCCTTGGTTGGATAAATAGCTTAATTAAGCACTTATCATATACAACAGCGATGATTTGAAGGTTGCGTGATGATCATAGGGGAAAATTGCACCCACCGTCCGTTAGGTATGCATAAATGACACATACACTTCTCTATTAGTAAAAGACATTAAACTCCTCAATGTTCCACATTCTTCCCTATATTATGGAGAAATACAAGGAGGTATGTGTCGTTTAATCTATAAAGCAGACTCCAAAGCGGCGACTAATGTCCAAAGTATAGCCTATACGACACTGGAACACCAAATACACTGAACATTCTTCTACATTATTTATTTTTGTACATTACATATATGTATGTATATAGATAATTAACATGAAAAAAATCTACATTGAGATGTAAGATTGATATTCAACCTTCTAATGATAATGCAAATCATTTTTAATGTTGTACAAAGTTTCAGTAATGATAATGACCCTTACAAAAAAGAATACAAAGACCAAGAAGAATCCCTTTTAATGCAAATCATTGCTTACATACATAATTCTAAGACAGGAAGAAGAAACATGTCGTCTATTATAACAATTAGTTAATCCTATGATAATGAGCCTCGCAAAAAATTTGATGAGACATCATTTTGCTATTTGTCTCAAAAACGTAAAGGATATGTTCTAGGATTGCAAGTGTCAAAGAAGTATCTGACCAATAGTGGCGTCAGCTCAGTCTCTAGGTCTGTGTCAAAGACGTGTGTAACAGGTATTTGAGTACAAAAAATATATTTTCAATAGGACACAGTTAAGATTGTCTGACACTTGTTCAAGGCGTGTCCGAGTAGTGGTGTCAGTGCCTGAAAAACACGGTTAACATGCCTGACACACCACTTTGGAGACGTGTTCTTCGTGCATCTTAGCATTCAATGACACCGATTTTCACAACAAATAAGGGTGGTGAATATTATGTTAGCTCAAAAACTAAAAGGGTGGTTGTATGTGTCATTTAAGCATAACAATCCTAATCAAAACAAAAAAACTAAAAGATGCACTGCCAATGTAAAATAGTTTTACACTGACATCCAATGAGCATCTTGTTGTATTCCACCAAATCACAAAGATATTTAAAAATTAGTTGTATGACATGGCAGGTTGATGGTTTATTATTGGATGACAGTGTACAAATATTTTACACCGTCGGTGCAATTTCCCCAATATTAACAATAACAATCCTGATTACAAACAGGATAAAATAGAAAATGCACCTTCGGTGTAAAATAGTTTTACACTAACATCCAATGAGCATCTTGTATTCCACCAAATTACAAAGATACTTTAAAATAAGTTGTACGACCATGGCAGATTGATGGTTTCTTATTGAATGACAGTGCAAAACTAATTTATACCGTCAGTGCATGCCCATTAAACTCAATCCACAAAAGGGTATACCTGAATTGGGTGTATGCAATAAAGGAGGTGTAGCAGTTGTTGAATCCTGTGGTGGCTTTTCAGCTTCAGTAGAGAAGAATCTAGCCACAAAACCATTACTTCTCTGAAATGCACTAACACTAGAGTTTGTTTTCTTCAATGTAGCTCTTACAACACTACCCATCTTCCACAATAAACCCTAAATTCACATCACAATACAACATTCATAAAAAACCCATTTTAATCACCATAAATATCAGTATAAAAATTCAATTTTTACATCAAAAAATTCAATTTTTATATGTAAAATTTACATTTTTGAGCATTATGAAACAAAATGAAAAATGGGTTGTAAAAAAATAAAGAGAAAGATGAGATATTTGAAAATTTACCTGTTCGATTTTTTCTGCTACGATCGCTGAAAAGAACAGTGAGAGAGTGGAATGAGAAATGAAGGGTAGGGCATCAAACATGTGAAGTGGGATGGGCTTTTGGTTTTGGGGGGCCAACTAGCCCATTAATAATAGGACTATTACTTTTTCCATCCTACCCATTTTTTGGACGGTCTTTTTTTTTTTCTTTAAAAAATGTCCATGAAATTTTCGGATTCTATAACTTAAATTGAGTTTTCCCCTTAGTTTGAGGGTGAAAAAAAATGAGTTTCTCACCAATTCGGATATTATAATTCGAACACCCTAAAAAGTATGGCGTGTTCCTTGTTTTTTTTTCCGGATTATAGAATCCAAACATCATTATTCAAGGGGAAAATAGTTTGAATTATATAATCTGAACTATATCAGCATAAATTTTGAGCCAGTTTGTAACATGGTAATCAGTTTAAGGACTATATTAATGTTCAAAACTCACATCATTCTGTTTTAGGGCATTGTTAATTGTTTGTAGTTGAAAATTCAGGTTACGAGCTACTTGATCAATTTATTCCGAAACTTTCCTATAAAATCAGAAGAAGAAAAAAAAACAAGGATCAAGACTCCCATGAAATTTCATTTTGGGGAACTTTTAATCTAAAATGAAATTTCATAACAGAAAGGTTTAATGAAAATAAAATTTAATTTAATTTAAGAGAGGTTTAATAAAAATTATCAAACTTCATTAGCAATTGTAACAAAATAAAATGTCATTCTGATGTTTATAGACGGTTCTTGGAATTTTCAATTTGTTTTAATCAGTTCCCAAAACACCCTTTAGTAAAGGTAATTGCAAATTCCATTGTTTTTTTAAAAAATCAATATTAATATTTAAATAATAACATTTTAGTGGGTCACATTCTTTTAAATCTCAGTCATTCATTACCTTTCATTTGAATCTAATGGTTCCTATTAATTTTGTACCGAAAAAAATTGGAGGTCTCGTACGATGCTTGACCTATACAGGTCTTGCACCGAAGATAGCACCCTTAGTATTTATACTATGGGTGTTGTTTCAAGTTTCAAGTCAACTTCTTGTAATTGTAAAAAAGAAAAGGAAATTTCAAGTCAACTTTCTCTAAAAGGAAAAAGGTTTCAAGTCAACTTGACTTGTTTGCTTAAAAAACACACAATTTGACTTGTGTTGAGAATATATATTAACCCGAGTAAGAGACACCATTAAGATTTAATTAAAATAATCATCTACATTATTTTTTGACAAAATTAAAATAATTAATCTATTTGAAAAATTATAATTCATCCTTTACTCTTCAATTGGTGATAGTTATAAAACCAAGTGGGGAAATCATTCAAAGTGAAAATACAAAAGATAGGAGAATTAATAAGAAAAAACAATACAATGGTTAATTACTCATCATTTTTTCTAGTACTTCTTCTATGTGTTACATCCTCGTATTCTAGCAAAATTGTGGAAGTTAATGTCATTTGCCAGAAAGCAAAAAATCCTTCCTTTTGTTCAACTCTTCTCAATTCAAAGCCTGGAGGGGCAAATGGTGCAGACCTAGTTACTCTTGCGCAATACACAATTGATGTGCTTCACATCAATTTGACTAATACAGTGAAGCTAATCAATACGCTGATCTCACAAAGTGGTAAAGATATCAAAGCTTTAACCCATTACAAAAATTGTTTGAAATATTATTTTGCTGATGGAGGTGCTATTTTTGTGCTTGGGAACATAGAAAGAGTTTTGAAGGAGGGAAATTATAATCTCATGAGTGTTGGAGCAAATGACATTATACATGACATTAGTGATTGTATTAATGATCCTAATTATCATGATACTTCTTCCCTTCCAAATTATGGTCAAGTTGCCTTGCAAATTGATCAAATTATTCAAATTATAGCAGTTTTTTTAATGTCTAAATAATTAAATTTTGTTATCTACGTCCTAAGGTTAATGTTTGAATAATGATGAAATGCATCTATGTCTAGTTATCTACCTTTCTATTTATTTACAAATAATATATTTGAGAATCATGTTTCATGTTTCACATGGTGAGATTCAATTCCATCTTTCATTAATCAACTTAGACTTTTTGCTTTTCCCTTTGTTTAAGGGAGTCATGAAGGTACAATTAAAAGCGAATAATTGATAGGCAGTCAACCTTTGACTAAAATACTCCATTCAATGTACATGTAGTCAAAAATTTAATCTAAATACATAAACTTTTCAACTATCCTACTTGCATATTTCATTCCGGAGGGTTCCAAAGATGGTTACTCGAGATGCGAAAACTAGCAAAATAGCAATGAGACAATTTGCGCAACTCTCTCTCTCACACACATATGTTTTTTTCTTCTTTTAAATGTTTGTCTGTCTAAATAATGTGACCAAATAGATCCGACTACTATACAAGACTTCCTCATGTGTGCGAAGTCACTAGGGCTAACTTTCATTTGTAAGGATATATAATATGACATGAGTCTCTTGCAAAGAAAACATTGACTTTGGTTTAAGAAGATAGACCCCGGTGAATCATGCACAAGCAGCAACACAAATTAGTTATATATATTAAGTAAAATGATTAACCACATGATGACTAATTTGATATCCGATATGATTGAGGTAATAGAAATCGGAAATGCTTTAATTTAGGTAATGACATATTTATTACAAAGTTTTGGGACATATTTGAGCAACTCGTTATGATTATGCCAAAGTCTACAAGGCCATACATGATACAACAAAGGAAAAAAAATTGCACAATGGATGAATAAGTTGCATTGTTACAAGTTACAAGAAAAGGGATTAACATTGTGACTAGAAGTAGTATATAGATCAAATTAGGTTCTAGATGCACAACCATAATTGATGAGACTTAAAGCAATATATAATACTCCCTCCGTCCCTACAATAGATGACCTGTTTCAAGGGTTTGAACGATAATATGTATGAAACCTAACTAGCCATCCAAGGTAAGAATTTTGAACCTAGTTTGAATTCTTAAAGTCGTTACTATATTTTTTCGTAGCATATCACTCTGGTGAGATCCCTTCCCAAACCCTACGTATACGGGAGCTTTAGTGCACCGGATTACCCTTTTTTTTATCACTCTAAAGTCTAAACACATGTAGAACAACCACAAATATGACACTCTACATGTCTTTGTCCTCTTCATATATCACTTGTTCTTTGTGATGTTGTATACATAAATAGCTATGGAGGGAGAGATGAGAAGAAATAAGTGGGCAAGTAAGGTTTCAGATTCTTCTCTTTAATGTGGGAGGCACCCTCACCCTCATCCACCACCACTAAACACACATATCATCAATATTATAGGCCTATATATATAATATCTATCAACTTTAAGCTATATTTTCAACTACTCATGAACCAAAACAAGTGAAACAAAAGGGGTTTAGAGTAAAACAACAAAACAAATAAAAAAATTGGAGGAAAGGTAGAGATAATAGAGTAACCTTGAGATGAGAGGTTGAGGGAGAAAAATCCTATCCTATTTATTGACAATAACATTGGTCTTTTGATTTGCATGCCTATGTGCCAGCTGTTACTCGTGAAGCAAAAGATGTCAAAAAATAATTGCAAGTGCAGGATGCTTTATCTATTTTGTTGAAGCAAACTCTTAACAGTTGAAAGTCACCTTAGACTCAAAATTTGAAGATTTTGTTTTACTTTTTGGTTTTTAGTTATTTGGGATTACTTGTCCAAGCCAGGTCAAGGCGTACAGTTGAAAAGAAAGTTTTTTTTGATAAATTCATGGTCAAGCCTAGTAACCACATCAAACCCACAATAAATATAATAATTGTATAATTTTAATAAGAGGCTTGAGTAGGGGAACTTGAGATATATCCTCATGACCTTATCCACGTCAATATCAAATATTTCATACCTAAATAGATAAAGTGTGATTTATTTGTGGTTGGTCGTCATGTGTCTCATAAAACACATCGTGATCTTAGAAAATAATTATAGCAACTAGAAATCTTGAAAGAGCACCATCAAACAAAACAAAAAATCTCACATCAATTGGTCACTTTAAAATTCATCCATATTATTTTTGCAGCACCTTAAACACGAGATTGAAATGATTCACTATTCTATTGGAACATCCTAAAAACCAGTGATTATGTATTGTTCTGCTAACTTTTTTAAATCATTGATAGACTATGGTCCAATAAAAGGATGAATCAATTTCACTTGTTTCAAGGGTTTCAACAATAATATGTATGAAACAAGAGCATGAGAACAGACATGTTCAATCTAAATATGCTACTTCCGGTTTTGTATAATTGTTCTCTTTCAAAAATTCATAAAGTCGTCACTATATTATTTAGTAGACACAATGTCTCTCTAAACATATGGAGAACAACCACAAATACAATACTCTACATGTCTTTGAACTTTGATATGCTACTTCGTATAACTTTTTAAATGTGTTAGACATTGTGTATTACTCGTTGTTTGTGGTGTTGTATGCACATATAGTTATGGAGGGAGGGATGAGAAGAAAGAAGTGGGCTATCAAGAACGCTGATGCCACCAACAAACACATACTCTCTCTAAACTCTTTTTTTTGGTGGATAATATTAGAGTGCTATTGTAATATTCCGTGTTTTAGTTCAAGATGTTTTATCCGTTAGCTTGCCTTATGCGCGTTTTAGGCTGAGGGGCATGTTGGTAATTGCACGTAGGGGCTATTTAAGTGGGTTTGGACCCAAAAACTCTCATTTTCCAATTGCTCTTTCTCTCTCTTAAGCTCAAGGACAGAAATCTGTCCTCTCTCCCCCACTCTCTTGAACTCATCTCAGCTTACCCTCCTCCTCAATTAATCCTCCCAACTTGGTACAAGATTGCATTGCATGTTTGAAGCTTTGGATGAGCTTGAAGATTGCAAGCCAACACTCTTTCTTCTCCATGCATTCTCACCTTTGTAGAGTGATCCAGCCCTAATTCGTGTCTGTGTGTGTGCACGCCATTTCTGTTTTTGCAGGTGAGTTCACTAGCTAGCAAACCATCCCTGGGTTGTGTTGATTTGTGAGAATTGTTTAGTTAAAAACTTGATGAACCTAGGGTAAATGCCATGATTATTGCTATGATTATGTTGAATGTGTGTAATCTGTTGCCATGCAATGTTTCTAAACTGTTTTCCAGGTACTATGGGTGTCTTATGAGCATTAGAGACTTGAAATTGGGTCCTTGGCACAAAAATACGATTTTCTGCACTTCTGAACTAATGAATGCACGCTTAAGCGTGCTCTGCACGCTCAAGCGTGCTATAGGCAGTAGCTCAGGCCACCTGCACGCTCACGGTACGCTTAAGCGTACTGGCAAGCGACCAGCACGCTTACAGGCACGCTTAAGCGTGCTGCACTTTGACAACATGCTTAAAATTATTCCTTCGTGGCCAGAGTGCTGTCCGGAACCGTTTTTACGAACCTTAACCAAATGATAATATCGGTGCCAAAGACCTTCGATGACAAGTCGATCATGTACACTCCTATGGTACGAAATCTTAATAAGTTGCATGCGTAACCTCACTAATTCAACGAATCACGGCTCCTGAGAGATTACATGATTTTGCTGGGTAGAGACTGTACTCGGTGTATGGATACATAGAGCCCCGTCTACTGTTGGGTTAGCATAGCATGGTGTGTCTCGAAGGCACGTTAGGTTTTAACCTATTATGATTATGTTATGCTTCCATGAATATTTAAGATATTAATCAAGATGTAGGTGTCGTGTCTCTTGCGATCCACGCAAGGTTGGGATCTCGAGAGGTTCTCGCCAGGAGAGCGGGATCAGCTCCGCAAGGGGGGCCCGCACGTCACTGAGGGAGTCCGATGTGCCTTAGCTAGGATCTCATCGGTCATGTATGGGATTGTACTCGGGGTTACTCCACCCGATACACTCCGTAAAACG
>Ga0315913_1007119_pt1 | contig 13472 bp, 13 predicted proteins | sample MpolsnodulesMG_FD_207736 | JGI IMG/M metagenome (GOLD analysis project Ga0315913, IMG submission 207736) | Medicago polymorpha root nodule microbial communities from Los Angeles, California, United States - small nodules | ecosystem: Host-associated > Plants > Roots > Nodule | place: USA... | reverse complement strand
ATTTAAAATTATTAATATATATATATATATATATATATATATATATATATATATATATATATATATATGATTTCCATCATGCACAACAATTAGTCAAAGTAAATGAGAGTATTGTCTAATAATTAAATTCTTAGCAAAAATGACATCTCTATTACGATGAAGATAATGCTTCTATTCATATAGGGGTTTCTAGGATACACCCACTAGTTTCTATTAAGGCGTGTTTTAACAAAGATATAACTAAAAAGTTGTTAAATACACCTTAAGATGAATATTGCTAAAAATCTAGTCTTTGGGATGGCGGGAGCCCCTAAATCACTATTCCTGGCTTGTTCCGTTTGTGCAAGAAAGAATCCTTTCTTATTGATTATAACACAAACACCAAACATTTTATATGGACTTTGAATCTCATCGATCAAAAAACTTTTTACAACAATCATAAGATATCACCCATTATCTTTACAACAATTTCCACCAACAGCGAGAAACTTTTTACAAAAGTAATTGAAGAATAATAATAATATATGGTTGCATCTTTGATCAATATCACTCTTAACACATATTCATGTTTGTGATGTTGGATACTATGTTCCAACATGTGCCGTATGATGTCTCAACATGTCTATTTTGCAGTTATGTTACTTTTCTTCATGGTTGTGGATTGAAGAAATGTATGTGTTGTATCTCTCTACCTTGTTTGTATGACCTCAGTTTGTTTTAACAACAAATAAATTCAAAAGGGGAGATTGTTGGGTATTTGAGTATTGGCTTCATTTGTTGCTAAAATAAATACTCATACATGATGTTGGATACGATGTTCCAACATCCTGGCACGGTTCAGTGTGCCCTGTTTGACTGGCTTGGTTTTCGTGAGCTTTATCTTTTTAAGGAAACCACACCTTATTTCTTGTTGGCCAAGACGCGTGCTTTTTGTCCAGAATTGACTGTTTTATTATTTCCTAAAGTTGTGTCAACAATTTAGAAAACTTTGGATGTGTTTGGATTGTTCCTAAAGATGGGCCAACATTTTAGGAGTTGCTATTTTTGTTACTTGTGAAGTGGATCAGCTCAAAGATCTGCCGTGTTTGTTACTGAAGCCCAACAAGACTATAGCATGTGCTGCTTCGGTATATATACAAGACTATAAGACCTAATTCATTCACTCATTCAAGCCGTCATTCTAAAAGGTCTAGTTTTAGGGTTCTGAGTCTTTTGTGTGTCTACTCTTGTATCGTGTTGATGCAAGTTTAGTAGTGTTTTATTGTGAGCCTTTCTTGTATCATCTTGATACATGCTAAGGACTGTTTATTGAGTTGTAAACTCTTGTGTGCTACACCAAAGCTTGTAAGCAAGGTCGTAGTTGTTTGTTTGAAGGTAACTTCACCATTTGTGTATTTTGAGTCTGATAATCACAGGGGCTGTGATTGACTGTAGTAAGTGAGATGGGATCTCAGATCTAGGAGTTCCTAGGTTGAAGTCAATACGAATGGTCCTAGGTCTAGAGTTGTAAACGAGGAGTTTGCTGTGAAACTGAGAATAAGGACTACACTAGTGGATTTCCTTCCTGGCTTGGTAGCCCCCAGAGTAGGTGACGTTGCACCGAACTGGGTTAACAATTCTCTTGTGCCTTTTATTTTTCTGTTCTTTATTGTCCTTGTTATTTTTGTTTAACATCCGTTATCTGTGTCTGGTGTTGGAACATCGCATAGAACATTCTGTTGCTAGTGCGCCAGAATTTCAATAAGAGTCTTAGTGATAAAAAAAAACTTTAATGAATGTTAAAGTATGAACAAAGTTTTTCAAGAATGAGAGATTTAGGAATCAAGTGATATTAAAAATGACAATCGAGATAATGAAAGTTGTTGTGTTAATTGTTTTGATTCTCAATTGAATTTGCAGAAACTAAAAGATGATTATGAAGCATGTTATCTTTTTAAAAAAAATGTTTTTTTAGAAAAAACTAAAAAGGTGAAATTTGAAGGAAAAAAAAAGGCTGTTGGCCATTATCTTAAAAAAAAACGTTGGGCATAACTTAAAAAAAAACCGTTGGCATTAACTTACAAAACAAACGAATTAAAAAAAATAATCGTTTGCCTTTTATTTTTGAAAAGTAGAAACAAAATCAGCATGCAATTAAATGCCAAAATCTTAAGGATCTTTTTATGTAAAAATATTTTCATGCAAAATCATTGTGAGTGTGTGATTTATTTTCAAAAGATTTTTAGGCATTGCTTCATATGGGGACTTAAAAAAATGTTTGTAATTATTTTCTGAGCATTCTAAGTTGTTCAATAAATTAATAATGATAAATCTAAAAACAAGTGTCATATTTTCAAAGAGTACAACCAAGAAGCATAGGCATGAATCTTCATTCTTAGTCTTAAGCCTCCAAACTTTTCTTCTTTTTGTGATGTGGTGTTGTTATCATCAAAAGTCAGTCAATTCCAAGAAGGAAATCTTCTTCACACAAGAATGGAAACAATCAAATTAGTGGTTACAAAGGTAAGTTTGAAAAATTGGAGAATTCATCAAATGTATGTCAAGTGAGCATTTTTGAACGGTCCATTTGAGGAAGAAGTGTTTGTCAAGCAACCTCCAGAATTTGAAATAAAGAAGCAAGAAATGAAAGTATACAAGCTGAAAAAAGCCCCGTATGGTTTGAAGCAATCACCAAGAAGACTGATGGCTTTATGTGTTAGATGTGTTTTGACAAATGCATATGTGAGCATGGAATGTATGTCAAACACTCAACAAATAGAGGCACATTACTAGTATGTCTATATGTAGATGATTTGCTAGTCACTAGAAACAATGAGAGTGCTATAACAAATTTAAAGTCATCAAAGCTAAAAGAAGTTTTGATGACTGATTTAGAAAAACTATCCTATTTTTTGGGGATAGAATTGAAAAGAACCGAAGAAGGAAATATGATGCATCAAAGCAAATATGTTTTTAATATACTAAGAAAGTTCAATGTGCAACATTGTAATATAGCAAAAACCCCAAGTGAAACTAGTATGAAGCTTCAAAAGGATGGAAATGAAGAAGTGAATGGTATAATGTATAGAGGTATTGTAGGCTCACTAAGATACTTGTGTAGCACAAGGCCATATTTAGTATTTTGTGTTGGTTTAATAAGAAGATATATGATGAATCCAAAAATGTCTCATCTATTAGCAGCAAAGACAATAATCAGATACATGGAAGGGACGCTGAACTGGGGAGTATTGTTTCCAAATCATAAGGATGATAAGAATGTAAGGATCATTCGCTACTCAGATGTAGACTAGTACGGAGCTAAGGATGCAGAAAAAGCACTACAAGAAATTGTTTCTTGTTAGGTAAGGCACAAATCTTTTGGTGTTATAAGAAAGAATCAGTAGTAGATCTATCTACCTGTTATTCAAAATACATTGCTGCAACAATCAATGCTTGTCAAGTTGTTTTGTTAGATGAACTGATGTAGAAACTGTGAGTAAAGGAAGAAGAAACTATGACATTGATGGTTAACAACAAATTTGCCTTAAACATAGCCAAACATCCTACAACACATAGGAAAACCAAACATATTGAAACATGATTCCACTTTCTTATAGAGTAAGTCACTAAAGGAAAGTTAGTTTTGGAGCACTGCAGGATAGAAAATTCAGATTACAGATGCCATGACTGTTGGAACAAAAGTGGTTTGTACAATTCCTCTAAAGTTTTGATGACAACAAAGTATTGAAGAACAATTGGATATACTAATATTTGTTCAAGTGTGAAGGATCATAGAATATATCCCATCAAGAGATTGAACATGTATTAAAGCATCAGAAGCACAAGAGAAGCTCGAAAGGTTGTGGTAGAAGATCTGAAGAAAGGTCAACCATAGGTCAAAATCTTGGAACAGAAAAAACGGACGCCTCTCAGAAGTTGAAGATTAACCTCATCAAATTCTATGAAGATCATCAGACTCAGAAGACCTCGTCATACTTGGAAGAACTTCAGTCTTCAGAAGATCCTGAGAGACCAAGGCTCCACGTCAGATCTGTCATCTTCTATAGTTGTCTCTATCAAGGATCTAAGTACAGTTTTTTCTTCTTCTGACCACGTCCAGAAACAAACAAAAGACTTCAAGGACAATATGAATGAACGAATACTTTCAGTTTCAACAAAGGATTTTCGAATGACCATCCAATGGAATTATCCATATCAGGCAATAGCCCAACGTACTTGATTTGAAGCTTCTCAACGACTCTTAATACGCTGACACTCTTCTCCAATGTCTCTCAAATCCCTGCCTATAAAAGAAGCGGAAGACCAGAAGAGGATCAACAAGACTCTGCTACAGTGTTATTACTCTACCAAAATTAAATAGTGCAAAACACTTAGGATTTTCGTTTCAACTTTTGTTTCTTATAAATTCTAAAGTCATAACAGTATGTTCAAACATTGTTCAGCTTACACTATAATTGTTATATCAAGTGTAAGAACAAATTTTTTTATCTTTGTAAACAAATAGAAGTCTCTTGCCTACAAAGCTTAAGCACTAAAAGTCTCTTTCACTTCTGATTGAGCAATAGAAGTCTCTTGGATTTGTCCTTGAGCATGAAACTCTCTTGCTTGCGCGCTTGAGCATTAGAAGTCTCTTAGAGTTGTCCTTGAGTAGTGGAAGTCTTTTGGTAGTTACCTTGAGCATTAGAAGTCTCTTGCAAGGGTGCTTGAGCATTTGAAAGTCTCTTGGAAGAGTCATTGAGCAATTGGGATCAGTAGTGATTATAGTGAAATCCCTTCGAAGTGCAAAGGGAATGGACAACTCCTGTGTTGTGGGATGAACCAATATAAATTGTTGTGTCTGCTCTCTCTCTCTCTCTCCTATTTCTGTGTTCTGTTATATTCCGCTGCACTCAGACTCTGTGTCAAATTCTAAACTCATCAGAATCTGACATGTGTTAACACTTTGAAAAAGAACCAGAAGAAGCCAACACAATTCAACCCCCTTATTATGTTTTTCTCACCTTCAATGACAAAGGCTTTGAATATTGAAATATTTGAATGATTGAGAAGCATGATGGACATGGTGAGTTCAAAAAACATGAATTAAGAAAGAGTGTTAAGAATAGTAATTCAGTTTGTTATATATTTTTTAGTTAGTTCGAAAGTTGGTTATAGAGTTGTTTTAAAAGTTAGCTTGTAGAAGAAGCTACTTGCATAGAAAGTAAGAGAGGCTATAAGTAGTTAATCCATCGTGTGTATTTGAATTAGACGTATACAAAATATAATTTCTCTCAATGCTCTCTCTAATCTCTTCTCTCTTCTCTTCTCTATTTTCTCTCAAATTCAGAAAACAAAGTTTTTGTTCCAACAAACGCAAGTGCTCTTTTATTATTTATGTTTCTATCTCACATTTTTCTCTGTAAAAGTGATTTTTCAGTTTACTCCCACTCTTGTCATCCATGATCGCATCACCTTTCGTGGAAGAAATGATTACCGACATCAACAACGAACCTTTCCCAGTTAGATTTCTGCAAAAATTTGCCAAACAACCACTTTGGTTATTCCCGATGTACTCCCTTTTTCATGTGATTGAATTTTGGTGATCAACAATACAAACCCGCCGAAAATTAAAATCAATGGTAAGAAATTCCGATAGTCAAAGCACATAGTAGCCTCTTAAAAAAAAATCAACACACATAGTAACACTCCTCGAAAAAAACACACACACATTTGTAACAAAAATATAATTAGTAGAGAGAGATGAAAGATATACAACGAAGACAAGAACAAAGGTCAATAACTCAATATTACTTGTAGGTGTTTTTGCTTTGCTCTCTTCGACTGTTGTTCAAAGCTGCCAACGTTGTATGCAAAACAGTTCCTCATTCAACCTTCATAGTATTGAGATTTGAGTCTGTGCTGTTTTGTGTGGCAGTCCAGTAGTGGGTTCACTTTTATTCAGGAAAAAATATTTAAAAAAAATGGCATTCACGGATTCGAGAGAAACCTCCTTTGTGATATACAAGATCTCTTTATATAGAAACATATATTTATTTTGGTCTTAATCTTTCGATTTTCAAACAATATATACAAATATTTATTTTGATCTAGTAATTTGAAGTACAGACTTAGAGATATATAAAATATGCCCAAAAAACATTTCACGCACATGTATTTCATAAATGAAGCTATAATATAAAATTACAAACTATAGTAGTTTTTTAGTCTTATGATATACTAATTATTTATAAAACATTCATAATGTATATAGACAACAGTAAAAAAACTGTATATAAAAAATAACTACAAATAATTACTTAAAAATAATTGCAGTCATCAAAATATCATTTCTAAGTCTTCATATTCTATTATGATTGGTATAGACAATTTTGTAAATGTACTAAAATAATCAACTCATGTTTTATTTTTATTTATTCATTTGATGAAAACATACACGGTAATGAGTTTGAGATAGTGCAGGTATTCAACAATTTTCTTGTGCTACTTATTCTATACAATACTCTCACAAGTAGATTTAATATATAGGTAAATTTTGACACTCGGGATTTTGTGACTGTTTAGTACAATAATCATAAATTAAATATTTACTTCGCACATTTTTGTAGGCTTGTTTTTTCTGCGGGTCTAAATCCCAAAACTTTCTACCATTCCACCAATACTTAGGGGATCTACATTCTTGGGTGTTGGTGCTTTGGGATTGGCATGCATCGATACCAAATCCTCGATAGTGTGCTTCAAAGGGTGCATCTTTCCAATTCACAGGAACTCCATTAGAGGCCCATGTGTCATTCCATATTGTTGTAGTAATCTTCATTGCCTGTGTTGGGTATCTTCCTCCTTTATTTGTCGTATTCTTGAACACTCTGATAGGGGTGTCATCCACAAAAAATCTGAGAGATTTCATTTCAATAACAAAGTTACTCTTAAACTTTCAAACTAAATAAATAAATTGACTTGTAAGGACTTGTAAATATGGTTTAATCTAAATTCTTTTTTTAAGGTAAGATAAGTCAAGAACAAACTGGTCAAAATGTTGTCTAATTGTTGATTGTCTAACTTCATACTGAGTTGACATATTGAAAGTAAGGGTGATGCAATGATGAATCTAAAATATGTTTTAGTTACCATCTTATGATTCTCTAAGCTTTATAAGTTCTTTTTGGCTCTAAAATATTTTTAAGGCCAACAAAACAATTTAGCTCAAGTGGTTAATTAATTCCACTAAAGAACAAATTGTTCAGAAAATTCTGAGATTGATTTCTTAATAAAATAATTCTTAGTCATGCTTTACTTACCTCTTGACCGAACTCAAGATTATCAGGGACTCTTTTCCCTATAAACCAGATCATTAACACAGAAAAAAATTTCTAATGCAAGACTTATGTTTTTCTGATTATTTTCCTTACAAATAAAATAATATATTCTATGAGGAAACAAAAAAATTAATATAAGGAAAATGAAAATAAAGAAGAATATTGATTATATTGTTACATACACTAATTGTTTTTCGTTCCAAAGAAGCGTATAATTATGAAAATCTGCAGCAGGATCAAACCAAAGACGTATCCTTTGCTCCCTACCACCTTTCCCATTAGTAAAAATGTTTGTGTGCAATATATGAGGTCGTTTATTATTGCCACCTAAAAATTCAAAGTCAATTTCATCTCCGGCATCTGCTTTCAACTGCAACAAATGAAAATTAAGAAACAATAAAAAGATTATCTAAATTTAAAGAGAAAATTAATACTACGAATTAGAATAAACTCGGTGTATATATATATATATATATATATATATATATATATATATATATATATATATATTGTGTTAACACTCCACTTTCTAGAAGAATGGGTCACAGTAATCTGGAATTTGACTGTAAAGTAACGCACCGTATGTATTTGCAACGATAAAATTATTAACTAATATAAATATATAAGAAAAATTACATAGAAGGTTGAGATCACTGCAGTAGAATCCTTCTGAGGCAACTTAGTTTTCAGGCTAAACCATCCGGAACCAAATTTTTGTAGAGACTGAAAACCAGAACCTGTGGGAAAAAAACAATTGTTAAAATCTAATCAATCAAATTACCGTAAAATACTATTTAATATTGTCGCATGAATGTATGTAGTTCTTACCACTAAAAAAGTATAAATTTGTCAAAAGGTAGCGTCATAAACACTTAGCAATGATATTAAAGAAAAATTTTATGTTTATATCTCTACATTTTTTTCACTATTTTCTTCATAGTAATATAATTTATATCTCTACATCTTACCTGAATGTTGATCCAAGGTAAGTTGAACTTCTCGGCTTTTGTCGAGAATTCGTATATTTTCCTTCCCCCATAGAGGAGCATAGTTTTTCTCGAATAAAACAGTTTCTAAGTCAGCACCTTTTATGTTCAATGGAGCAATAAGGAAATGCATTAAGAAAAAGGATAGAGGAGACAAATACATTATTTTTAAAAAAATGAGAATTATTTGACTAAACTTGATTGTGTGGTTAACTTAGTGTTGTGTGTGGGAGATATATATATATATATATATATAATTTAAAGCCTTTCTATAATTTACATAAGTCTGACTAATAGATTCATAAATTAAGAAAATAATGTAACATGTCTATCTCTTACTTTGTCCTGATTAATTTTATAACATGTTATAACATGTTGGGGATTGAAGTTAGACTAATAGATTCATAAATTAATAAAATAATGTAACATGACTCTCTATTACTTTGTCTTAATTAGTTTTACCCAACATGTTAGAAAATTAATTAGCACAAAGTAAGAGAGAGACATGTTACCTTATTTTATGGGTTTGTCTAACATGTGCAACATTGCATATGTTAAAGTTACCAAAAATAGTAAATTTTTATTGAAAATAAATAATTATTTATTAAAAAGTTATGTATTTAATACAAAATATACAAGTTCCAATGCAAAGTTACTATTTAAAACTTCTTAACATGTGCAAATTTGCACATGATAGAAAAACTCTCAATCTATTAGTCTAATTCAAGTAAATTATTAAATTAAAGGTGGTCTAATGTGCTATATGTTTGACCCAATAATAATTAAATTCAATGGATCTTTATTGTAAATTCAAACATATCTCCTTTTTATTTATGAGTAGTCATCAATGAAATATTTTCATAGAAGATAGGTTATAGAGCTCTCTGTGAGCATTCAAACCATGTATTTTTCGTTTAGACGTCATTTTCAAATGTGAAATTTTAACCATTAGAGTACGGATAAAAAATAATAATAAAAAAGAAAGGACATATGCATCATAGAAAAGTGGTAATTTATCATAGATCCGAATATATTATATTACTCTATTATAGAAATTTATGTTATTGGTCTATAAGTCTTAGTTTAAGTAGTAAAACTACTGAAATTGTTAGGCAGGACGAAGTGACCAGAGTTTAAACTCCAGACCTCCACATGTGTGTGTAAGTTTCAATGCTTATTTATCATTTCGTCTATCTAAAAAAATATAAAAAAAATTCATGGTATAATGAGTTGAGCTGTCAAATTGAGCTTGACCAACCAGACCTGCCCATCAGGTTTATATTTTTTCATAGGTCGACTTGTAAAAAAAGTGATCCTAACTTTTTAGGTTAGCCTGAAGCATGCATTTTACATGGGCTGGCCCATCAGGCTTCAAACGACCCATTAAAAATATTAAAAATAAAAACTTTTTTTTGTTTAAAAAATAGTTTTGAGCTAACCTGTTTTAAACATAAATGAATCAAAATAAAAAATAAATAAACGTAAGCCCCTCTTATTCTCAGTCAACAACATTCAATTCTTCTTGTTAATGCAAGAGAACATGTGGTTGCCAAAGATAAAGATTTTTTGTGTATGCGTGAGAGAGAGAGAGAGAGAGCAAAGCGAGACGGAAACCAACATACTTCCATCATCATTTACGTCTTCTCTGTTGTGCATTTTTTTGTTTTTGTCTTCACTGATTGTTATTGTTATTTCCATCATTAATTGTTATTGTCATTTACGGATAAGAAAATCAAATTAGTGGCGGTGTTCTTTATTTATTTATTTTGTATAAGAGTATGGTCTATAATGAAAGGTCATCTTACGTTATTCTTAGCATGTTTTTCAGTTATTTTTAGTAGGATTTAGCAGCAAAAAGGAGGAGTATTAGAACGACTGCTTATGATTTCGGGCTTTTGTAATGTTTTCTATATTTGAGTCTGTAATTCTAGTTTTCCCAAAACATAGCAATTTTAGGGGGTTTTGAAGTTATTCACGAAGAAATCATGCAAATCGGCAAATCAAGAACATCCGAAGAATTATGAAGATTCAAGAAACAAGAATAAAGATTCAAGAGGCCTCAAAGGACTTACAAATGGGAGGAATTGTGTTCCTAAAAGTACCGAAGCAAGTTATTTGAAGACAAAGACCTAAAAACGATGAAAAATCAGAGATTGGGCCCGGACGAGAGACAGAATACGCCTAGGGCATGAGAAAAATGCCTATGGCAAGATTTTCCAAACTAGGCGCCTAGGACATTTCCCATGCGCCTAGGGAATGCATTAGGGTGCACTCTCATGCGCCTCGTGCATTTTCTATTCTCCCCTGTGCATGCAAAAACTCAGGGCACAACTGTCTTTTCCTGCTTCCGTTTTGGGTAAACCCCTCACTTTTAGCCCAAACCTAGGTAGAAACTCTCACTATAAATATCAGCCTTCCTCATTCAGAACTGTGGTTGTTCAAGAGGATGGTGACTTTGGAGCTTTGGGAGAACTTCTATCTTCTCCTTGATTTTCTAGGGTATGTTTTTATCTTTAGTAATTTATTTTTATTTACCATGCGTAACTAAATCTTTTTAGGTTAGCGTTCTAAGATGAACCTCTATATATTTTTGTTGGATATTTATTTAATTTAATATGTTGTTTATTTTATTTTATTTATTCTTTTGTTCGCTATTAAGTTTTTGGCTTAAACGCACTTTTGGCCCCCTATGTTTCCATCGTAGCAATTTTGGCCCCCTAACAAAAACAATGTAATTTTGACCTCCTAATTTTACCATGTTTAGGGAAATATGCTCTTTTGTCCCCTTATCTTTACAAAAAAGTTGCAATTATGGCTCCTTTTTTGGAATACGTGGCGGCTTCTCTGCATAGTTGGGAAAATTAGGGGGTCAAAATTGTATTGTTTTTGTTAGGGGGTCAAAATTGCTACGACAGCAAACATAGAGGGCCAAAAATGCGTTCAAGCCTAAGTTTTTTTTTTTGGCAAAAGAAAATATATTAAATAAAGCAGAAATACAAAAAGTTGAGGGGGCTTAAACCTGACCCAACGACCACAAAATCAACCCTAAAAGGGTATTAAAATGATGATATAAAAGTGGCATAACAACAGAAATGCTTCACAACAAATACACATCAGCGCAATCCAACGAACCCAACACGGAGCACGAAACCAAATTGCAAAAAAATAACATGTATAAGTTACGAGCATCGTTTCAAAGCAGAGACGAATCTGAACAAATTCAAACCCATCCTTTTTTAATAGACTGCCAACACGGGCTGATTTACGGACCAATTTCCCCCTGAACAAACACAACTAGCATCACACCCTTTCGAGAACAACAAACTCTGACTGCGGCGAAGAGACGTCTGAACAACGTCGAGACGAATCACCAAAGCAGTGACACGAGTCTTTCAAACAGAAGTACGACATGGCCATCAGAAAGACAGAAACAACGTCTTTTCTTTTAAAACGTCATAGAGAGCCACCGGTGTGATGAAAGCGACCAAAACACCTTGAAAACTGCAGATATCAACAGATCCGGAAGAATCAGAGATCAAAGGCAAGAAACAACCACCTGCAGACGGTGTCGCCGTCATCTTCCACGAACAAAAAAACACCAACCCTTTTCGAGATCCATACGAGCCCAAACATCAGATCAAGATCCAATGTTTTCAGATAGTACTCAAAGCTTGTAGCGACAGAGAAACACCGGCAACATCTTGAACATCCCCGAGATGGGTATTTGTGGATTGTAAACATAAATAAAAATAGACCACTGTGGCAGCCCCGGTGGTAGTTGGACGACCCAGACGAGATAACAACCCAAAAGGGTGTTAAATGGCGGTGCGGCCGTGAAGGGCTAGTGCACCACCGCCATGGAGTGCTACATCTGTATGGAACCTTTGGATTGTGGGAGGTGGAAGGTGGTGTTGACAGTTAGAGAGAAGAAGGAGAAAACGTGTTTTCTTAGAGAGAAGGAAAAGGCAATTAAGATTTATTAGGAAGTAGATTAATTTTGTGAGAGGTGCAACCCTAGATTAGGTACTTAGGTTATGACTGTGCCTAATATTGTTATCTCTAACTGGATGCTTATATCTTGATATTTATATCCCTTTACTGATAACTATCGGTCTAGGAAGTAAGTGATTATTAACTAGCCAAAGATTTCATAAGAATTGTTGACCCTATACGTAGGTACTTAGTGGATAAATCTCATTGAGTCGGGTGGTGTCTTATCGAACCTAGAAATTAACTAGTTAGTAATTAGGGAAACAAGCACCTCGCTGTCTGATCTAAGTTATAACCTAACATAACCATGCTGGAACAAAATGTGTTTAACATTACCCTTTGAGTTTTGATGATAACAAGGTATTAAAAATTGTCAATTGGATATGCTAATATTTGTTCAAGTGTGCAGGACCATAGACAAGAATTTAGTTTCTCTTTTTAAAGCATAGGTTCTAGAAGAACAAATGAGAGCAATGGAATCAACAAGTAGGAAGCTTGAAGCATCTGAAGAAAAGAGGTTCTGAAGACAAAGTGCTCCTGAAGTGCTGACGTCATCAGAAGCACCTCATCAAAAGCAAGATCACCAGAGGCAGTTTTCATCAGAAGATCATCAGGAGCTGAAGATCATCAGAAGCTGAGAGAATTGAAGCTTCAAACGCTGTTCAAATGATTTAATCTCGCCTATCATTGCAGAAGACTTGAAGATTGAAGCAACGGCTAATTCAAATGGATTTGAAGGCATTGGATGCTTTTTCTTTGGAGAGAGTTGAAAAAGGACAATTGTACGAAGTGTACAACCACCATCTCCACTACTCTGTTTGTGTCTGCAACAACACAAGAATAACAGCTATGCCTGCACCAATGTCCCTTCAGACTTGGAATGGATTTGAAATTGATCCTTCATAGGACAATAACCATATCAGGCAAAAGATCATTGGTGATTTGATCAAGCTTCAAACGACTCTTTTTGATGTGCTGGCAATTCAAAAACGTCTTTTTCACACCTCTATATAAAGGAGTGAAGACTTAGAGAATAAAAAGACTGAACAACAATTTTCAAGCGCCAAAACTCTGCTGAAATTGTTCTGCATCAAAAGTTCACTTAAAATTTCTTAACAACTTTCATATCTTAGAAATTCTAGAGTCTTAATGAGTTTGTATCTGATTTGTATTGTGAACACCA
>Ga0315913_1007110_pt1 | contig 13480 bp, 14 predicted proteins | sample MpolsnodulesMG_FD_207736 | JGI IMG/M metagenome (GOLD analysis project Ga0315913, IMG submission 207736) | Medicago polymorpha root nodule microbial communities from Los Angeles, California, United States - small nodules | ecosystem: Host-associated > Plants > Roots > Nodule | place: USA... | reverse complement strand
TGGGTTGTTGTAATAAGCCAAATTCAATATGGAACAATTGCCCCCAAGTCTTTATTGTCTTTATGACGTGAGGAACTTGTTCACAATGGCAGTCTTGTGGTTGACCCTTGATGCTTCGACGTAGCCCCTAGCGATTTCTTGCACGGTGACAAGAACTGAGGCACGTTGGGTGGAGGGCGGTACAACATTTAATGTGCTCATAGTTGAAACGACCCTTCCTTCGTGGAATCTTTACCTGTGTCCCACACGCCCCATGGGCTAAGGTGATGCGCTTAGGTGCACTCGAGTACAATTGCTTCTCAGTTGCATCTGGTGTAGGGTCAACCACCCGTGAGGTACCCGTATATGGCGTGTCCACTTGTGACGTTCCTATCACTTCATTGTGCCTATGTCGGCCCCTTTTAGAAGGAGGGTTCACTTCATTGTGCCTATGATGGCCTAGTTCGAGCCCATCTTTGTTGTCAGTCATATCTACACAAAAAATAACAAAAAAATCAATGAAAAATTCTTTGAAACATTTTATCAAACACTTGAAGTGCAAAATATACATACAATGTTCATTGTGTTATTTGAATTCATAAACTACCACATTGCACTAAATCTTAGTCTAAATTACATTCAAAGTCAAAACAACTAATTGATTAATAACTACCCAAACATTCATCAATTTCATAATAAAAAAACCCTAACATATGAGCAATTAAAAAAAGACAAACATATAAAACTAACAAAAAAACAAACAATGTGTATGCTTAGGGATTTTGAACACTTACTTGTTATTTGATTGATTAGTTGCTTGACTTTGAAGAAATTTTATGGACGTCGATTTGATAGAGTATGGAGGGAGTATGTTTTATTTCTGAGTGAGTTTGAAAATGTGATGGGTGTTGTTTATGTTTATGATATAGCCTCACAGCGGAACACCAATTAATAACCGTTCGGAAACGAGCAACAATCAATTTCCTTTCAGCAGCGAACATTAATGAATTCACGTTTGGAGCATATTGGTCACTTCGGGGTGGCTGAAAGCAAATCATAGGTGCCTAAAATACAATTTTCAAGAATGAATGCTACATCATGGACTTAGGCCCAACAGACAATAAATTCAGGAAATCTGCTCTTTACCCAAAAAAAAATTGCTCATCACGTGTGAGTTAACTCACGCTAGTGTTAAATTTGCATGACTTAACTCACGCTGTTGAAAATTTATACTAAACCCCCCAACGTGAGTTAACTCACGTTGATTTTCTTATTTTTATTTAGCTTCTTCAGTAGTGTTGTCATTTTATAATGCTATGCTTACTTTCAAATGAAGTGACATTTCTTTATTGGTATTTGCGCTATTCAGCTTCAGAATATATGGCTAGAGGTACTTTATTATGGCTAAAGGTACTTTATTATGATAGGGTTGCTTCAGAATATATTAAAAAATGTATAACAAATGTGTAAGAGAAAGAATATTGCCGACACTCATAATGAAGCTTCCAAGGAAGCTAAATAAAAGTAAGAAAACCAGTGTGAGTTAACTCACGCTGGAGTTCAGTGTGTTATTGCCATTCTTATTATTTCTAGAGGTACTTTATTATGATAGGGTTGCTTCATAATATATTAAAAAATGTATAACAAATGTGTAAGAGAAAGAATATTGCCGACACTCATAATGAAGCTTTCAAGGAAGCTAAATAAAAGTAAGAAAACCAGCGTGAGTTAACTCACGCTGGAGTTCAGTGTGTTATTGCCATTCTAATGATGAATTTAAGATGGGTAAGGTTCTTCTGCAAGGCGATCTGTTATTGCCATTCTTATTTCTCTTACATGCAAAAGGGTTGAACATGATGTCCAATTCTTTAGTGGATGTTAGTGTTTATTGGGCTATGATGCGGTTGATTCATCCTCTTTTCGTATCTCTCATTTACAATTTGTTGATGATGCGTTGATTACAAGAGAGAAAAGTTGGGGGAATATTAGGGTGTTGGAGGCAAATTTGATTCTCTTCTTAATCATATCAGGAAGTGAATTTTCATAAAAGTTTACTTGTTGGTGTCAACATGGAAGATTCTTGGTTGGTGGAAGTGGTTGTTGTAATTTACTATAAAATTGGACAGATTCCTTTTGTTTATTTGGACCTTCATATTGAGGGGAATCGTGGTTGTTTATCTTCTTGGCATCGGGCTTATTGAAAATATTCATAAAAAATTATCAAGTTGAAAAAGTAAAAATCTATTTATCGGTGGTAGGCTTGTGCTCATTAAATATGTTTTGTCGTTGCTTCTGGTTTCTTTTCTTTTCTTCTTCAAGTCTCTCACGTCTATTATTTCTTTTCTTGAATTCCTTTTTAAATACTTTTTATTAGGGTGGGGGAGTAAGGAGGCTCGCAAGATACAATGGATACATTGGGATAAAATCCGATCTATTAAGGAATATGGTGGGTTAGGGATTGATCGCTGTCAAGCGTGGTCAAAAATAATTGTTTTAGCGATAGTAGTACAAGACAGTTAACCTTGGTCGTTTCTCAAGGATTTATGATTTAAAAATAACCAATAATAAAAACAACAGTGATGAATTTTAAGAATATAAATTGAGGGTTTTTTGTTTGTTCCACAAAACAGTTTACAAGTAATGAGAAATTCAATTAATAAAAAGCAATCAATTGATTAGTTTCAGTTGTATTTCGATGAATTCTATCATAGGTTCTAAAGTATCATTCGTTTGAATAGATACTCTTGATTGATTATAAAACTAATTCAACAAGAAACAATTGGTTTCATATGAATTCCACTGGATTGAGCACCACAACGTTCAATCAATCATGGTAGTGAACAAGCATCACAACACGATCAATGTCACTACCGAATTCGATCAATTAAGTGTCATAGGTTCTATCAATTTTTATCAAGATTAAATTAAACAAGCGATAAAATAATTCAAATAATCTCACTCAATAATAGAAATTAGAATTGCAATGCTTAATCATCAGACAACGTCAATTTCAAACTAAACTCGACATGGTTAAGCGTCAGACGAATTTTATCATGATCATATTCATATTGACAGACACCAAATTGATAGAAAATGAGTTAAAGACATAAACTAAATTGCATTAGAAACCGAACCTCAATAAATTCATATACGAATACCCTTTCACCAAGATATTGATTTAGGGTTCTGAAGCTTCCATTACAAGATGTTTGCACCATATATTATTATGAAAACGGTTGAACAAATGATAAAGTTTTTGGTTGTTTGCAGCCTTATTTATAGGTCTAAACATTATCGTAAAATAATAAACCGAACCCATTTGCGGTAAAAAAATTGTTAACCGAAATTCGGGGTCAACGTAATTTCTTTATAGAATGGCATTTTTTACCAGGAGGACGTCCAAACCGGGCTTCATGGTCAGCATGAAAGTTTTAGATCTATTCCTTAGCTTTCTAACGCCTATTTGTAAGCCTCATTTCGATAACCTCAGCCAAAGTTATGGCATACACGGTAAACAGGGAGTTAGAACACATTAAAAACAAAGAATTAATCTGATAATTACATTAAAGCTCAAATCAAACCCAGAATATATAAACATGCTAAAAATATTATGTTAAGGATAAAAAACTCTCAAGATTTCAAAATGCAATGCTAAAAAGAATGTGGAAAAATGCACCGATTAGGGGTGAGAAAACTTAGTGTGTTTGGATTTTGGATGGGGTAATATTTTGAGGTAATGTAATGTTTTAAGGGAATTCAAATATTTTGAGGTGAAATTTTTTCAAAATGATGGAAATTTATGAAGTATTTTGTTCAAGTTAAATTTAGAGTGTGTTTGGATGAGGGAATGTTTTGAGGTTACGTAATGTTTTGAGGGAATTTAAATACTTTGAGGTGAATTCCATTGTTTGGGTAATAATTTGAATTTTCAAAATGACGGAAATTTATGAAGTACTTTGTTCTAGTTAAATTTAAAGAATTTCAAATGACACCTAAAAGTTAAGAATTTCAACTTATTCATTGTTATCTTTTTTTATATTTTGCATTTTGGTCCTCAAATTTTCCATAATTTTCAAATTGACCCCAAAAATTGCAAATTGGCCCCTTAATATTTTCAAAAATTGTAATTTGAGCCCTCAAAATTTTTGAAATTTACAAATTGACCCATAATTTTAATTTTCAAATTTGACCCAAAAAAATTAAAATTTATAAAAGTTTCCTAAAAATGACGACAATGGAATTTTTTATTATTCCATCCAAACAGAAGTATTGAGAAATGAGAGTAATTTAATTGGATCATTTAAATTGCCTAGAATTTTAAATTCTTTAAAATTTTCAAATTACCTCATCCAAACACACTCTTAGGGTGTGTTTGGATTGAGGGTTTAGGAGGGGAAGGGAGGGAAGGGTTCATTTTTAATTTTTAAATTACGAACAATGTAAAATGTTTTTTTAAAATAAATTAAGTGGTTTTGAAGTATTATATAATCATTTATCATGCTGTTAATTCAATTTTCTAAAACTCATTTTATAATGTTCGTAATTTAAAAAAGAAAAGTAAGCCCTCCCCTCCTAAACCCTCCATCCAAACACACCCTTAGAGAATTTCAAATGACATCTAAAAGTTAAGAATTTCAAATTTCTTCATTGTTATCATTTTTTAAATTTCGCATTTTGGTCCTCAAATTTGCCAAAATTTTAAAATTGACCCTAATAAAGTTCCAAAAAAATTGCAAATTGACCCCTAAAAATTTTCAAAAATTATAATTTGACCCCTCAAAATGTTTAAAATTTACGAATTGACGCCTAAGTTTAATTTTAAAATTTGGCCTAAAAAATTAAAATTTATAAAGTTTCCCAAAAACGATGATGATGATTTTTTTATTATTACTCCATCCAAACAAAAGTATTTAGAAATGAAAACAATTTAATTGAATCATTTGAATTGCCTAGAATTCTAAATTATTTGAAATTTCCCAATTACCTCAACCAAACACGCTTTTAAGGAATTTAATTTGGCATTGTTAGAAAAATGATGTTTAAGGTTGTATCATGATTAGGGAGGGTTTTGGTTTAAAGTATTGGCGGATAAATATGGGGTTGAAGAGGTCGTATTAGGAGAGGTGGGAGTAGGGGTGGGAATGAGCCGAGTCGAGCCGGGGTTTGCTTAAATAGGTCTGGCCTAGTTGAAAAAACTAAGGCATAAGCCTTGACCTTTTACCTATCAAGGGCTTTATTTTAAGCATGACATGGTCTTTTTAAAAGTCTGACCAAACATATTAGTCTGTCTAAAAGCCTAGTTTGTGTTACAAATTTCAAATAGAGTCCATTCATCCATTTTTCTTTCTTTTCAATTTATGCAACATACTTAATGTAGAGATAAACATTAATTAGATACAACTAATAAAACACAATCGTAAAATTTATAGATGGAATAGCAATATGGGTATTTAATGATAACTTAACAAGCTTTCAAACAATAAGAACTGAAAACAAAATCAACATCTTAGCAGGAAAAAAATGCATAAAATCTTCAATGTGATAAAAAATCACCAACTTAATATGAAAATTTGAAGTAATTGTTTTTTTAATTACTATATAAATTATAAATGTGGGGAAATGTAACATACTCGTATACGGGTCGACCTGATAAACCTGATAGGCTTTTTTATATGCCTAAGCCTAGCCCATTTAAATTAATATGCTTTTTAAAAAGCTCATGCTTGACCTATTTATTAAACGAGTTAGGTCGGACCGGGTTTCCAGTAGGTTGGGCCATAGGCCCCTGACAAGCGGCCTGGCCTATTCCCACCCCTAGGTTGGAGAAAGATGTCAATGTGGTGGAAGGATTTATGTGATATTATTGAGGGGTGGAGGGTGGTGAGGTGACAGGTTTAAGGAAGGGGTGAGCACATAATTGGTGATGGTAAGAGTACTTAGTTTTGGAGTGATCCTTAGCTTGATGGAGTATGCTTGTGGTCTAGATTTAGGCGAATTTTTTAATTATGTGTTGATATTAGTGTTATTGTAGTAGAGATGATGAGGCAAGGATGAGGTGTTGATGAGCGAGGGTGGTGGAGAAGGCGACTTTTTTCTATGAGGAGCAAATGGATCAAAGCATTTCTTTGTTAGATAACATTTTTTTTAGGACAATGTTGTGGATGAATGAGTTTGGTCACATAACTCTGATGATGATTTCTCAGCCAAAGGTGCTTATCAGACTCTCACTCATACTGAGGAGCATGACAATGATATTCATTTGAATATAATATGGAACGAAGCAGTGCCTTCGCAAGTGTCGTTATTTGCTTCAAAAATTTTTAATAAAAGGATTCTAACAAAGGATAATTTAATTCATCATGGAGTGGTGCTTTCACCGTCAATATCATGTTTGAGATGCGAAAATCAGGAAACAATTGATCATTTATTCCTTGTATGTGATTTGACATTGTTGAGCAGGCATTGCAATTTGGTGGTGCACATGTGTTCAGGAAGGATGATCGTTTTTGTCATTAGGTAACCTGGTTGGTTTTTATTTGTATTATTTGGAAAGAACATAATGCTAGTTTTAGAAATCATGGTTAGGCCTAGCACAACCCCACATAACAGGCTTGTGAGGTGAGGTTTGTCCCTCTACTTATAAACGTTTATACATGCCATCTCTCAAACGATGTGGGATTCTAACACCCCCCCAACGCCCATCACTATTGGGCTTGGTTCGTGGATATAAATTGTGGGTGGTTCGATAGCGAAAACCTGGTAGCAGGTGGCCCAACGAATCATGGAGGAAGCTCTGATACCATCTTAAAAATTGTGGTTGAGCTTAACATAACTCCACAAAATGGCTTGTGAGGTGAGAATTGCCCCACTTATAAAGGTGACCTGATAGCGAAAACTAGATCTTGGAGGAAGCTTTGATACTATATTCGAAATTGTGGTTGGGTCTAACACAACCTTAAAAAACTGACTTGTGAGGTGAGGGCTGTCTCCACTTATAAACATTTATTTAGGTCACTTTTCAACTAATGTGAGACTCTATAACGACTAGAATTTTTTGCAACAAAGTGCTTTCACTGGAGTCGATGCCATATCACATCACTTCATTTTTTGTGGTGGTTGAAGATACACAAATCTATCTTTTTCATCGACTTACATTCATGGTTTTAACTCTTTAGTTTGCATTGGTTATACTTCCGTGTGATGTTTGCTCTTTAGCTTTTGCTTCATTTGTCTTGGTTTATTTGTAAAGTATACACTTCTTGATCCATTTTAGGCACACCTTGTGGTATAAAGGGAGATTTTATTATTTATTTTTTTTGAATAAAGGGAGATTTTATTATATTGTTTTTGCCATCCTAAAGAAAAATGATTTAATTATGAATTAGGGGTTTTGGATATATTAAGATATCACAACACGTGTTTGATCAAATTTCAATAACAACCCTACCAAAATATAAAAAACTCCTTAATAAACAAGATGTTCCCATTCAATTAAGTATTTAAAGTAAAAATAATTTTGTTATATATATAAAGGGTTTGTAGAGCTGTCAAATTGGCACAATATTTCTTCAAAAAGAATTAGCACAATATATTCGTGTCCTTAAACTAGTATAGACGCTTGTTTCGGCGTGTTACTTGCTTGTGCTTGTATTATGTGTTCTATTTTTTGCGTGTAATGTTTTTCTACTAGCACCATATAATATTAGTCAAGAGCAATTCACGTGCCTAAGGTTTGATTCAAGAGTTTGTAATAATCATAAAATAATGACCCTAGTGGGTTGTTATTAATTGCATCTTGTTGGATTTTCCTCCAAATGAATGAATGATATACCATGGAGAAGATGTAAGTGGCATGGTGAAAGAAGAGTAAGTTAAAAGTCTACCACCCAGTGAGCCTTCCTACTTTAGATTAGTTTCTCTTCACTTTAGTGAGAGTTGTTTTCTTGTTCTTCAATTTTTTTTTTCTTTGCACCACATTCTTCTCTGCCACCTTTTGGCCACCGTCCATTCATCTCCTCACTAAGTTTATTTATAAAAAATGATACTTGTATAATTATTTTGTGATAAATTTTGAACAATTAACATTTTTATACATCCATTATACTTATGCTCGCTCTCTTCTTCTTTCTCTTTATATTGTTTTGGAAAATGCTGAAAAGCACGACAATGTTTGTCGTTAAATTGGCACGAAAAGCTTTATAAATGTCATTTAGTTATTTTTCCTAATTTTGATTTGGCACAAAATGACAAATTTTGCCTCTGCTTGATCTTTCTTGTGAGAGATTACAAAAAAAACACCTGACTCGGTGATGGTTCTCCAAATCAACTTTTGTATGTGTCTTACCTCACCCCTGTGCAACGTGGATTATGTATGCCATTATTGCTTTGGTAGCATCTTTTTTTTACTATTTTTTGAAGAAGTTAAAATGAAATATATTACTGCAGCCTGGAAATTTCAGCATAAGTAGTGCAAAAACCCCAGCTGAAAGAGTATCAAATTACAACCTCATAACAAAGGGTAACAAAATAACAAAATCAAATGACAAAACCCCCCATTACAGATAAATATCCAGACAAGGTAAAGGGTTCAACCACCACAAATGATAGGAAAAAGCAAAGGTAGGACGGTTCGCTTTCAGCCACCAGTATGATTGAAGTTTAATTTTATCTAGTAATTGATGTAACGGGACCTCTTTTTGATGAAAGACCCGAGCGTTTCTTTCTATCCAAATTACCCACACACAAGAAAGCCATATGAGATTAAAAGTTGAGCGGTTGCGTTTGGAAAACTCATCTAAGGTGCCAAATTGATACAAATGATCTGACACATGTTCAGGAAACACTATGTGGTACCTGAGCCAGTGAGAAATACCATGCCATAGTTTACCAAAAAAATCACAAGAGAAGAACAAGTGTTTTGTGTCTTCAATCATGCCACATCCACCCACACAAAGCTGAGCATTTGGCTGTAAAATTTGTCTTTTAACTAAATTGTCTGTTGTTGGTAACCTATTACGCATAAGACGCCAAGCAAAGAGACTGACTTTTAAAGGCACTTCCTTATTCCAAATTTCAGTTATGTGATCAGCTGCCAAGTTGTTATTTGTTGATGACAACAAGTGGTTATAAGCACTTGTGACATTATATTTGTTGGATGCATGTAAAGGCCAAATCCACCTGTCAGAATGAGTAGGCTGCAAAATAATATTAGTTAAAAAATCACAACACTCCCGCACTTTCTCCTCCTCCCAAGCTAAGCGAATACATTTCAGCCACCGTTGCCATTTTATTAGTACTCTATACCACAAACTCCTATTTTCAACCCTCATCCGCCAACACCATTTAGCAAGTAACGCCAAATTAAACTCCCTTATCCTCCACATCCCCAAACCTCCGTTCTCTTTTTTAAAACAAATAGTGTCCTAGTTAATCCAAGAAATTTTCCTAACCTCCTCACATCCCCCCCAAAAAAAAACAATTAAAAATAGATTCAATAGAGGAAATGATACCTGCGGGAGCTTTGAAGAAGGAAAGAAAATAGTCGGAAGAGAGGACAAGACAGACTTCAAAAGTACTAATCGGCCACCCAATGATAGATTTTTACTCTTCCAACCTGATAATCTTGACTTAAGGCGTTCAATCAAAGGTTGCCAAAATTTTAGTTTACGAGGATCACCACCGATAGGCAGCCCCAGATAGAGAAAAGGAAGTCTGCCCAATTTACAATTAAGAACAGAAGCTGCCTCTGCCAACCGAGAATCATGAATATTAACATCAAATAACATACTTTTGTAGAAGTTCACTTTAAGACCTGAAGTCGCCTCAAAAAGAAGGAGCAAAGCTTTCAGAGCTCTAATATTTGCTCAGCTACGATCCCCAATTAACAAAGTGTCATCAGCAAATTGTAAATGAGTGATGGAAAGAAGGTTATTAACGCCCATCTTTTAACCAGAGAAAAGGCTAGCTTCTACTAAAGCCTTCATCATAACATTCAAACCTTCAGCTGTTATTAAGAATAAAAAAGGTGAAAGTGGGTCTCCTTGCGTCAACCCCCGTTCAAATTTGAATTCATCAGTTGGGCAACCATTAACTAGAACTGAAGCTGAAGCCGTACTAATGCATTCCATAATCCACTTGCGCCATAAGGTAGGAAAATTCATTTTTTTCATGATTGCTTCAAGATAGGACCAATCAATAGAATCAAAAGCCTTATCAAAATCGACCTTGAATAGAAGCAAGTCCTTTTTCAGACGCTTAGCATCCTCTACCAACTCATTAGTAATCAAAATTCCATCAAGAACTTGCCTGCCATGAATAAAAGCTGATTGTGTTGATGAAATAACACTAGACATAACCCTTCGCAATCTATTGGTGAGAACCTTTGATAGAACTTTTTATAAACTTCCAACCATAGAAATAGGTCTGAAATCATTTAGGCGCTGCGGGCACTCAATGTTAGGAATTAAAGCAATAAAAGTATTGTTGATACCTTTTGATAACTTTCCATTCATGTGAAAATCTGAGATAAAGCGCATAAAATCTTCTTGAAGTTCCGGCAAGAAATCTTTGATAAAACCCAAATTCACACCATTTGGTCCAGGACTTTTAAAACTATCACAATCCCACACGGCTTGCTTGACTTCCTCAACTGAGAAAGGTTTGATTAAATCTCCACATTGACCTACACTAAGCATATTAAAATTGAGATTCTCAATGCTAGGTCTTTCAGCAACCACAGATCGAAAATGAGATGAAAAGTGGTTAAACACCAATCCCTTGATACCATGCACTCCTTTAATAGTATTACCATTAGCTGTTAAAGAAACTATTGAGTTCGCACGACGCCTGGAAGACATAATGCTATGAAAGAACTTAGTGTTAGCATCTCCTTCTTTCAACCAAAGTAATCTGGATTTGTGCCAATGCATGCTGGTGTTGATGCGAGATAATGAATGCAAATTTGATGAAAGAGAGTGTAATTCCTCAACTTCCTCCAGTAAAAGATCAACTTGCTCCCCTTTAGCATTAAGAATAGAAATATGTTCTTGTAAATCATTTATTTGGCCTTCTAAGTTTTGGGTGTGGTTCTGTTGCCAATTGTTCAGACTCCCCTTTATCAGCTTTAACTTTTCCTTAAGGACATAGCCACCCCAGCCCTCAATATGATACGACTATAAATTATCCCGAACAAACTGTTTGTAACCTGGTAAATCAGGCCAACATTTCAACATGCATCTAGGGCGAGGGCCCCAATTTTCTTCATCCATAGATAGCAAAATAGGACAATGATCAGAAAGGCCACGAATTAAAGCACGCTGAATCATATTAGGCCAATGGGCACACCAATCTTCAGAGAGAAGGAAACGATCAAGCCGACTCATAGAGACACCATCCCCTCTAAACCAAGTAAAATTTCTACCCCAAAGATGAAGATCAAAAAAGAATGTTACCATCTATGAACTGGTTGAAATGAGAGTAGTCTTCAACAATTGTGCCAACAACTCTGCTTTTACGCTCAGCCTGAGACCGAAAGGCGTTAAAATCACCACAAACACACCAACTTAAATGTCTAAAATTACTAAGAATCATACCAAGTTGGGCCCAAACATCTTGCCTACGAAGGGGGTCACACGGAGCATAGATATTTGCAACGGAAAATTCGCCACCATTTTTCACCATGTTACCTTGAATAATAATGACATGAGCCATACTCCTTGTAATCCTAACATCAACCTCAGCCGTGTCCCAAATAGTTAAAATGCCACCGGAAGCCCTCATAGAGAGTCTGTAAGAGAAGCCAAAATTTTGATTACCCCGAAGCGAAACACAAAGAACATCATTAATACTTTCCAACTTAGTTTCTTGTACACATAAAATCCAAGGACGGTGATATTTTACAATCTTATGAATTTCTTTCTTTTTCTCCAGACTCCCCAAACCTCTTATGTTATAAGAAATAAATTTCATTTCGACCACCAACACCAAAAAAACAACACAAAACACAAACTAGCAACCAACTGAAGTAGCAACAAAATTAGCGTGACTACTCTCCATGCCCACATCACCTTTCGTTACTTTCTTCTCAAAATTGCTTGGCCGAGAAAGAACTTGAAACATATTAGAGCAGTCACCTTTAAATTGTAATTTAATTGCTTTTTCGATGTCCACAATATCCTTGCTTCCCCCATTAGTTTTATCATGTAACGAAACCCAATTTTTCCAATAATCGCCGGATGTTGTGGAAGAGGATTTTGCATCCAAGCTTTCTTTATTCTCGCTGCTAGTAGTGCAAGACCGTGCTGCTGGTTTCTTCTTATGTTTTCTTAGCATGCGAATTAAAGCTTGGCGATCTTTAAGCGACATTCGAGCAACACGTTGCAGACTGACAAGAGAAGGATTGTGAACATGAGTGTTAGCGACCCCTTTATGTTGCTGGTTGTGATCCTTCGGCTTTTTGTTTTTTTTATGAGAGAAAATAACGCCAACATCTCCAAGGTGATGGTCCTTAATCCATTCAAAGCTCCATGGACCTGAAATTGATGGTTTGCGTGAATTGGAGCAAGAAGCAGCCTTTGCTGTTATCAATTTACTTGTGGCGCAATTACTGGCATGAGATGGCTGGTCACATGGAGGAGCTGATTGTCCCTTTGTAGCAGCCGCTTGCACGGGATCAGTAGCAGAAAAATCTGCTTGATTTTGTGCGTCAAAAGATGCTGAAACATGACTGTTATCATCAGGTTTTACTTCAACTGATGAGTCTTTTTTTGCTGGCAGCTCCCAAACATCCTTGAGTTCTTGAACAAGGGCATCAACAATGGGTTCAGCACCATCTAAATCACCAATCTGTTCAGAGAATTCAGAAGCAGAATCTGTTGGTTCTTCATCAAAATAGACATCACGTGCGGAACTAGATTCTATTTCCTCCACAATTTTAATACTGTAACATTTCTCATCAATCAAAATATTATCCACCATGTTAATTGTATCAAATAATTCCATGCTAACTAAAAAACGAGCAAAATCCAGACGCTCTAAATTAGAAGTGCATGGATCAATTTTTAGCAGTCTCCTAAAAGAAGAGGTAATAAACTCAAAGAATTTAATATGCCAGACATGTAAGGGGACTCCATAAATCCGAAGCCAAACACCTCGTTCATACACAATATCCTCTGCCGGAGACCAAGCACGTATCTCAGTAAAAAAACAATTGAAGAAATCAGCTGCTTCATGATAGCCTGACATCATGTCATCTTTCCCGGGACAAAATAAAACCACATTATCTCCACCTCTAGGTAGAACCCAAATATTATCAAACCCAGCATCGATAATTTTTTGTTGCACAATAGGAATATAATCCCCATTCAGCCCTCTTGCCATCGCACCTTTACTTGCCCAAACGACATCATCATTATCAGAATTAAACTTACGCATAACATTCACGTCACGTTTCACATTATCGACACCACAGTCATGGCTAATCTTTTTCCCTTTAACCAAGTCA
>Ga0315913_1007108_pt1 | contig 13481 bp, 9 predicted proteins | sample MpolsnodulesMG_FD_207736 | JGI IMG/M metagenome (GOLD analysis project Ga0315913, IMG submission 207736) | Medicago polymorpha root nodule microbial communities from Los Angeles, California, United States - small nodules | ecosystem: Host-associated > Plants > Roots > Nodule | place: USA... | reverse complement strand
GAATTCAATGTGATGAAGAAGAAGAAAAGGCTTCTTTTTTTTTGTCAGGGGTTCGAACCTTGCACATATTATGCATTGTCTTTATCAATTGAGTTAAGCTCACGGGGGCAAAAGAAGAAAAAGCTTATCCCTCTTAAATAGATTCCTCGATTATAAAAAAATACTAAAAAAATAAATATTTTGATAAAGAAATATAGTATAGTCACTCATATTTATTAACTAATATAATTGAAACAAGTTTAAAAAAAATGTTTTAAAATAAAATACAGATTTGTTTACAGCAAAATAAAATTTAGGGTTAAATATGTTTTTTGTCCCTATAAATATACCAACTTTTTATTTTAGTCCATCTAAAAAATTTCTTCACCTTTTAGTCCCTATAAAATTTTCAATCACTACTTTTGGTCCCTATTTTCAAGTTAATTTTTGTATTTTTTTTAACGAAATATATAGAATATTGTAAAAATCTCTCCAAAAAAATTTTAAAAAAAAATCACAAAACATATATTAAATATGAATTTTTAACCGCAAAAAATATAAAAATAAATATTTAATTCATGTTATGTTAAAAAAATTAAAAATTTGGGAGAGATTCTTATAATATTATAAATTTTTCTGCAAAATTTTATTTAAAAATATGAATTTTGCATATGAGTTTACTTTAAATGATGAATCAAAAGTGAAGTTGGAAAACTTTTGGAAACTAAAAGTTGAAGAAAAAATTTAAAAAATTAATATAAAAAATTGATATATTTATAAAGACTAAAACCATATTTGACTCTAAAATTTAGATGTAGGGCTAGACAAACAAAAATGGTGTTGAATAAAATGAAAGTGGCAGTTATGGTGGAAAAGTAAAAACAATCGATAGAAGAAAGAAAGAAAAAACAAAATAAAAAGTTAAAACGGAGCAGAACTATTTACATGGTGTAACAGGTTCATAACACGTGCAGGTAATGTCACTAGGTTTGAGCGCGTGCTTTTTATTATTGATAAAATACATTTTTCACTCAATAAAATAATTATTTTATTTTTTGAGCTAAAAAATAATTATTTTTAGTATTAATAGAGTACGTAATTACTTGAACAAAAAAAATATAATATTTTATAATCATTTTTGTACTATAAATAAATAATAACATTGGCGCTTGTACCATAAGTTCTATCATCGGATGTCCACACCTAATTTTCACGACGGAAATCTTCACTCACGCAGAATGAAGAAATTTTAGGCATAGAGTTGAAAGAGAACCAAAAGTACCCCAAATTGAAAAACACGCGATCTAACTTCTTTGTTCTGAATCCGTAAGTTTTTCTTCCTCCTATCTCTCTTTGTATTTTTTTTTTTACTTTTTTTTTCTTCTTTAGGCTTTTTCCTAAAATTTCAAGCATATAAAATGACATAGAAAAAGGGAATGGGAGATTCATGATAATGCAAATTATAGATGTTTTTCTTTTTTGATGTGATATTTCAGTCTTTGAATTTGGTTATGCATGTCACGATAGTTTGATCGAATTTTTTTTGACCGGTTGATGCTTAACAAAAAAAATCTTTATGAACTCTTATTGCGAGTCTTGTCTTAGTATTTAATTTTAAAAATATAACGTAAACCACGTATCATTTGCGTGCAATTGATGGTAAACTCTCCCTGATAGTATTAACGCTACAGTATGTCCAATGCAGGATTCGAACTTAGAATCTTGATTAAAATAGCAAAAACACGAAAAATATAAAGTTTTTCGACAGTGTATATTTTGTTTCTTATTATTGTTTTGATCTTGGTTATTGTTCATAATGAGCTAGTATTGTTTGTTGGATCCTTATCAATTTCTATGATCTATGTGTGAATGTTATATCCCGTAAGAATGTGTGTATGTGCATGTGAGAATTTTTCATGAATTTTCATCCCTATATTTGTTAAATATATTTAATTAACGGGATTTTCTAACTATCTTTGTTGATTGTGGTTTTCCAAAACAATATGATCTCAATGAAGCAGAAGAGTAGAAGGTTATGTCGAGAAAGTCAAGTGAAATTCTAGACGATCCCAAAGAAAGGGAAAAACAGAAGAATCTTGAAAATCATGCAGGTGACTCGTGTTTGCTTATTTCTCAGCTCGATCGTGATGCATCAATCCATTGTCTCCTTCGTTTGTCAAGGTCTGATTATGGCTCAATCGCTGCATTAAACCGAAGTTTTCGATCACTTCTTACGACTGGAGAATTATATCAACTTAGGCGAAAAATGGGCATAGTGGAACATTGGGTTTACTTTTCTTGTGATGTCCTTAAATGGGAGGCCTATGATCCAAATCGTGATCGGTTGATGAAATTGCCGAAAATGAGTTCCAATATATGTTTTATGCTTTCAGACAAGGAGTCACTGGCTGTTGGTACGGAGCTTCTTTGTTTTGGAAGAGAAATAACGGGCCCTGCCATATACAAATATAGCATTCTGACAAATTCATGGATGAAGGGAATGAAAATGAATACTCCCAGATGCTTGTTTGGTTCTGCCAGCCTCGGAGAAATTGCAATATTAGCCGGTGGTTGTGATCAACATGGCAACATATTGAGCTCTTCTGAACTTTATAACTCAGATACCGGCACATGGGAGGTTCTTCCGGACATGAACACGCCAAGGAGAATGTGTTCAGCCGTGTTTATGGATGAAAAATTTTATGTCCTTGGCGGAGTTGGAGTTGACAAAACAACACAACTAACTTGTGGTGAGGAGTTTGATCTCAAGACGCGGAAATGGCGCAAAATACCTAACATGTGTCCACCGCGTAACGGAGGAGATGGTGCGAATGAGACACCTGTCAGTGGCGAGGCACCTCCTTTAATTGCAGTTGTAAAAAATGTATTGTACGCTGCGGATTATTCGCAACAAGAAGTAAAAAGATATGTTAAAGACAAAAACTCATGGGTCACCATTGGAAGCCTCCCTGAGCGAGTAACCTCGGTAAATGGATGGGGAATGGCCTTTAGATCATGTGGAGATAAGCTAGTTGTGATTGGAGGTCCTAGTCTTTATGGTGGAATGGTAACAGAAGTCAATGCTTGGGTAGCAAATGAAGGTGCACCACAATGGAATTTGCTTGCCATTATCCAATCAGGGAGCTTTGTGTACAATTGTGCTGTGATGGGTTGTTGAGGTGCTTGTTTCTGATTTATAGATGATATCAACAATCTTAATTTTTAATGAGATGGATTTTAACATTTGGGGAAATTTCAGATTCTTTGAAAAACATCAATATAATCTTTAGGGTTTCAACTTTCAAATTTCATTGATGTTGTCTTCGTTTTCTTTTGTTCATGGGTCTTTTGGTATATTATAGTCGCATAGGTGAATAATTTGAGATCATGTTACATATTTGATTGTAATGCTCATTTCCGTAAGTTTAATTGAAGCAAGCAGAATCTTAATTGATCTCAATTTAATTTCATGTACTTTCGACTTACTCTTTTAATATTGTCATTTTTTGGGGTTATCACACTATTGTTACAAAGTTTTCACCACTAAATAGTTTCTGTTGGAAATCCTTTAGATTCTAAAGTGGGTTCTCATCTCCAAACCTATGGTACATTCATACAATTTATTTTTTTAAACTTGGAAATGTACTAGATTTCTTAAGATGTGAAAATTTGAGCCTGCCTTAAGAAATCCCTCGACACAATGTTTTTTTCGTCCTTAATTCTCCATTTTATTATCTTTGAATTCATTGTATGATTTCTATTAAAATGGATAGTGTGTTATTACATTCTAAGGAGAGAATCTATAGCTTACAGACTCTCACCATAGACATGGTCCTTTAATTTTAACATTTTATTATTCTCCTTTAAGTTTTATTTTTCCCAAGGTAGTCGTTTTTGTCACGCTCATATGATATTGTCATCCTTTAAGTCACATTTTGTGACTTTGCTAACCACAACTTTTGTTCTACAAATAAAGATGAATAATATTTATTTGTTCATTCACGTCTTTCGTTAGAGATGACGACTAGTTGTTTATCATTCACGCCTCACGTTAGAGATGACGACTAGTTGTTTAATGTTCGTAAATTTGAATAAATGCTCATGAATGAAGACGTCGTTGAAAAAAATTAGAAACTTTGATTTTAAGGTTTTTGGATTTAGGAATTTAGATTAAAGAATAAGGGAAGAAAGAAAGGAAATGGAAAAATCTCACATGTTTAAGTGAGTCTTATCAATATTAATGAAACTTGTAAAAAAGACTAACAGTGCAAATATGGTGTAACATAAATGACCAATTAAAAAAATGAAAGGATCAACAAAAAAAGGGTCAAACTTTTTTTTTGAAGAAATCAATCAAACAAGTTCATTTAAACTGGACTTCGGGGATAATTGAACCTCTAACTTTAAGAAACGCACACTTCAATGTCTCAAGTTAACGTGTCAACTCAAGAGTCAAACTTAAAAGACGACAAGCATACTAGAATGAAATTAGGAATTTTTCCATTCGCAGCATAAGACCTATTCCTTTGTATAATTACCAACACCAATATGTGTCTAGTTGAGCTTCATTCTTACCTATTTCAATTTATACAGACAAAACATCAACAATGAGGATGAACAGTAACTGTCAGTTTAGGTATTTACATGAAAAGGAGAGGTTTTGAAGGGGAATAAAAAGCGGAAACAATTGAAGATTTTGCGAGGGGAAGACTTCAAAAAGTTTCTACGTAATATCAAACTCTAATCTGGAGTGCTTGAAAAATATAATGGAGGATAATATTTTAGGATTTTTAGAGGAGTTACATAAATTCTTCAAGTCCATAGTATCGTGTTTTAATACTAAAGTTTTTTTTTTATTAAAAACATATCAATCATAAACATAAACATGCATCTTACCTCTGATATTTCTTGTCATAGATGTGGTGTATCTGTTGAAAGTGATATGCATACTCTTGGTGATTGTCCTATGGCAAAGAATATTTGGAGACACCTTAGTCTTACTTATCCTAACGACTTCTACATACAAGATTGTCAGATTTAGTTCAAACATCATGCTGTTAGGGAGACATGTACTAGATTCATAGTAGCCTGCTATGAAATTTGGAGGAACAGAAATGAAGAGATTTTTCAAAATGTTAGGAAAGCTACTTGGGAATCAGTCAATAACATAATATCCTATCATTTTTCCATGGTTCATGCTCTTGGCCCAACAAATAAATGTTATGTGACCCGTCAAGTGCGTTGGAATCCTCCACCGAAAGACTTTATTAAAATCAATGTGGACGGATCTTCTTTGGCAATCCTGGTAATGCAGGTTTTGGAGGTCTTTTGAGAAATAATAAGGGGAATTAGATTCGTGGTTTTTCTGGATCTTGTAGCAGAGCTACTAATTTGTTGGCTGAACTTTCAGCTATTTGGAAGGGTCTTCAGTTGGCGTGGGATCTTGGTTACAGGTCTATCATCATGGAATTTGACTCTCATGAAATTTTGGATCTTATTGTTGATACTAAACAAAATGATTTGCATCCTCATGCAACTTTGCTTTCTCTCGTTACGAAGCTTTTATTCTCTTCCATGGATGGTCTCATTTAGTCGTACTTTGAGAGAAGAGAACGAATGTGCTTACTGGTTGGCTAAATTTGAATTGTCTTTTAATTTCATCTTCATCAAAAAAAATATCATTCACTGTAAAATCACTCTTTTAAATAAAGTAAATTTTTTCTCTATTTTATTCTCGGCTACTCCCATCAAGGCTCTCTCCTCCTCGAAGCGGTACTGATGGGTGTTATCATGGGGTGATAGCCTTGAACCTTGACAGATTGGACGCACACAAAAGTGCAACAACTTCAAGTACGTATTCATTTTGATGAACAAGGTGAGGAGCATAATCATCTTGATCAAAGTATGCGCGCTACTTAGGCAAGGCTGCAGAGGGATTAAATAAAATGTGATTTTCTATGTTGCAACTACCAGCCAGAAAATGAAACTTATGTCCTCTCTAACAGACACCAGACGGAGTTGTGGTAAACAAACAGATGGACTTGTGTTTTGTGCCACATGAACATAAGCATTTCCAGGATAAACATACACCACAGATTTGATTGAACTAATTTTTATATTAATTAAGGAGCGAATCTTGAGCTGGATACTAACAGTCCCAGGACACTAGAATAAACAACACACAAACAGTTGTTTTTATCAGGAGGATGAAAACAAAACGAGAACAGATAATTCAAAACCAACTTTAATTGAAATTTGTAACATTGAAAAGTGAATTCAACTCAAAACTGTGCTGCTAAAACTAATTGCTTCATTTGTGATTAAAATGTCAGGTGGTGTACATCACAGACTATATCATCCAACTGACTTGTATAAAGATCAAGCAGATCTTTAATACAAGTTTCACAATTATAAGTTCTCAAAAGGCACAGGAAAGACCTACACCATATGAAGCATAGTTGGATCCAAGTTTCGGTAGAATACAAAGGTATTCCATCAAAATATGCAATATCAAACTGCTAATAATATTCTCTTACACACACCATAAAGTAGAAGGTTCAATTATCACAAAGATCATCAAATGTATTGGAGCAAAACTTAATACTTGGAAAAGAAAAGATCAAAACAACATGTCTCGAGCAAAGATTTCCTCACACAATAAACAGGGATGGGAAAATGGTAAAAGTCATTTGCATGATAGAAAATCTGAAGTCTAGGACAAATATAAAAAGGCTAGAGCAAGGATCTAACAAAACAAAATCATAATTTAATCTTCATCCTCCTCATCACCATCACCACCAGAAGCCTTCTTGGCTGCAGCCTTAAGGTTCTTTCGCTTCACGCGACCAGGAAGACCACCACCAAAGGGACTTGTGAGGGAAAAGTCAATGTGCTTCTGTGAATCAACCCTCACCATGAAGGATGGGATGTTCACCACCTGCCTCCCAACCCTATGAAAACAAAAAATGACATTATCAATGTTATCCAAACATTTTTCACAAGAATAAATATAAAACGCATGAGGTCCCATAGGTATACCTTAAAAAATTAACATAAAATGATGATTTATGAAAGAAAACCGAAATAAAAGGCAGAAATAAACTAGCTCTAGGATCAGATAATCAAAGGTAAAGATTGAAGCAAATCTTGGGGGTGACTACAAAACATGTAGGGAATTGAAGAAACCAAGTATAGACCGTTAAGACTTAGTTTTTCTACCAAGCATACTTTTTGTCTTTGAACTCTCAGTTGATACAAACTTAAAGAAACATCTTCTGTAGTAAATAAGACAAAACACAATTGTACAAACAGGGAAAGCATCACAGAGCAAACCTAACATCAAACCTATCATTTCTGTTGACATCAATTAATCCAAACATCATCCAAGCAACACTAGTTAGTAAACTAAGCAAAACCTATCAGATACCATTGACACATATGGTCATTAGTCTTGATGTTAAGATTAATTCTCTATTTTTGTTGACAAAATTCCATTTAGTGGAACTAGGTTTCAAATCATTGTTTAGATGCTATCATGCTGTTTGGGTCGGTCATTTCAACACATCTCTACCAACTCTTCTATCATCATTTGATTGCTTGAACTTCAAATTCCAAGCAATAAAAGTGATGAAAGATGAGTTGGATGAAGAGTTGAATACCACCAAACAAACAATAATTAAAACATAATAACACTAAATAGATCAGTTTCATCTACACTACAAAGTAGTGGTGGTTAACATTAACACTAAATAGATAATTCTAAATAGCAAATTAAAATCAAAAAAATTCAATAAAGGATACCCTAAGAAAATTAACAAACATTTATAAAAGATGCCAGACAAATAGATTAACAAACATTTCTATAATTATATTAAGGACATGGATCCAAAACCAAAAAAAACATCGAACAGCAACAAAAGCATTATTGATGACAACATATTGATAATTAAAATAAAAATTATAAATTAACTTAAGTGCGATAAGATTACCTGATGTGTCTCTGCCTGATAAGAACCCTAGCGTGATGGATAGACTTAGCCATTCCAGATTTGAACACAAGAGTCTGAAGACGACGCTCGAGAAAATTCTCAACAGTGAGAGCCAAAACATAATCGAGCTTGTTCTGTGTTTCATCAAGCAGACCATGCTTGAACATTCTCCTCAAAAGAGCTTCACCCTCAAAGATCCGACGAGGATTCTTCTCATCCAGGGTCAAAAGGGTTCTAGCATTGTTACGGATACGGCTAAGAGCGTATTGAACCCTCCACAGCTCTCTCTTGCAGCGAAGACCATACTCTCCGACGAGCTTCAACTCGGCATCCAAACGCTCCTTCTCGTATGGACGACGGGGCTTCTTGAAGGTTTTGCCATAGTTTCGGTAAAAGGCAACGTGAACCATGTTTGCTCTGCGCCGGTGTAGCCTACTAGGTTTTAGGTTTTGGTGAGGATGCTGAATTGCTGCGTTTTATGCTTTTAAATCATTCAAAACCCTAATCTCTATAGGGCTGGGCTTTTCATTTTCATTTTAATAAAAGCCCACTTATTACACTATTGCTATTATTTTTCAAATCTTACTTTTAACACCCTACGTTTTTTTATTAACAGTCTATTTTTTCAGTCAAATAAGTTGGAACTCTTACTTCTTTCTCGTATAAATTAGATTAAGAACCAGTCATTAATGATGTGGCCTTTGATCTTATCTTTCAATCAGCTTTGGTTTTACCTCCACTTGATATCCATTTCTCTATATAAAGCTTTTTAGAAGCAACGCAAGCGTCGGTTGTGATGCAACAAAGGAAACATCGAATGGATTTTTATTTGTCTTTAGATCATGAAAAAGCCTAACGACTTTCTTTATCATTTTTGTAAAAAAATTTGTTAGCCTTCCAACGCAACCAATATTGTAACATTCAATGTAGTGTAGCTATTGCGTTACAAAAGTGCAAATTTCTCCTCATTTTATTCCAAAGTTGATCCCAAACATTCGTAATTGGTTTGGATTTAGTTTGGCTATGTTAATTATATATAATAAACTTAGAGTACCTATTTAATCATAATTTACAACTTTCTAATCATTCTTTGCAAACCCTAGAGTTTTCTCTTTTTCTTCTTCATAGACAACTTAACCCCAAAGCTTAACCTATCAATTTTAAGAGAAAAAAAAAACTCTTTTAACCGATCCATAATTGATATTAACATATTTTTCTCATTTATTTTCATTGCATAATGTTCATCGTTTTTTGTTTTGATTTCTAAGAATCATCTTGTATACATTTAAGTGTTATACCACCATTAAGGGGACTTGTATCACTTCATGCTCTTTTATTGCTTAATCATGAGCACTGTCCATGCATGTGGGTGAAAAATGATAGTCTTATTATATGGGTTTAAAGAGAAGTGATTATATAGTTAAAGTTGCATTATTTTTTGTGTTTCTTTCATTGATAAATACAAAATTGAAAAACCTATTTTTTCATGTAATCGGGTCAGCCTTGGTCGAAACTCAATGTCCTATTTGGGATAGTTTGGTCCGGCCAAAAAGTTTCAATATCTATTTCTTAGAACCCACATCATGATAAAATGGAAGTCAGTCATGTCGTCTCAAACAGTTGGATTATATTTCACAAGATACACACGTCGCTCCCCCACGGTCTTTCTTCAAGAACCTCCATTGTCCACCAAATTAAGACGATGAATAAATCAAGTACCTCCATTGCCCACCAAAGCAAGACGGCGGATGAATAAGAATAAGTACGTGGTGGATTAGATGAAAAAAAATTTAAAGCTATTATTCTTAGCTTCTTATTTTTCATGGCAAATGGGACAAAACTACATGCGGTGGTGGCCAAAAAATTGAAACCTAACATATGTTAATTAAGGGGAAAATCAATAGACAAAGTTGTGTACACAAATTGATGAAAATCATATGGTATGCCCTGCATATATAGTGATATTCAATGGTGTTGTGACAAGTACATGTCTCACGTACCATGTGCGACCTGATACCAACCAACCTTCTCACATTCTAGCCAACATCTTTAATTTTTGTCATAAAGATTAATTTTTGGTAAAGATCGTTTCTTAAAAAAGAAAAGAAAAAGAAAAACATAAACACCACGCTTATTTTTCACATTTTATTGTAAAAAATATTCAACATTCACTTTTATGAGTGCCAAAAAATTGATATAAATTATTAAATATTATGTCGTCGGCAATTTTAGTAGATACTTCATACGTTCCTTTTTAAGTATCTTTTTAGAAAATTAACACCAAAATAATAATGTGTATTTTTGCACATTTTCTTCCTATTATACCCTCATTTTAATCCACCAATAAATTCCTATTTTTTTGCACACACTTTATTTTTCCAATAAATTTAACATGTTATCTCTCTCATAACAAACAATTGTCAATTTTTTAAATATTACGCACATCTTTTTAATTATTTTAAGTCAATATAAAAATTATTTCAACTTCACATTAATCAAAAGTTAAAGGTTTAACTTTCTTCCAACTCCTTTAATTAAAGGTAATTCTTCTTGAACCATTGTTTGAAACAAAATTTTGTTTAAATTTCAAGATAACAAGGAACAAACTTTGTTTTAAAAAAACAAACAAACTGTGTTTAAAAAAAACAAACTTTAGTTTTTCCAATAGATAGCATTAATTAGTTTTATTGAGAAAGATAAAAGTAATTGACAAAAGGGTATAATTGACAAATCGTACCCTTAAAATACCAAAAAGACAGTTAAATAGGAACGAAAAATTCACCTTAAAAAGACACTTAAAAAGGAACGGATGGGGTAATTTATAGTTGTTGTAATATCGTAAATAATGGGAAATAGTTTTTTACAAAAAAAATAAAATAAAAACAATTTAGGGTGTTTTTTATTTGCTAAAAGGAAAGTACATGACATAACAACACAAGATAAAACAACACATCAGAAGACAAAACAACACATAAAAAACTTTCATTGCATTGAACAAAGATTTATCTTCGTGAGTTTGCCTTAGTTAGTATGGATATTGCATATTATATATAGGGGTCGGTGTTCGAACTTCGAATCTCAAACACCTCACTTCTCCACATTTAAAATGTGTAAGTTCCAAGCTACTTGACAAAAAACAAAGAGTTGTGATGTCATCTTCCTTATTTTTAAATAGATCAAACACATTTTTAGTTGTTAATTTATAGACCAAATATTCAATACATGTCGAATTGCCGAATGTACCGTAGAAACTCTCTTTCATTAAACTAGTATGTACTCTTTACTATCATGCTTGTTTATTTATTTTATTTTTAGGAAAAACGGTAACAGCCCGATTTCCGCTAGATTTATCTTATTATTTATTTATGTGTGTTTCTATGTGCTTATATGTGATTAATTGTCTCTGTGTGTATTTTGGGTTAGGATTAGTGGATTTCGGTGTAGAAGGGTATTTTGATCATTTTGGGAGTAAGGGTAATTTAGTAATTTCACTATAAGGATTATTTTAATGCTTAGGTGAGAGCCATTGTTATTTTATTAAGTTGCTAGTGGATTGTAGTGATTTATTTTATAACCGTTAAGTGATCATTATTATTATTATTTTAACCGTTAATAGATAGAAACTTTGGAGGTTAGTTTATAAGTGTTGGGAGCCCATTAAGACATTGAGGAGGTTAAGCTCAATCGTGTAAGAACTATATAAGTATTAGTCATTAAAGAAAATAGGGTTACACAATCATTTTACAAAATTTTGAGAATAGGTAGAGAGAGAAAGAGCAAGAGAATGATAAGATGGTTATAGAGAAAAGCTTGAAGAATCAAGAGGAGTTAGGGATTCTAGGTGCTTAATTGAAGTTTTTGCTAGGATTATTGCTTATTGAGGTAAGGGGGTTAGATTTCATTCATAGTCTTTTGTATAATCTCTTTTTCTTCTTAAACCCATAAGTGCTTAATTGTAAAAAGTGATCAATTGTGAATTTAATTGATGAAATTCGTGCTTGTATTTTGATGTAATGTTTGAGTATGTGAATTTGTTGATAATCAAGTTGTTGATGATGAAATTACATGCTCAATATATGTTTGTATGTATACTTTGTTGATTTTGCTCAAATTGGTATAAATTAGTGTTGTTGATGTTGATTGTGATGAATTCATGTATACATGAGGTTGTTGATGAACTAGATATGTTGTTGTTGCTGATTGTACAATGGGTATTCCATTTTGTGAAGTTGTTGTTTGCATTGGTGATGTTTGTGTTAAGTTGTTCATGTGAAGGACCAAAATGAACTTTTGATATGTGAAGTTTTTGACTAAGTTTTTGGTGTTGTTGGGTGAGTTAGACTTAGTAAAATTTCTGTTTTCATGTTGTGGTTGTGTTAGTCGAGTCGTTTGGGAGAAAACGGGAGTTTTGTGTGAAAATTCGATTGTTAACCGTTTTGAAGAATGAGTGTTTATGTGAGGTTCTGGAAAATTATTTTGGGATAGTTGAAACTTGAATTTTTTGATTGGTTATGATAGAGCTAAGTGTCAGGAACACGTAGACGAAAACGGCATTGAAAACGGATTAACGGTTTGAATTTTATGCGCAAAATGGTGGAAAACGCACTTCTTGAAAAGCTGATTTCTGGAGTTGATGCTGTCAAAATCATGCCGCGATTTTTGCAGCCGTGACACGATTTTGTTGGCAGAATGTTCAGTGGTTTCTGGAAATAAAATCGCGCCGCGATTTCTAATATCGTGACACGATTTTGGTGAACCAGATCCTTCGTATTTCACTATTTTACGCCCTTTTTCTGTTTTGAATTGGCTTTTGGTGTAAACATGAAAATTTTAGATAATTATGTTAGCTTTCCAATGGATTTGGTTTGACATCAAAATGATTTTTAGATTTTGAGTTATGATGAAAACACTCCAAGTAGGTCTTGGAGAAATTTTAAGTAAACTTAGCATGACTATTTCTAAGTCGACCCAAAACTGATGGTTGGTTTCCAAAATTCAAAACTAGAAGTATTAGGAGTTCAATTAAGAGGTTTAAGAGTATTTAACCTATGTCTTGTTGAATCTAACTTGGTTTTGTTTTGAAAATGATTTGGTTTTGCAATATAGAAGAAATAATACGAACTTGTCGTAACTTGTGATTTTGATGATTTTGTCGAAGTTAGCCGATGAAAATACACATGTATACTCTACTGCACTCTTATGTGATCTAAGTGTATACATATTTGAGGCATTGGACCTTGCTTAGTTGGTTTTGATTCAATTGTTTCAATCATTTTTAAAGTTGTAAAATGAGAGACGAACCTTGTCGAAAATGGTCTTTAAGGCCGAGAACCTTGCAAATCTTTCGTGAATGGCTTCATATGATTAAATGAGGATATGTGAATGATTGTTAGATGTTGAGTGATGTTTATCATAAAGTGTTGTATTTTCTCCTTTACTTGGATTGTGAGAAAGTGTATGAAGTCGTGGAGCCATATTATATAGTTGATGTGGATTAATATATATATATATATA
>Ga0315913_1007107_pt1 | contig 13482 bp, 10 predicted proteins | sample MpolsnodulesMG_FD_207736 | JGI IMG/M metagenome (GOLD analysis project Ga0315913, IMG submission 207736) | Medicago polymorpha root nodule microbial communities from Los Angeles, California, United States - small nodules | ecosystem: Host-associated > Plants > Roots > Nodule | place: USA... | reverse complement strand
ATTTACATGTGGATGTTTTACACTTGGTTGCAGCATCATGATCCAGTTGAAGGGCATACACTTAAGGGAGTTTATCACAAATTAACTCAGGTGGTTGAAGCGATTCCTTTGAAGAATAAGGAAATTATCTTGAACAAAATGATTCTGTTGAGAACATCTTTCTTTGTTTGGAGGTCATTTTTCAACATGTTGTCAATGAAGGATAATTGATTTGTTGCGGCATGGCTCATTTGGCTTCTTCACTTTGTTGTGGAGAGAAATCTTAAAGTCGCTAGGTGTTTTGTTATCGATGCGTTTCAATTTTGTAGCAAATAGCGGTTGGACATTGTTTACAAGCAATTTTAGTGGCTCGTTGTGGGATTACACCTTAAATCATAACACTAAATAAAACTTATTCATAATCTATAACTTATTTACTATATCTCTCTAATAACAATGGAAAAAAAATCACAACTTTAAAATATGATTTTTTTGTTCATTGTGTTTTATTTTCATTTGTGGGGTTAAAAAATGCTCTTCCCCATGCAATTCTTCGGTTGGATCTTGCTGGGCGTGATTTAACAAAGTATTTGGTGAAAATTCTCACTGAAAAATGATACTCCTTCGGTACCTCAACTCAGAAGGAAATAGTTCTTGGTGTCAAAGAGAAACTAGCATATGTGGCAATTTTTATGTTCATTGTGTTTTTTAATGTTGCAATTTTTAAGTTCATTGTGTTTTTTATTTCATTTGTGGGGTTAAAAAGTGATTTTTTTTTGTTTGTTTATGGTGTGATTAAAATTATGATTTTTATTTTTATGCCAATTTTATTTTAAAGATGTGATTTTTTCTTTTTCATTGTTATTAGAGATATAGTAAATAAGTTATAGATTAAGAATAAGTTTTATTTATACATTTGAGGAGGGGATATTTGTACATAAGTTTTAAAGTTGGAGGGAATATTTAAGTAGTATAAATTTGAGGAGGTATTTGATACATAAATTTTAAATTTGAGAGGGATATATGCACATAAATGTTAAATTTCAGAGGGGGTATTTGCAAGGTGAGTGGGTGACACAAATGTTAATTTTAAAAAGAAAAAAAAAATCAGATTTTTTCAAAAAATAAATAAAAAATATAGTCGACTACTCCCCGTGACGTGACATGACTTCTTTGATCATGTGACAGTGCCATGTGGCAGTTAACAGCCATGTCAACATGTTGGATGGAGGAAATTAACGGAGGGGGTATTTGACTGACGTTTGACAATTTCAGGAGGGGTTTTGAAGTTTTGCAAAATTCAGGAGAGTTTTGACGAAAGTTACAATTTCAGAGCGGTAATTGACTATTTACTCTATATCTTTTGACTTCTTCAAAAAGGTTTAATTATTTTTGTATAAGTTACAAGATGTTTTTATAAACAAGTTTAAAGAGCTTATTTTAATAAGGTAAAAACAACTTATAAACATGTCTCCTTCAAAAAAAAAATTATAAACATGTCATAACATAAGCTATTTTCATATTCCTTTATCTTAAGTCATTACAAGACTGACCTACATTGTCAAGTTGTTGGTGTTTTTCACTAAAAATGCCCCCATACCCACCTCGAAACCCATAAGTAACTCTCAAGACCTTTTATGTCCATAATTTACAATTTTTAATGAAAAACAACATCTATGAACTATGACACCAATTGTACTTTATCCTTAATTTCTTCTAAATGTTGTCTCAGAAGAATTTCTAAACGTGGTTGGAGGAGTGCTACTGATCATTATGATTAAATTCCTAACATCTGCTGCATTATCATGGATTCAAACAAAATTATAAATATGCACAAATAAGGACCCCTCATCGCATTGCTTTTATTATGCTAATAGTAAATCTCCATGGAACAAGAAAATGCCTTTTGTTTGCAAGCCATTCAATAAGATTTTATTATGATTGACGACAGAGTTAAACTTACAAACAATAGACAACTTTTAAAATCTCAAATTGTTATTATCTGCAACAACTCCCAATTCAGGGTTGCAATGTGATAAATACAGACCATATAAAAATAAAAAGATAAAAAAACAAAGAATAGTATCCAATTAAGAAAGAAACAGATGATGAAATCATCATAGAGTCTGTGTCTACAGGCCCTGATCAATGAGGTAATCTCCCAACCTCTCAACAACCATGTTGCATTGTCCAGGAGTCACAGGTTCCTCATAAACACCAAAAACTAGAGCTTGACCGGTTTTCTTTATGGTGATGCCTCCAGACCCCTATCAAAATAACAAGCACACATATCATTTTTGTCATACACTAACAAAAAAAGAGACATGTACTTTAGGTTTCATGCATGTGCATACATAGAGTTCAACTATAAACATAATAGACACAAGCATCAATTTGTTTTTATAAAATCCCAAAAAGTTGGGATCTCACTCTTAAAAATAGTTCAGAAGATGAAGGTATCCAATCACATATATACATTTAATAAATCGGAAACTTTGACAATGTGAGACTCTAATACAACTCTAATACACACCCTTACGCTTAGCGTATATCTAGGGTCCAATTCATATATTATCATACTTAATGTGGTTTTGATACCATGTTAAATAGATTTGAATCTCACTCTCAAAACTTAGTCCATAGGACAAGGGTACTCAAACACATATATACTCAACAACTCAAAAATATTGGCAACATGAGACTCAAATACAACTTCAATAATATGAATACTAGAAATTTGCGAGCGAAATCAAATAATTTACCTTCTTCCCACGGATGACAGCTCCAGACTCTCCTTGGATGACCATGTATTTGACTCCTGCAAGGTGCAAGCCCGTAGGAGCAAGATGACCAGGTTCGTCAAAATCTTTCATAATATCAGTGATCTCTTGAGGCTTAATCTGTAAAATGATCATAAATAAAAATTGATTAGAGCAATTTCACTTGATCATAAGAGTAATATGTGCACCTCATAATCAAATTTAATCTTCAAATATGCAATGACTATAATGCTTTGATATATATCATCTCACACTATATAAGATCGATTTAGAAAGGAAAAAGAAAACTAAAATTCCATTAAACCAAATTGATATAGATGTGTATTAATTCAAAAAGAAATTCACAAAGACAACATTGTAAAATGGAAATCAAAACTAACATGGCATTTTTCAAAGAGAAAAGATGAATTCACATGGTATTAAATGGATTTAATTCATCGTCATATTCGTAATACTTTGAACTTTAATTATAATTACTTTCAAAATCACACTATGATCTCATGACAGTTTTAAAAAATTTACACTGTATCAAAACTACACTTTTATTAAATATCTAAGAAAGACAAAAAAGACATGAAATGCAATGAATGACCAAGAATACTAGAGATCTATGCATAGAATAGTTTCATGTGGGAATGTAATCATGAATATACTTGAGGAAAGGAAGAGCTCTGAGCCCAAACAGAGCCATCATGGCCAATGATGGCAGCGGCAGATAGGTGGTGTCCGGTGCCATCAATATCACACATCAAATGTTCATCAACGTAAGTTTGCCACGACATTTTGTCCTTCAAAATTTGTTCCTTTTTTCTTCTTGTTGTGTAGTGTTGTTGTAATGTAATGTGATTGTGACCTTCAAATATAGTTTTTAAATAAGGGTTGGAATGGAATTGGATGATGGGTGAGTGATGATGCACGCTCTACCGTCGCTTTACCTCCATTCAATTGTTGCCACTCATTTACCTTCTCCTTCATTTTAGGACTCAACTAACTAATCTATCTCTATTTACTATTCCTATTCCTATTCTTATCTCTCTCCCGAAATAGATTATAGATCATCAACTTGACAATTACCCGATAAAGAAAAATGTATGTATTTTGCTTGTTACCTAAATGAAGAATGATGTGCGCCATTCTTTCTAACTCTTGCATACTTGAAAGTAATTTTAACGGTCTATTTTTATTTTTGCTGAGATATATTTTTTGGTCATTTTTCATACTAGATATAACTGAATATTATTCAACATCAGGCCTTTTGGAATTCCTAAATATCTTGTATGTTCATTAAGTTATAGTACTAATTCCACTAAAAAAAGTTATAGAGTACTAATTAGTCATGTGTGTACAAAGGAGATATATTTTTTTTAGGGAAAGGACTTAATTTATATGTACCGTCATTATAACTTTTTTACATGTGCACCTAATCATATCTTTCCACATATATAGGTGTTTGTGAAGATATTTTAAAGAACTACAATAATCAAAATGTAATCATAGTATGATTTTATTTGATGCATGTATAAAATTTACACCATATAAAAATTGATCTCATATAAAAAAGGATTCATTCTTATAATTGTAGAACGTGAAAGGCTGAAATGAATCAACTTTTAATAAATATGTAAAAAATGTCTCATTCTTACAATTTTAGAACGTGAAAGACTGATATGAATCAACTTTTAATCGATAAATGATCAAAATGAACATGTATATAAAAAATAAGCAGCAAAACAATTTTTTTTGTCGGTTGATGAAGTCACAATCGTCACCAGAAACTCAAACTCAAGTGAATGTGTTTAGCTTAACAATATTAGCATGTGCCGCTTGTCAGATGGACTATGCCGCACAGACAAACAATTATTATTTTGACCAATAAGTTGGTGAGATTATATGCCATTGAGGTAAATTGTACCTTGATGTATTTAATATAATGTATGATATTTGATTCTCTCGTTCCTCAACTTAAAATTCGATCTACATTATTTATTTATTTTTAAATAAAAGTAGTGATCAATACTCAACAGATGATAGTATGAAGATAGATTGCTGAGTAATTTCGAGAAAAAATAAATAAATAAATATTGCTGAGTGAAATATATGATTGCATGGCCAGAGACAAGCCCTCTACATCGCAATGGCATGCATTCCTTGCAAGTAACGGCAATCTCTAGTTGAGTATGACATGGCTCTGAAAATAAATTGTATATTTTAATAGTCTACTGTTAGTTTTACAATTGTAATGAAAAATAACAGTATTCTATATAAAAAGTCACTATTATTTTTAGAGATACACATATCCGGTGTCTCGATAACAAATGCAAGCATGGAGAAAAAAGCGAGCATCAGAGCATGTATTCTAATTACCGAACTGCCTTTCATACCAAATACAGAAGTGGACAAATCTTTTAAAAAAACAAAGGCAAGATGAATCCAAGATTAACATTTGACAACTAATTTAATTCACAAGTTTAATCCAAGTCTTTCTTACAAGTAAATCTCCCAAGAAAAATATTCAATTTATAAGGCTCCTCAAGAAAGTTTGCATTTCAATGAACTGTCAAGGTTCATACAGTGTTCTCATTCAAATTCACAAGAGATGTTTGGCTCAATATGTCTGTGGTGTCAAGTCACTAACCTATATAAGGGAAGATGAAACAACTGGTTAGGAAAATTCACCCCCTTTCATTATTGCATCTACCCATTAAGTCGATAGGATCTTCCCCTGAAAACTCCTGAACTGCTTTCTTGTTGAACGTTATTAACAGGCTGGCCACGTGAAATTGGTGGGGCTCCAATTCTCCATCTTGCAACCAATTTATGTCTGGAAAATAACAGTTAAGAGCACAACAAAACTAGCAGCTTTTGGTCAAATTTTGTACTGTAAGAAGTTAGAAATCATTCACCAAAGACATGCTGCAAAGCCAATGTGAGACACAGATATGGGCATATTTGGATGGAAGAATTTCAGAGTGGAATTTTAATGTAACATTTCCACTATTTCTCACTAAAAAAATTAGAAATGGTGACAAGGTACTTTATGGTTGAGTTCAACTTCATGATCATATCTGTAATATTAGAACACCCCATCCCACTCCCCCAAAAAATAATTAAGGCTTCATAATTGTACAAAGAAGAAAAGGTTTTAAATGACAGCAACATATGCTTAACGCCTTATGCAACAAATGAAAAAAAGGATACACCCACATTGGAGTCTTCAAAATGTTTTTTCCACCAGCTAGTGGATGCAACACTGTCAAGAAGTAGTAGAGATGTCCTGCAATGATACCTAACAGATCAGGCATTAGAGCTGAACCAAAAATGACATCCAAAGCAAGCATCGCCCACGGAAGATAGAAGGCCTGAAGAAAAAAATTAACAATTAGTTCCTAATTTCCTATAGTTGATGAATATATGCTTCATCTAGCTAGTATAAGTTGTAACATATGCATAAAAACAACAATATCTTAAAACAATATTGCAACATACCTTCAGTGCAACAAGTCCATATAAGTTGATTTGAGCGTTTGGAAATTCTCTACTCCATACATAAAGGAGCATAAAAACAAGTGATATTGCCAAAAATGGGGTCCAAAAAAAGGGGATTGCAGACAAAACCTAGATTAAAAAGAAAGAAACGACATTAGGGCCCCAAGTAAAAAATGAGTCCGTCAAGAAATCAACCAGGAGTGGGAATGGTTGTTTCACTAAAATTAACTTTTTTGACAGTAATTTCGAAACTTCCTTAGTTGATGTTTCAAAAACAAACTATATGGTTCAATCGGTTGTGAACCAACAGTGTTACGGTTAGGTTATTTAACCAGCTCGACCAGGTTTTGTCTCAGTTCAAGTAGCTTGAAGTAGTTGACCATGACCTGAAGGTCTTGCCCGTTCGGTTAAAACATTGTGCTTGCCTTTTTCTAATCAACAAAACTAATAGAAGATTTGAGTAATCATTGACATCACCTAGGGCCTGTTTGGATAAACAGCTTACTTGTAGCTTATAGCACAAGCACTTATGCATAAGCTATTTTAATGACAAAAGATAACATAATATTAAACTTCTTTTGTATATGCTATAAAAAAAATTATAAACTATATTGGAAAACTTATGAAATAAGTTGAAAAAAGCTTATTAAAATTGCTGTAAGCTGTTTTCATAAGATTTCCCAAACAGTCTCACAAATCTTATGCTAGTAGATAAGCTTAAATAAGCCAATCCAAACAGGCCCTAAACAGATTTTTTCTTCCTTAGTCTCCCTCTCACATAGACCACCAATCATCAATCACCTCATGTCAAATTCTCAAATGTTAATCATCTTTCTCTTACCACTGGCCATTTCTTATAATCACTCACAGTCATTACTGACTTAATGAAACCTCATCATGCATAGTTTATTTATCATCCTCGCAGCCATCATTATCCGTGAACCCCCACAATGAAAATTTTCCTACTAATTGCTAACTTGCATAAACCAATCACTTAAAATGCATAACTACGTCACTACGTATATATAGTATTCTTAAATATACATGGAGCATCTTCCACAAGTAGACATGTAAAAACATAAAAGTAGATCAAGCATGGTTTTTCATCTTCTTTTTATCTAACAAGAGGTGTGCTGTCTTTTCTTTGTCAATTGTCATAAACTAGAGCCATGAGAATAGACACTCAAGAATTAAACTTCCAGCATTTTGAAGGAAAAAATATCACATAAATAATCATAAGATGAAAAATATGTGGATGATCTTAGATACCAATAGTGCAAAGGCTCCAAATATCATCATCCACAAGAAATCAGCAGTCCGTCTGTCGAATGGTCCCTTCTCAAGTTGGACACCATACCTTACTCTGTCAATTATGGGATGGGAATTAGTTCAAGTTAAGTAAAAGTGGAAATTGCACGTTATCTATTAATAACTTACATCATTAAAAGACGGATACCGAAATTGATGGAGAATGGTCCGAGGAAAAAGAAGTTTGTGAATAGCCTCCAAACCTACAGATGGTGTGATGTTGCATAAGATGTATTAAACAGTTTGACTGGAAACGAAAAAACATTAAAATCAACACACAAGGTTGGCAGCCGCAAGTTAAACTTCAGTTGACTACTTATCAACCAAAATATATCCCCATACAATTTACATTAATACATCTTCGATGTCCATATTTACAATCGATGTTCTGCCAAAGGATCAACCTCCTGCAATCTAATGGAAACCCTAAATCCCCGACACCTCACCTCTTTCTCCATATGTATCGGATGATAAATAACAACAAAGTATCTATCAGTAAATCGGTAATTAACATAGCCATGAGGAGCTAGGGGATGCTAAAGATTAGAGATAAATTTTCTACAACAGAGTGGCAAACTACAAAGCACATAGCATTTCTATGGACCCCAAACAATTAAGAGACACACACAAAGCAAATGTAAACAGCATAAAATGAATTGCTGACATCAGAAGAGAAAATGTAAACAGCATAAAATGAATTGGTGACATCAGAAGAACTTGTTTGTGCAGAAGCTCGTGATATTAATATACAATTACAAAGAATCACAAAAATATAGAATAATCTGGTTAGCAACTGCAGATACAGTTATGTTACAAACAATTCGGACGTGAAAGCAAGTAAAAAGATGCAATGTTTCTAGTACTTGACTAATAATGAATACAAAAAATATCCTCTACTTGTTCTAGACATAAAAAAAATTCGCACCATCCTAGGCATGCACATAGGAATTCAAAAAATAGAAGCTTTAGTTTAGAATGACTTCAACACTTTACAAAAGCATTGACATCACATTCCACTTTCCTAGTCACTAATGCCAATGATCTCATGGAATTCTAACCTGAAAACGAAAGAACACTTGTTCGTATAATAGTGCAATGTGAGCTAGATCATATAATCCAAGTTGGTAAACTGCGGTAGCCACCAGGCAAGCTGTGCCATAAGCCTTGCTTATAGGTGGAAGAGATTTATAAAACCTGAAACAAGACAATTTTTATATACATTAACAAAGTTATTGAAACAGCTATAAAACTTGCCTTTAACAAAATTACATGTATATAATGAATGATATTGGTAATCATAGAGGTGGATTATAACGGAACATGTAAACATAGAGCCTGTTTGGATTGACTTATTTGAGCTTATCGACTGACATAAGCACTTAGGAGCCTTTCTGAAAAACTTGTGAAAACAGCTTATGTCATGTTTACAGGCTGTTTTCAGCTTATTTACATAAGTTATCTGCATTATCTTAAACGAAAAACTATTTATTCTATTTTATTTCATATTTTGTTATGGAAATAGGTTATACGTAAGCGCTTATGCTATAAGCTGCAAATTAAGCTGATTATCCAAACATAGCATAGAAGTATGATTACTTCCGCTGATGATACTAAAGTTGGAAGGATCGCAAATAAGGCTAAGAAAATAGAAAAAAGCACTTATACACAAACATCTAAATGATATAGCTTAAGGAGGAAAAACAAAATTGGATACAATGTAACGGAGAAAACGTAATTCAAGATTATGATAATACAATGGAATCATAATCTTCTGCTTAAATTACCGATGAATTTGAAAAAAAAGAGCGTGATTAAGGGACTTACTCGCCGGGAGAAGACATTGTGGAGCGATGATGAAGAGAGCTGAAACGAAACCCTGATTTGGTAGTTGAGACTTCTGAATTCTGATTTTCCCTTCTGAAATCGTCTGTCTCCCAAAGACCCAGAAGCTTCTGCCTTGCACGTGCCTATCAAAAGCCCGTAAATTAGCCAAACTTCATGTGGGCTATAGTTGCTGATTAGGGAACTTCTTATTCACACTTCCCGTATTTACTCCAGCACCCTCTTTTGCATTTTTGTTTTTGAATTACCATTGTACCCTTCTCAGGTGACACATTCCTCCACCATTTGATTTATCATATTTTGCTCCATTCCACCACCACTCCCAACTGTTAAACTTTGATGATTGCATTTAATATATATTCATCTATGTGAATGTTTCACCTTCTTATGTTATTTGCCAAAATTTATGTGACTCCTAAATGATTGAACATATTTCATTTGAATTTCAATCAATTGAAAAAAGTGTATAGAATAATGGTGTTTCAGTGAATTGTGTCAGAAAAATGTGTTGCTATAAATTCTCTTCAATATATATTATTCGGCGATATGAATTTATATGCCTAAGTAATATCATGAATTAATTATAAAAAAAACCATGATAATTTAAAGTTTATGCTAACAAGTGTCTTGGGAAGGATTCAAAAAGGAAACAATTTGTAAATTTATGTAATTTTTTTTTTTTTAAGTTTCAATGAGTTGAATACACAATTTTTAATTTTTTTTTTTCGACTTCTAAACAAGTGTCACAAGTACGTTTGTTAACATTTCCCTAATTTAAAAATACCTTATTTCATATTTCATTTTAATTTTTAGATCTTACAATGTATTAAGTGACTCTGTTGTCTAGTACACCACCAGTTTTGGTCCAGTTTATAGTTTTTTTTTAATACTATAAACTTTTAATGTTTTGTTTTTTGGTCAAGTGAATGTGCACTACGAGTCTAAATCCTTTTAGTAACCTTGTTTTTCTCTCTCTTTTCCTTAAAGATGCGTCGCCGCCCCACCCTCGATAGCAACACCGACTTTCTTACTCCTCCTTCCTTCAAGATCAATTAGGCCATCCACCATTTATATCCAGGTTTCATATGTAGGCGTGGGGACTGTGTTAAACAGTCTCTCATCGGATAAAAAATTACCTGACAATGAATTTATGAGTGGGGGCAATCCTCACCTCACAAGCCGGTTGTGTGGGGTTTTGTTAGGCTCACGATTTCTAAGATGGTATCAAAGCCACCTCCAAAATCCGTTAGACCACCTGTCATCAGGTTTCCGCTATCGGGTCACCCATCATTTATATCTATGCTCCAAATGTCCAGTCGCAGACGTGAGAAAATGTATTAAAGAGTCTCACATTGGATAAAATATGATATGAGAATGTGTTTACAAGTGAGGGTAATTCTCACCTCACAAGTTGATTTTATAAGTTGTATTAGACCCAAGAACAATTTATAAGAATATTTTTGGAGTCCAAATTTATTCTAGTTAATATGACTAGTTAGTGGAATCCATTTACTAAAATAGATCCTACCAATCGATCACTTATATTTATCTCTCTTGTAAAAGGATAGTATTAGTAACTAAAGAGCAAATTCGCTCTCATATTTTCGGTGGCGTAGAAAAGAAACAAACATCAAAGCTCATAAAAAAAACTGGGCCCGCAGAAACAACCCATAGATAACGGGATGGCGCACCAACACGCTTGCCTCCCATGCACCTATGACATACGCAGGTAGTAGAGAGTCCCACTTGTCTGTAAAAGAGCTGTGTTGGGTCACCCTCAATTGGTACAAAAAAAAAATAAAGACAGACAGACATATACAAAATAAAAGTGTATAAGAGATACTAAGAAAATAGACACTCATTTTAATTAAGCTTAAATATTGCACTCGTTCTTACAAATATGTTTCGTTTAAGTTTTGGTCCCCGTAAAAATAAAATTTGTTTTTGATCCCTGCAATTTTTTTTGTTTTTTAAAATAGTCCATGACCCTATTTTTGTGATGATTTATATACGTGGCACAAGATGACTGAACCCATTTTGTAGTTTTTGGTCACTGCAAAATATTTTGTTTTTTAAACAGGTCCCTGCAAAAAAATTTGTTTCTGAAAATAGTCCCTGGATGGACTATTTTAAAAAACAAAAAAAATCGCAGGGACCAAAAACAAATTTTTTTTTACAGAACCAAAACTTAACCGAGGCATATTTGCAGAGACGAGTATGATATTTAAGTATTTTAATTCATGAAAGTGTGTCACACACAAAAATTCATGCAAATCAATGTTGTCAAACTCAAGAGTTTAGTTAAAGGTGCCCTCTAGGGTGCGCAAGCGGATTATGTCGTCTACCGTGCGAAAGATGATGAGATTTGGTGGCAGTAATGGTTGCGAGGACGTTGAAGAAGAGAACTAGAAATTGTAGAAAAACAAATATTTGAAGGACTAAAAACGAAATTTAAAAAGATTATTTATTTAACGAACCATTTAATTTAATATAATAATTTGTCTAAAGAAAACGGCAACCGGGAAAGAGTCCAAATAAAGAAGATGAAAACTTAGAATAGAAGCGTTGAAATTGAATTGAACATTCCTACTCTACAATGGATCCATGCCCCTTTGTTCGTCTCATAGTAGAATCCCTCACTCTCAAACTCCTTTCCTCTCCAACAAAACCCCTCCCACTTTCCAACGTTCACCCCTCCACCACTCCATGCTTCTGCAAAATCCACATTCCTTCCTTCCCTTCCCACACTTCCCTCCTTCCACTCTCCTCCCCCTCCCCTCATTCAACAACCTCCGCCCCTGCTTTCCACCTTGATTCCGCTGCTCTCCGTCGTCTCTCCAGCAAACCCTTCATTCTCTCCATCTCCGTTTACAATGGCCCAATGGGCCGCAACTGTGGCGTCCGCAGTGCAAAGCTACTCGGCCGTGTCCTCCTCCCCATTCAATTACCTACCTCACTCCCTTCTCCCAATACTTTCCAGTTCCACAATGGCTGGTTCAAACTGAACCATGAAGCATATGATAAACCTTCACATTTGCTTCATGTTATGGTCCGGTCTGAACCGGATCCACGCTTTGTGTTTCACTTTGGTGGCGAACCGGAATGTAGTCCTGTTATTTTCCAGATTCAGGAGAATATCAAACAACCTGTTTTTAGCTGCAAATTCAGTGTCGATCGCAATTACAAATCCCATTCCCAGTAAGTCATTCTTCCACTTAAATTTTCTTGCTGAATTTATTACTTTTCTTTCAATGCATTGACACGGTAAAACTGGAAGTGATTATCACGTTAAATCAAGATGATTAAGTTCGGTAATTTAAAATTAAAATATAAAGATTATACCATCTGATTAAAATACCGCATGAAATGAAAGTATCTACTGTATTTGTGTTTGGATATTTTGCAAAATTATTGGTGGGACAAATGAGGTGTGGGAGGTCCTCCAACTTGGTAGACATCCTCACTTTCTGTTGTTTTCTTTCCTTTTTTCTGTTGAATTGAAAGAATGAACCGTGAAAACTGGCACTGACCACACACCACCAATATTTCATTTGAGGAATGCTAGCAACACTCATTTTAACACACACTCTCCAACACACTCTTTTTGATTGGTTAAAACTCACATGAGTCCCACCAAATTATGTAGGTCCCATATAAATTTGGTGGATCCCATGTGAGTTTTAACCAATAGAGAGTGTGTTGAAAAATGTGTGTTAGAATGTGTGTTGCTAGCGCCCCCGTGAGCTTAGCTCAATTGGTAGGGACATTGCATGATTTATGCAGGGGCTGGGGTTCGAACCCCGGACACCCCACTTCTCACATTTAAATGTGTGACCACTAGGCTACTAAACCAAAAAAAAAAAAAAAGAATGTGTGTTGTTAGCATTTTTTATTTCATTTTCGCAAGTTTTCTTTCTTCTTCTTGGTCTGGGCGAATTTTGGAATGGAAAATTTGATTGACGTGACACTTTATTGTTGATAATATCTACCAATATATACTTTGCAAATAAAAATATCTACAAGTAAATGTATGAAAATAAAAACAAGGTAGATTTTCTTTTTTTTTTTTTGTTTTTTATAAACAAAA
>Ga0315913_1007106_pt1 | contig 13485 bp, 8 predicted proteins | sample MpolsnodulesMG_FD_207736 | JGI IMG/M metagenome (GOLD analysis project Ga0315913, IMG submission 207736) | Medicago polymorpha root nodule microbial communities from Los Angeles, California, United States - small nodules | ecosystem: Host-associated > Plants > Roots > Nodule | place: USA... | reverse complement strand
TCAATTGTAGGAGGACAGTTGCACGCACAAGGCTTTGTCAGTACCGCTACCCATGCTAGAAATTTGGTAAAAAAATATATTTAACTAACTATTTATATTTCTATATATGTATGTATTAAATTTGCCAAATTTTCTAATTGGTTAATATTTTTGTGTGTACAATTAGCGATTTTTTTTGGATAGAGATCCTTATCCGGAAGAGATCCATGAGGTGACTCGTTTCAGTACGCGTCTTGGTCGGTATGACAATGCTCGAGCTAGCAATACCCAGGTAAATTTGTGATCATTTTCTGTTCTCTGCTATGTTCAAAGAATGTGAGTCGTGTGCCGGTTTGTGCTTGTTTGTTGGTGCCTTTAGTTTTTATTTGATGCTTATAAATATCAGATTATTAGTTTAATTAGGAACCATATGCAATGTTAGTTTCTCTATGGTTCAAGTAAAAGATTTGGTTTCATCAGGTATTATTATATATAATCTTGTGTCTTTATAGCAGAGTTGTGATTATATATATATTTTTTATTCTGATAATATCTTAGTAGGAGTCTGTATTGCTGGAAATTATGATGATTAGAAAATGTGAATAGGATTTTGATCCTTAGCTTAAAAAGTCACTCAAAGTGTGATTTATTCATTTTAATGGATTCTGTTTTGTGGTTGGATGACTGAATGAGGTCTGGCTAATTGACTGAACTAGGAGTTGCAATCTCAAAAGGAGGCGTTGGCAAAGAAAGAGGAATCGGAGAATGAGTTAATCATCAAAAAGGATTGGTGGCATGAAGAGTAGGAAGACGTCCGAATCATTGTCGCCATTGAGTCAATCATCACCGTCGGTTCAAGAAGACCAAACATATGACGACGACGACAACGTTAATGATGATGAGGACGAGGAGAGGGATGATGATTATAGCGAGTAATTTATATTCTTGTTGTGTATTTTGGTGTTGTTTTTAGCAGGTTTCAGTTGCTGTTTTTTTTGTTAGGGACTGGTTTGGGGCACTTTTGGGGTGTTTTAGATGGTTTGCAGTGGTGGAACACACTGTCAAAGTAAATTCTAGTTACATTTATGAATTTTTTTCTCTGTAATTATTTATCAACATGATGTGTTTTCTAGGAAACAAATTCTCAAAAAATATGGGTTATTTTGAAATTTTGGCCCACTTTTTTTTTCGTTTTTTTTAAATTTGATTTTTTCTGAAATTTTGGCGCCAAATATTTTGGCACCTCATTTGAATTATTTGGCGCCTTTTTCAAAATCAAAATTTGGTTTTATTTTATGTTTTTAAATATAATTGTTTCCTAGGAAAGTTTCGTCGGAAAGCGTGTGTCAGACTTCAGTTTTTTTAATATAATTGTTTCCTAGGAAAGTTTCGCCGGAAAGCGCGTGTTAGTCTGCAGTTTTTTAATATAATTGTTTCCTAGGAAAGTTTCGTCGGAAAGCGCATGTTAGTGGTGGCAGTCTGCAAAATGCTTTCCTGCGAATCTTTCCTCGGTAATTCTGTCGGAAAATATATTTCCTCGTAAATTCCTCGGAAAACTCATAGGAATAGATCGAAAATTTCCTACAACCAGTTTCCTCGGTAATTTCTTGGAAATCTGTGATTTCCGACGAAAAAGGTGTGTTTTCCGAGGAATATTTCCCTAGGAAATCAAGTGTTTTCTTGTAGTGTTTAAGAAGGCTTATAGACCACAACATACTTTTAAAATGGTCGGACTCTTGCTGAAAAATAAGCATATGACAGGTAACACATTATATTTGAGCTTTGAATTTTTTGGTCAGGTTAGACCTAAGTCTTTAAAAGTCTAACTCGATCCAGCCTATTTTCAACCCTATAGTCTAGGATAAATTATTTAATATTAGGGTAAACCTTAATAATAAATAATCTTTTGTAGTTCTTTAAAATAATAAGAATAATAATAATCTTTTGTAGTGAATTTACACTCTATAGTACCTTGAAGTTGAGTTTGTTACTTAACTTCATGATTAAAAAAACAATATTTTTGTTGTAATTAATAATGAATTAGTTGTAATTGACTACTAAACCCACACTATTAGAAAGATTGTGATTTAGTAAAAAAAATTAGAAAGATTGTGAGTTTAACAGAAGTTAATTTAAGATGATGGCCATCAAAATTCCTTAATTAAATTTGGTTAAACTCACAATCTTCAATGTCACTTTCATATGTTGTGGTCAAGTCCTTATGTTCGGCTAATTTTTTGGTTTCCTATGGTTACAACTAGTTTGTTTGTAAACATTTGAAATCCTTGTTGGCACATTTTGTGCTTATAAGGACTCTCCGATAGTGTCCATTTTTGCTTGTTAAAAAAACAAAAATAACAAACAATTTTTCTAGCCAACTTTTTACTCAACTATAATTGTTATCGTCGTGATCGTGAATGAATTGCAGCATATATCAATTTATTTTATTATTTTGTAACTCTGAAAATATATTTACACATAAATTGTGACCATTTACAAATATTACTTTCAATTTTGCCCTCACAATCTCATTTCTTTGCTCTTAATTTTACTCTCATAATTTTATCTCTTTAGTATTTAACTTTAATTTTTTGTAATTGTCATAAAAATTTAAGTTCATTTTTTTAATTACTTTTTCATATTAATATTAATTAAAAAACTAAAATCAATATTTTTTAGTTGCAATTAAATAAAGTATGAATAAAATATTAATATGTGAGATAACATGAGTTCACCAGTCATTTACTCATTTTGCTTGTGCCAGTAACTCTTACATGCATGAAAATTTGATGAATTATTTGTCATTCATATGCTTTTCATTTGTTAGACATATTTCATTTTAATTTTTCTTTACATGCTTAAAAGACTTAAGAGACAATTTTGATAGAGAGACACAACACCTCTAGGGTTGACCTAGGGATTACTGCGACCAGGGGCGGACCTGAACAAGGCATAGTGTGGCAAGTGCCACACCAGTTCAGGTCCAATTTTATTGTATTTTTTTTATCAGCTCATTGTATATTTTTACTCAGATATTTTTAATGTAGTTTACGTTTCAATTTAGTTGTTTTTCTTATATGAAATGAAAAATTTCTACTCCATTCGGAGATTTGTATAAAACTAAAAAAAAAAAAAAATTAAATTAATGGACCATGTTCATTTGATGGATGTTGTTTTTGATTAACTTATTTACGATTGCACAAGTCATTCAATTGACTTAAACACAAAATCTTATTTGCAACACCAATGATAATTTGACATGAGAGTACTTCATGTACAAATATGGAAGACATGTGTTGCCGACAATCTTTGCTTTGTTTTCTTCTTCTTTCTCTATTAATCAATATATCCTAACCTATTTCATTGCTACAATGCTACTCCAGAGAATGAGTTAAGGATGGATGTGCATTTTGATATGAGAAATCTTCAACCTCCTGAACCTATTGCAAAATGAAAGATAGAGGTAATTGGTCGCAAAATGTTCCCTAGAAACTCATACCTCATGACAATATTTTTTTCATATCTAAGTGAACAAGATGGTGAAACATGATGGTTTTCCCCAAAATACACCATGACGTCCATCTCACCAACCTCAATTTTTACTTGTCTGGTGAGAATTCCCCTAGGTTTCTGAATTCATTTCTTCCATAACCTCATCCACCAGCAAGATCAAAAGAGACAAAAATAAAATAAAAATGATGGTAACCTTTTGTACGATAATTAAGATTAAAAGAGCAGTGAAGTAAGCTTTTGTGCGAGGACAGTTAGAGAATATCTCTTCTGGGTGGTAGAGAAAAGAGTAAGTGCAAGAGTAATTCACATAGTTATCTTCTTTTGGGACACCGACACGGCGACACACCTCGGGCTTCAATGTATATGTTGATTATAAAGTATCTTTACATTGACAATGTATATGAATTCAATCAATTCACTTATTTTTATGTTTAATCATTGAAATGTGTTTTACCATCTGCTTATAGTACATATATAGAACTCCGAGTCACCTAATGGTAAGTTGAAGTTTATTTTTTGAAATATATAATAATAAAAAGTTAAGGGATGATCTAACCCTTAATCCAATTCCAAGTGTAAACTATATTATACGTGATCCAATAAAAACCACCCAAAAAATGATTAGACATATAAAAAAATTAATATCAAATTTCAGGGTGATAATTTATCCAATAATTCATCAATTGTCCAATTTATCCACTCATTAATAGTTGGATTCATCAATTTCATAATATGGATAAATAAATATATTTTATCTACTTTTTTTGAGTCCAATGGATCAACTAAAATCACAATATAAATGGATACGGTATAATATTTATTAATTTTTTTTCAAAACATCAATAAATTTATAAAAGAAACTTGAAAAAGAAAAAAAATTATAATATTTGAATTAGTTTTTTTAAAATTTAATATTTAAAATATGTACAAAAGTAAAAAAAAATAATATTAAAAATGAATATTTTTAATAACAGACAACCATTTTTTTTTATAAGCCAAGAGCAGATTGACATAAAAAAGAATAGTGTCCAACTAGGTTGGAACCCTACTCTCCTCTGCTGCCAATTCCTCATATATATTATTAAAAAAAGGAAAAATTAGATAAAAACTTGGGGGAATAAAACCTGACCCAGTCAACAACCCTAACAGGCAAAAACAAAAAACGATCCACAAAGTGGGTCTAACCCTAAACAGTTCTAACAATTAAGCATGGGTTTAGAGTTTGGCGAACGAATCCATCGTCAACACGGATCAGATCACGTACCATCAACTCCCTACAACAACGACAACAAGCATTGACGACTCTTTCGAGTCCATACAGTCTCATGTCAATCAACAAGATGACTAGGATACCCGAGAATAACATATGAATCGTCTACCAACATAGAAACGATCCAAGATCCATCAACTCCCTATAAAACAACAGCAAGCAATAATCACCCTTTCGAGCCAAACCATCCATGAACTAGACGTTGTGATCCAAAAGAATCAACACAAGCCAGAATTGATTTTCCTAACAATAATAAAACAATCTGAATTCATTAAAAAATGATTGAGACTGATTGAAGACCTTCCCCAATTTCTCTGTGCAGTGGATGCAAACCCGTAAAATTTTGTAACTTGCAGATCTCATCACACGTAAGTCAAAATAAGGGAACAAAGCAAGGTGAGCAACACAACAACAATCAGACAAAACCGAGAAAGATCATTAAAAGAGGCAGATGCGAAACTCAGATCAGAAAAGATCTAAGGTCACATTTTTCATATACAACATCAATCCACCACTACCGTGAGGGAAGTGGAGTTTAGACCCAGATCCGCAACCACCAACCTCACCGACGCAAAGGACGGAATGGAGGTCGATAAAACAGACTCCCGAAGGAGTTTGGTGATGACGTAGCAATGGAGGCTGATCGCAACACCAGTACCGAGGCTACATGGTGGTCAAGGGATTTAGTGGAAGGATGATGATGGCAACGGTGAAAGGTCAAGGAGTAGGTTCAGTTAGAAGAGAAAGGGGATTAGGCCCAATAAGAGTTAACCATAGTGGTCAATGTTATTTAATATTTCATAAATCATAAATATGTTTTTGAGAAAACAAACTCAATATTTATTGTTTATTTTAATAGTAAGAATTGTAATAATTCAATATTCATTGTAAATAAAAATGAAGTACAAAAAATGAAAGGGGGGCTAGGGATAGTATGCAACCAAACAAAAGTGTTCAAAGGTGATGTGAGTCCTATATTAGGCAAACCATCGTCACAAACATTTGCCTCCATATAAGCATGAGAAAATGCGGGTGTATGTTCCTGACAAAAACAAGTAGAAAGTCCAACTTTAACTTCAATAGAAGGAGAAAAGGAAGGAAAGCTTAATATTGCATGGGAGAACAATGATAAGTCACCCACTCTAAGTGATCCGGTTAACACTGAAATTGCCGACCTATGGCTCATCTCATGGGACACAAGTGTAACACTCTAAACTCTAAAAACGATAAATTATGCTAATGATACGGGCATATCAAGAATCTAGATGTTACTACATATAGTAAAACATATCTCAGTAGCCATGTCTCGAAATCATACTACGTCACCAAATATAAAATTTCATCTCAACATTTGAGCCATAAAACAACAACAAATAGTCACAAGACTCCAAACAGAAAGACATCTTAATAAGAGCCAACACACTAGACTCCGAAAAAGCAGTAAACGAGGTAGGCGGTCTACCAATACAAGCAACTACTCCTGCACGCAGTCTACCATCTATACGAATAAGGTAGGCGGTCAACCAAACGACCACTGGGGTTAGTTTCTAATTCACAATTAAACGTAACCAATGAAAAATAAATGATACAATTAATTCTAATTGATTAGGCATCACAACATCATTAATATCCAACAAGTATACGAATATAGACATTCACCACACTTTCCTACATGTTCATAGGTTCACCAAATTTCACCAAGTACATAATCCAACCAGTATACAAATCAAGCATGCAATTATTCACAAAGCACATAAGCAATTATGACACCTGTCAAGTTATGCAATGCATCTAGACACGACTAATATATGCATGTGGTACCGGTCACCTTAAGGTCGTCACCTTAGATACATCTGTATCATAGTCGTCGCCAATATGAATATAAAGTATTCGTCATCGCCAATATAGATATAAAATCCAGTCTCGCCAATATTGATATACAATCCGACACCAACAACATGAATGCATGAACATATGACTCAATCAATGCATATGTTCAACAACAAGTCGTCAACAATCAATATTAACATTTTCAATACATGCATACACAATCAAAGTCGTCGCCAATTACATGTAAGAATTCATCAACACAATTCATCAGCGTCGTGATTAATCAACAACAATCAACTTATAGAACATAAGGTTTCGAAATCACACTCTTCACAAAATACGGCCAGTTGATCACGTCACATCATTTATCTAAATAAATATTCAAACATCATCAATTCATTCACGTTCTAATATATTAAAATGAATTCAAAGTCTCTTACAAGTTATCCGACCATAAAGTATCAATTTGACAAAGTTCGTGTAAGTTTATGAAAACTAGCAATTTACGATTATTCTCCAAAACCAAAGTAAACAAATTCAAACGCCTCAACCGAGTATATACATAAATCATATATGTGTGCAGTAGCACAAACATATATGTTTCTTAGGCTAATTCCGACAAATACCAAAATTCATCTAAGTTCGTATCGTTTTATTATTTTTCTAAGTTATTTAACAAAACAAATCAAACAAGTTCGAATGCTTCAACTAAGTACACACACAAGTCACATATGAGTGCAATAGCCTATACATATACGTCTCATAGGCCAATTCACCTCAATCTCAAAGTTCCACAAAGTTCGTATCGTTTTATCGCTTTTCAAAGAATTCAAGTTTTCAAAGCAAAACCAAGTTAAAGTCTATGATTCCCATCCAAAACATTTTTATAAATCATAACTACAGTAGACAACCCTAGTCCTACCATTTTTCCTTGAGAAAACGAGTTTTCGGAAAATTTCATGTTCTTGAACCATTTTCAAAAAGTTTATGATAAGATTCACAAAACCAAGTTCAATCTAATTCAATTGATGTTTCCAAAGGTTTAGAAGGTTTAAATACAATTATTTACATTAAAAGAATCAGTTTGGACGGTTTGGATCGATCCCCCAAAGCCCAGAACACCCAAAACAGGGGGTGACGTTACTAGGCAACTCGCCCTAGCGAGTTACACCAGAAAACGTCACCCTTTTCTTGGGTTTTCTTCTCAGGAAACCCTCCATTTTTTACACCAAAACCCCAATTTTGATACCCTTGACCCCAAACTCGACCCCAAAACTTGCACACTTGAAAACCACTATTTTCTCATTTTTCATTCAAACTTCAAAAACAACCACACAAATCCAAACCCCATCAACACACACACAAATAAACATTAATGAAGTGAATTCCAACATGTTTCAACAACAATCACACATCAATTCATGATTTACACTCAAATAATCAAAATTCATCAAAACAACTCACAAACAACAACTATGAAGTTTAAGCTCTTAACACAACAATTTAATGAAGTTAATCATACCCACAATTTCACATGAAATAGCAGCACAAATTTTAGCAATCAAAACCACAAAAAGTCACAATTATCATAAAAGCACTTAAACCCATAATTGAAACTAAGTGATTATAGCTTAATTAGTGAAAAGAGACTACCCCCTTACCTCTAGTTCTTTAAGATTCCAATTCCTAGTTTCAATTTAGCTCTTAACCACCAATCTCAAGCTCTCTCTCTCTCTCTCTCTCTCTCTCTCTCTCTCTCTCTTCTTTTCTCCTCTAGATCCCCTTTCTCTCTCTATCTCTATCTCAAAATGTTTTGTAAAAATGTGTGAATGAAGGTAATGACCTAATTTTTTCATAAGACTAGTGTTTATATAGTCATTACACAAATGGACTCAATCTCTAGTTCGTCTTAATAGACTCAACCATTTTTTTTTATAAGCCAAGAGCAGATTGACATAAAAAAGAATAGTGTCCAACTAGATTGGAACCCTACTCTCCTCTGCTGCCAATTCCTCATATATATTATTAAAAAAAGGAAAAATTAGATAAAAACTTGGGGGAATAAAACTTGACCCAGTCAACAACCCTAACAGGCAGAAACAAAAAACAGTTCTAACAATTAAGCGTGGGTCTAGAGTTTGGCGAACGAATTATTACGTCTCTAAATAATTACCTCATCTCATTAGTAACTTAGTAGAATTAATCGTTCCCACTCAAAACACTAAAATAACGCTCTTAACCAAATGACAAATTTACCCTTGCTCACCAAATGACAAAAATACCCCCGAGTCTAAAGTGACTAAAATATCATTCTTAAGCCAAAATCCACTAATTGTAATAAAATACACACAGAGACAATTAATAACATACAAGCACATATGAACACACATAATAAATAATGAAAATAATTCTAGAGAAAAACGAGTTGTTATAACAAGCATCATGAGTCAATCCATTTTGACTCTGAATCTGAATCCATTTAATGAGGAATTACAACAAGCTCTAGTAGACATGCATTGCTAAAAGAAAATTATTCTAAAATTGGAAGCCGAATATTCCCAACTTAAGAATTATTTTGAATGTTTAAAGAGGAATGCTAGCAACACACCTTCTAACACACACTTTTCAACACAGTCTCTTTGTTTGGTTAAAATTCACATGGGTCCCATCAAATTATGTGGGTCCCATATAGATTTGATGAGTCTCATATGTATTTTAACCAATTAAAGGGAGTGTGTTGAAAACTGTGTGTTAGAAGGTGTATTGCTAGCATTTCTCATGTTTAAAAGACAAACATGCATCTCTAGTAATTGAGAAAATTGTAATTCCTTGCATTAAGCCACATAAAGCAAATTCACCCAAGTATGATTGAAATTGGATGGATTTTGCATGTTGTGAGACTTGTCCAAGTATACACAAATAGATGAAATCTCTGACACATAAACTAGAACGGGCCTCCAAAGCTCTCATAGTTTTTGATATGAATTCAAAAGATGAAAGATCTCCTTTTAATATACCTTACATATAGTACTCTTATGTTAAAAACAACAAAAATCATAGCAAACTCCATGAAACTAATATTAGGTGTCTTTAGCGAAATTAAACAATAGAAATTTGAAGAAAAACTTCTTATAACAGAGACACACCAATACCAATACAAACAATCAAAACCAAAAGAACAAGCTTGAATAGAGATCAGATTTTACTTCAACCCTAGAAGGCATGAAAATTTAGAGTCTAAACTAAAGGAAAGCAATAGAACAAACCAAATTAGAGCGAGGAAATAAAACAAACCTTGTTTAGATTTCTCAAATCCAACATTGGTGTTAAATCCATGTTCATATCCTCTCCTCTTGTCGGTATCTATAAATCAAATTCCGAAAAGAAAAAAGAACCCAACAAGAAGAAAATTCCTTGGTTAGAGAGAAATCTTGATAGAAACAAAGTTAGGTAAACAAGGAAGGAGTAAAAACCCTAACCCTAGAAGAGTGAAAAGAGGGGTTTTGAAGAAGAAGAAGGAGAAAAGAGAGAGAAAGAGGCGAAGGTGGGTCCTGTGATAAAGTAGATGATGCTGGGTATGAGCAAAACCGAGTTGACAGCAATGGAGATGGTGTGGAAGTTCATATCGGACGAGGGAGAGAGACAGAGGATTGAAAACGATGAAAACTGAAGCTGATAGCGACTGACATTATTTTATTTTTTTTATTTTGGTCTTGTTTTTTCTTTTTATTTTCATTTATATTTCTTTTATTATTAAGCTACCAAGGGGTCAAAGGTTGGATACCCATAAATATGAGATCTTTTTCTGTTAAGTGTTTTTTGTCAAAGTCGCTATATTTTGGTTTTGACTTTGATAGCACTTTAATTAAGTGCTAATATCCCTCCGTTCCTTTTTAATTGTCACTTTTAGAGAAATTTTTTGTTCCTATTTAACTGTCACTTTCAAAGTTCAAAGCAACATTAAATGTTGTTTTATCGATATTACCCTTAAAGATTTATTGCGGAGAGAGAAACATATAAAATGAAATATTAAATTAATAAGATCATTATAGTAAAAGTAAAAACAATTGTATCAAAAGTAGTAACATTTATTGATAGTCTTGGTTTGGGTAAAATATCAAAAAGTGACAATTAAAAACGAACAGAGGCATAGTAGCATTTTTCCTTAAAGTGCTATCATAGGGCCTCCTTGCTACAGTTTTATAGCCCTTTTTAAATAAATGCTATTAAATGGACGCTGCTAAAGCCAATTTTTGTTGTAGTGCCAGAACTCTTTTTTGGGTGTGTTCTGGAAGTGTTTCGTTTTCTGCAGGTCACATCTTTTGTGGCAGATGTATGTAGCATCTTTTGTCTCACAGCAGAAACTTAGAATAATGAAGAAGCATTTCATGAAGTTTGTAAATAATACTTCAGTCAAGTGGTGCATGCTCTAATTTTGGATGCGCGGACCATTCATGAAGAAGCATTTCTTTGAGGTTTATAAATAATGCTTCAGTCAAGTGGTTGTGAGCAGGGAGAGATTTAGGGAGAGTCTTTAAGTAAAGTTTGATAGAATGTCATAAGATTTTAGTCTGATATTGGATAAATGGAGTGTCATAAGATTTATAAATATTTACAAATAGAGACAAATTTCACAGGACAATGTCTTGGTTTATTGAGAAGAAAATACATGTACCTATTTCAAATAAAAGTGTAATTCAGAATAGTTCCGGTCTCTAACTCGGTTACTAAAAGACATTTTTCAGAAATCAAATTTGCTTGAGCATCAATTTTGAATTGAAGGTGTTCATGTGAATGCATATTTAATTTGCAACCGTGACTGTTAACTCCATATAAAAATTGTAAGAGAGAACGAAAAAATTTAACATACATCAAATGGTTCACAATACAGCATATAAAGCCAAGATGCACAATAAACTTGCGTAAAATAGGAATTGCAGTTACAAAAAAAGTATCAAATAGGAATATTTCCCTTCCTTTCAATAACAAACATAATCATTCATCCATGTTGGCTTCTTCGATGATCGCTGGCCTGAAGTTGGGCTTCCTTCTCGTTTCTTAGATGGACACTTGCCTAGGGTTGAGCTTTCTTCTCGTTTCTTGGATTTACTCTTGCCTGGAGTTGAGCTTTCTTCGTCATCTATATTAGTTGCCTCGGCATGTACAATTGGGCCCTCATTAACTGGGTCTGTATTAATTTGATTGACGTTTTCAACAAAAATATGGAGGCCATCATGAGTACAAACAGGAAAGACATCAGGAGTAGTCATTCTAGGTTGGACATAATTTGTTCCCAACATTCTTGATGGAGTGTCATTGAGAGAAACGGGAATGAAATCAAAAGCATCCATTATATCAAGAGCATCCAAAACTATTTCATTGATACCACCATCGTTGTCGTGATTCAACGGTACAAGTGTGACTCCGAAAGGTATCAATCTTCTTGTATGATGGATTTGTTGATCCATTGCTTTGTTAAGTTTTTGCTTCTTCTTTCTGGGTACTGAAAAGAGAAAGTAACGTAATGAAAAGAAAGAATTAAAAGGCCTGAGTGAAAATCAAAGTAGAAGAAAATAGATAATGAAAGAAAATAAAATAGATGAAAAAAGTATAAACCTTTCTTGGGTACTAAAAGCTTTGACTTGCTATCGCCAACAAGCGAGTCAATCGCGCGGCGAGAATCGGAAGAACAGAAACAAAGATGTGAAGAAGACAAACAAAGTTGTTTTGTCTCAACTAAACAAACCTTAATACTTTAGGGATTGTCAAACAACAAGCAAGGATGTAATGAATGAGTATTCTCAGGAACAAGACTAAAATATATAGCAGCATTGAGGGATTTTTTTTTAGGGTTTGGTTCTAATACGCGCGACCTAGCGGGTACGAACGAGTGAGTTTCGTTTCAACGGTAATATTTTGTGCATTTAATATTTATCTTTGATCAATTATTATATTAGAGGGTAAATCTTGGTAATAATCTTTTCTATTTAATCGGTTCAAAAAAAAATATTTCCTATTTAATTTATTACTCTCTTTTTACTAAAAAATAATTATTATTATTACTCTCCCTCCCAATCTCATCACATATTTTTTTATTGGTTTAAATGTAGTTTTTTCTTTCCTTATTTTATTAAAATCAAAATTTTGGTCCTAATATTTCTAATTGCGCAATATTTTTTGAAAGAAAAGGTGCTTATAGAATTTCATTAATAATAATATCAGTAATACAATGAGAGATATGAAAATAAATAGAGGGATTAACTTATAACACAACTTCTCCAACTAAAGCATGAGCTACCACCTTTGTTTGTTATCTGTTGAACTCCACCTGAGAGTTTGTGAACTATGAATGAAGTCAAAAGTGGTATGACCAAATTCTAAGACATCAGGTTTGTTGGAGTCAAAAGTGTCATTGGTTGTTTTAGAATCCATCACAAAGCTGACATTATTTATCTGCATGTTATTTAACCATTTTATAACATCAAACGAATCTAAAGGTTCACGAACAAGAACACACATAAAGGAGTGAAACTCATGGTTTTGGCTAGAACACATATACCAATGTATATACAATTCATTGTTGTTTCTTGATTTAGAAAACGTACATTTTTAAAAAGAGAATTTACCACCAAAGAGATTACCGGGTTGAGTCGCGACCAGGTCGCTCTTTTTAAGAGGATTTACGACACTACCCAAAATTGTAGGTAGACTATCAACCACGCCGCCTCAAGGATAAAACAGCTAAATTCAAATTGTGCGATTACCTTTTACACCATAGATAACCGTTCGAGAATTAATGTAACGCCCTATTTATTATTTAATTATTTTTGATTGAGTTTAGAGTCTTTTATATGACTTATATGATTTATGTTGATTTATGACGTGTTGTGATG
>Ga0315913_1007104_pt1 | contig 13488 bp, 10 predicted proteins | sample MpolsnodulesMG_FD_207736 | JGI IMG/M metagenome (GOLD analysis project Ga0315913, IMG submission 207736) | Medicago polymorpha root nodule microbial communities from Los Angeles, California, United States - small nodules | ecosystem: Host-associated > Plants > Roots > Nodule | place: USA... | reverse complement strand
GTATGGTTTTAACACATTTGTCTAGTTCTGTTTAGACCTCAATTGTTGACTACATAATAATATGATTTGAGTTGAAAAATCCTATACAGTATGATTCTATGTTACTTTAGCACTACTTAGGCTCAATTTGAATGTCATGAACTGTTTGTGTAAACTCTTTCAAAGTGTCATGTCCCACAAGTGTTTATGCCATTGAATAAACTCAAATAAGTCAATCCAAACAGACCGTTAACGAGCTTGATTGCATTGCAGGATACGTATGCATTGTGTCGAGTGTTCAAGAAAAATGGAATCTGTTCTGATATGGAAGAGCAACAAGGACAATGTAGCATGTTACAAATTGAATGTTCCCAAACCATAATCAATAATGAGTGTGAAATGATGTCTCCAGAAATACTAGGAGCATCATCTTCATGCTTAGAAGAAGAAGACAAAGATGATTCATGGATGCAATTCATCACAGAAGATGCATGGTATTCTTCTAATACACCAATGGTTGGTGGTGAAGAAATTTCACATGTTACATTTACAAATTAATATTTTGAAGACTTAATCAAAATCAAGATTGGTGGTGAATGAATAACTTGAAAGCTGGAATATATATATAATTAATTAAATATATATACACATTTAATCACATATAAAATTAAATATTTATACACTTTTACCATAACTGTTAATTAGTAACAGATTTAACTTTTTGTTTTTTCTGATTATTATACTTATAAATTGGTGATAATGGTTTGGTTTGGTTTGGTTGGTGGACTTGTTTAGGGGTCATATTATAAGGCATTGGTTTTTATATATGCATTTTTGTACTAAACCTCTATCTCAGAGGTTTATTGGTTTTACTTGTGGAATAATGATAAATCACACAAGTGTTTTTTTTTGATAAATCACACAAGTGTTATTCTCATTGTATTTCTCTTTGAGAATGGAATTATATATATCAAAGGGTATGCCAATTTGGCAATATCTATTTTGTTGTTTCATTATTGCAAATATTACTCCCTAGAAGCATGATCATTGAACATATGTAATTGTGTTAAGTTATTTACCAACATTTTAAACATTCAAAAGTGATTAATTAAATAATTTTGGAAAATTTCATAAAAAATAGCAAAACAGAACATTATCAGAAATTATATTTAATTTACTATAAAAATGATTTAATTTTTTATTGAAAATAGAGCCTACAAAAAATAGTTAAAAAAATTGTATAATACAGTTACAAAGAACTACCAAAACAATAACATGGCTTAATAAAGTAAAAGTTCAAGATTCTAGTGTAAACTCTTTGATATCTCCATGTCAAGAGCAAATTAACATCAAATCACACCTTCCATTGCTCAAAATCTTCAGACTTTAACATGAACGAGCTCGCGTTTCGATGTCCACCACCTCCAAATGCCTGATAGAAGATTCTCAAAAGAAGTTAGATTTAAGTCCAATTGAAAGTATGAAGCACGGATACCTTTGCGATTAGGTGTGTCTCCGACACTCATACAACATGTGTCGAGTCAGGTGTTTGCGTTGGAGTCCATGCTTCATAGATTGCAAGTAATATATCACATGTTAAGATAAGTCACATATGAGATGCAATTAGAGAATTGATGAAGGAATAACCTGAGAGATAGGAGTTGTATCTTCATTGTCAACACTCCTTAGACTTATTTTTAGCTTCTGGTCATTTTCAAGCTCTGGAACATTATATACAACAGCTCCAATACCCCTAAAAGTAGAAATAAGTCCATAAAAAGGTATTATCGATGAAAAAACATAAAACTAGTTGCATATATCCTGTAATGAGATATTGTAAAGCAAGTTTCAAACAATAATATTGGCAAAAAAAATTCATGTTTAAGTTCCATCAGTATGGTATATAAAATTTCGACAAGCACCAAAAGTTCCGCAGTAGAGTCTACCAAACACAACAATCATAGTGTCCTTATAGATGTCTTCATACAAACACCTCATCCTAGTGCAAGTCAAAAGAATATCCATCATTTTGAAAGTGTCACAAACAACTTCGCTGCACCATAAACAAATTCTTGTAAGCCTAAAGAAATTTGAATCCCTCGTTCGTGAAATTGAATTGTAGAATCTCATAAAACACTAGCGCCGAAAGGAAACCATTTAAAGGTAATGGCTCTATGTCTTGACCATGATTTAAATGAAAAAATAATAGGTTATGACATTGAATATTAATATGCATCTTGAATTTAATGGATGATTGAAAAAACATAATAAGCTTTTTCAATCATCCATTGAATTCAAGATGCATATTAATATTCAATTTCATAATCTATTATTTTTTTCATCTAAACATGGTCAAGACATAGAGCTCCTACCTTTAGATGATTTCCTTTCGACGCTAGTGTTTTAAGAGATTCTACGATTCAATTGCACAAATGAATGCTTCAAATTTCTTTAGGCTTACAAGAATTTTATTATGGTGCAGAGAAATTGTTTGTGACACTTTCAAAATGGTTGATATTCTTTAGACTTTCACTAGGATTAGGTGTCTGTATGAATTGAGAGATGGTATGCGTGAGAGTTTGTGTTCAGGGAATCTTAATATCAGACTACTATAGATCTCATTTTTTTATAGCTTTTGACAAGTACCACTTCTTCAAGCAACACACCTATTAAACATCACCTCTGAATTGTACACTCTTTTTGCCATTTTAAGCTATACACGTGGCAGCACAATTTGCAGTTAATTCTCTATTTTGAAATTCAAACCCTACTAAAAACACAAACAATATATTGTCCGATCCACAATTTATGGAAAACTATGACCCACCTCTCTTTCTCTCTCTCTCTCTGATCCAAGATTTTCTCTCAAAATTTCACCAGCAAGTTTGTAAATTAGCACTTTGACAATTTTAGCCTGCTAACTTGCACTCAGATTAGGATAGTTTGATCGGCCCTATGTCACGTTCTATTTACGCCACCCCACTTAGGAACCAAATGAGAGTGTGTCCTCTCAAATCACCCATAGAAGAGCAACCCGGTACTATGAAACTCTTACCATGTCCAGGTCCAGGGAAGAGTGAGATCCATTGTTGATTTATTATTGGTAGCTTTACCTTGCATTTGCCAAAGACTGATTCCATTACTCTAGCCTATGACATCTTAGTCACATATAACAACTCTAGCTCCTTTTCATCCTCTCAAAGCACCCCTAACCTCTAATAACTTCTATAAATAAAATGTGCTACTGTATCAGTTTGGTTAGTCAGTAATCACCAGTAAATATTCTATCCTCTAAATGTTGGTATCTCAATTTCGGATTCAACAACAGCTCCCAGATCAGGAGCTTTAGGTTGATAGAACTGGATCATTATATTGGAAAGACATAGAAAGTTTTGATAATAACCTATATCTCTTCACTTGTGCCTAAGCGATACAAGAACAAAAATCAGAACACACGAATACATGCCCCCGCATGTGTTCGAGAGAAATCATAGCCTGTGAAGTACAAAAACCTCTTGGATTAGGCATGTCTCCGTCTCCGACACGTGTTGTGTTTGACACTCCTTCGACACGTGGCCAACAATTCAGACAAGTGCCCCAAACAGTATCGTTTTTTCTTTGCTTTGACACACTATCCTTGGACACATCTAGGGAAGTTTAAGATGTGTCGAAGCAATGGAAATTGAATTTGACTACATCATTTCTAGCTTTTCAGTAGCATGATGAATGAAGATGAAAGACTATCATATCATGTTTTTGATTCTTTTTTAAGAAAATTGCTCAATTTAGATCTTTTATAACATTCTTATTTTATTTAATGATAATATATAAAAATATGTATCAGAATTAGTGTCATACATTGTTTACATTAGTAGTGTTGACCTGGTCATGTCAGGTGTTGCTTCAAAGATCACAACACTCCCTCCCTAAGACCACTCCAAAAAAAAGAAAAAAAAGACCTCATGCTATTATTTTCGCCCTGTTATTTGTTCCCTCTCTAACAGATAATCATACTAAATATTTCAATTTCAACTAACTACAGCTGTCAAATCCAAATTGTTACAATTACTTAAATGGGACATGCAGGGAAAGTGGAGTACCTCTATAATACAACTAGAATATACATATATGGGACATATCCAGTGAGAATAACATTTTTATGTAAGAATAAAAGGAATAATTAGTAGTAATAAGATTAAAATGTGTGGATAAAATTAAAAGGTTGATTAAGTGAGTCCTGAGCTATATACTTTCACTCACATGTGACCCATCGACTCCCAAACCTCCTTCACATTCTCGACCCCCAACCTTCCACCATCACTCACGAGCCCTCTCATCTTCTCACCACATCTCCCTCTGCGTCCCTATCGATGTGAATCTTTCGTCCGCCTTCAACCCCTCTTGTCGTGAATCTCCTTTCGCCGACGTGACACAGGGTCTCATCCACTTCTTTCATGAAACATTCAAAGAACATGTATTGTTTCATCTACATTTTATTAATAAATCAGCTTTTTTGTTTCTTCCTTTACTTGATTTCTCTTCACATGTTGCTACTAATTTTACACTAAATTTTTTTATTGCAAAGAGTACTTACTAGATTTTATTTGTTTATTTATTGATTTTATGTCGTGTTTACTTTTAGGAATATTTTTATGGAGATAAATAATAATGAAATTGATTTAGCCTCACCATCAAAAGACTTCAATGATCGAGAAAACTTGTCGAAAGAATGGATGCCTGCATGTGATGATGAACTCACACTTGTGATTGGCAAGGTATTGATACTTTAATAGGAGGAAATTTTTAAAAAAATTACGCACATGTTGGTTTTAATGTGTGTAGTTCAACTAAACCAAAAGATAAAAATTGTGTCAAATGAAAGTATTTTCTTTGCTCAAAAGAGAGTTTTAAAGCGGGGGAAAAAGATAGTCTTGTCTCAATTGAAAATAGTTTGCCTAAGGTTGAAAAAGAAAACTGACACGAGAGGGATCAGAGATGTAATGCAAAGATTGTTTTCAAAAGAACTATTGAGAGTAAATATGATGTCTCAAAATTTTATGAAGGTCATTCACATACACTTCTCACACCTAGAAGAAAACAATATCAAGATCGGCAAGGAGTGAAAACAGTGCTCATTAGAATTTTTATTGTTTTCTCGCACTAGAGCTAATGTGGAGACTTCAAAAGCTTATTAGTTAGTGAATGAGCGGGTTGGGAGTTATGACGATATATGATGCACACAGAGATTTTCAAAATTATTCAATGTATTTAAAAGAATTGATCAAAGACTCTGATGTAAATATGTTTATTGATAAGTTTAGAAGAAAACATAAGATGAATCATTCATTTTTCTATGATTATGAGTCTGATAGTGAAGGGAAACTGAAATATGTATTTTGGATTTATTGCATTTGTCGAATAATTACTCTTTATTTGGAGATGTGATTTCATTTGACACAACATACAGTACAAATAAGTACTCTGTGACACCATTCACTGGCGTAAATCATCATCGTCAAAACATAACATTTGGTGCTTACATTTTATGTAGATGAATAATATGAGTCATTTATGTGGTTGTTTGAGACATTTTTGAAAGCAATGGGAGGACATAAACATGTGGTGATAGTAACATACCAAAACCTGACTATAACGATTGCAGTGGATGAGGTTTGTAATGGGTCTTATCATAGATTTTGTATGTGACACATTATAAATTTGAATAAGGTGAGTGGTTCCTTAAATTTGAATATGAATCACCGTCTCAAATAATTTGTTTGGAACTTAGAGTACTCAGAAGAATTAGCATTAAAATGGAATAATACTATTAGTGATTTCAAGTTGAAGAAAATATTAACTTTCTAAAATGTATGATATTTAGAAGCATTTAGATACCAACATATTTCAAAGATATATTTATGGATGGAATTTTGAGAACAACCTCAAGATTTGAGAGTGAAAATTCATTATTTGGTAACTACTTGAATAAATATCTTACTTTAATGAAATATTGGATGCAATTTGATTATGCTTTAGAATCACAGATGCACAAACAACTTTTTGTAGATAATGACGCACTTCCTTCTATTCCAAAATTGAAGATGCACATGGATTTAAAGAAGCAAGGTAAAGAGGTTTGCACTCACAAACTTTTTTAAATACTTCAGAGGGAGTTGTGGAGTGCATGTGTAGATTGTGGGATTGAAAGATCGAAAGAGGAAAGAGAGAATTTATTATTTTTATATTTGATAATGTTGTAGTAAATGACACCAAAGTGAGCAAATATAAAGATGTTTATCGTCTTTCTAACGGCATTGCACATTGTTCATGTAAAACGTTGACTCTCAAGACACGTGCTATATTTTCTCACTTTGGTGTCATTGACCACAACATTATTAAGTATTTAAAATAATAAATTCTCACATTCATCTTTTGTTCCTTCAATTCCACAACTACATCTTATATATGTAAAAAAAAAAAAAAATCATTAGTATAAACCTATATATTGTGCTTCTCTAAATCCATATGCATCTTAAATTCTTAAATATTATCTGTAAAAACTTCTTTGTGCCTCCGTGCTTTTAAAGAAGAATCGAATCACATCCAAAATTCCACTAGTAAGTTTCTTATTAAAGTAGTCACCAAAAAATGAATTTTCACTCTCACATCTAGAGGTTGCTCTCAAAATTCCAACCATAAATATATCTTTAAATTAAGTGGGTATCCACATGCTTCTAAGATCATACATTTTAGAAATTCAGTCGTTTTCTTCCAAGTTGAAATCATTTTTAATATTATTCAAATTTAAGTTTAATTCTTCTAAGTACTTAGAGTTCCAAGAACATGACTTGAAACGATTATTAAAATTCATATTAAAATTTAAGAAACCCCCCACTTTTTTTGAAAGTTTTTTAGAAAGTGTCACATGCAAAATCTGAGAAGACCCATTAAAAACTTCATCCATTGCAATGTCATAGTCGGGTCTTAATATGTTATTATCACAACATGCATATGTCATTTCATTGCTTTCAAAAATGTCTCAAATAACCACACAAATGATTCAATATTCATCTGCTAAAAATGTTAACTCTAAAGGTTATGCTTTGACAATGATGATCTACGCTAGTGAATGGTGACATGGAATACTTATTTGTATTTTTTATTGTGTCAAATGAAATCATTTCCAAACAACTAGTAATTTTCCGACAAATGTCATCAACTCAAAATACATATTTCATTTTCCCTTCATCATTAGACTAATAATAATAGAAAAATGAATGATTCATCTCATGTTTTCTTCTGAAATTATCAATAAACATATCTGCATTAGAGTTTTTGACCAATTCTTTCTAATCCCTTGAATAATTTTGAAAATCTCTTCGTGTGCATCATATATGGTCATAACTCTCAACTCGCTCCTTTAGTAATTGATAAACTTTTGACGTCCTCACATTAGTTCTATTGTAAGAAAATAATAAATTCATATTAACAATGTTTACACTCCTTGCCGATCTTAAAAATTGTTTTTTTCTAGGTGTGACAAGTATATGTGAATGAACTTCATAAAAATTTTTAAGACTTCATATTTACCCTCAATGCTTCTCTTGAAAACAATCCTTACATTACATCCCTCTCATGTCAATTTTCTTTTTCTACTTTTAGGCAAACTAACTTTTTTTTCCACTTTAAATCCTTCTTTTGAGCAAATAAAATACTTTCATTTGACACCATTTTATATCTTTAGTTTCAATCCAACTACGTGCACCAAAACCAATATCATGTGCATAATATTTCTATTAAAGTACCAAATATCTTGTCACTTACAGGTTTGATTTCATCTTCGCACATAAGAATTCATTCCTCCAACGCTTTTGCTAGATCATTGAAGTCTTTTGACGGTGAGCGATATCAACTTCATTATCAAGTATCTCCATAAAAATAAAACTAAAAATAAACAAGTTAACAATTAAAAAATTAAAATTTAGTAAGTATTGTTTACAATTGAAAAATAATCAAAATTAGTAGCGGTGTGCCCGTGTGATGAAGAAATAAAAATTAAAAAATTAAAAAGAAACACAGTGTAGATATATCAATAAAAATTAGATGAAGCGATACCTGTTATTTGAATATTTAATGAAAGAAGAAGTGGATGGGACCATGTGGCACGTCGGCGAAAGGGAGATTCACAACACGGGGTTTTTTGGGCGAAATGGAGATTCACGACACATGGGATGCAAAGAGAGATGGTATGAGATAGTTGAGAGGACTCATGAGGTGAGTGATGGTGGCTGGAACTGGTGAAAGGTTTTGGTCGAGAACGCGAAGGAGGTAAGGGAGTCGATTGTCAAGAGGAAAACATGTGCGTGAAAGAATATGTCACATGACTCATTAAATCAATCTTTAAATCTCAGCCACATATTTTAATCTAATCACTACTACTTATTCCTTTTTTTTGTGGATAATTGTTCCTTTTATCTCACATAAAGATGTTATTCTCACTAGATATGACAAAGAATTTACTCAAATGGAGAATGGCATCCATTTGAATAAGAAAATAAAATAAACAAACCTCAATTTCATATTCTGGCTTTTAGTAGCTAACTGATTTCCTAGTTCACTCCTTAACTCTGTGAGAGCAGCATCTGCATTAACAGCCTATAAGCACAAAAAGTTGAAAGCAATGAGATGTGTTATATAGTTCCTTCTAATTAAGAAAAAGGTTTATAAACCACAACAAAAACTTGATCTTGCATAAGTAAGATAATCCAGATATTGTATCTAAGAAAGGAGGGAAGGGGGCACAAGCATACCAATGTTGTATTAAAAACTATACACTGATGGAGAACTAGGATGAAAAAAATTGTAGATGGATGTTCATGAAAAACGGGATAACAAAAGCAAGCAGTGTTGAAAAATAGCGGCTATAGAGGAGCGGAATTTGAACAAATCGCTATTATTTCATGATACAATATTTAGAAGAAAAAAATGTTGTCAAATAGCGGCTATAGCAATACCATAGCATTTTGTGTAGTGAAATTTAAACAAACCACTATTTTCTGCTTTCCGCAATCGACAACTGAAAACAAGGCATACAGGGGAATAGATTTGAAAAATAGAAATAGATTAAAAGAAGGAAATATCAGCCATACCAGGCAGCGACCATGTGCGCCGTTTCCAAGGGCAATTTCAAATGATTTACTGAGACAATCATCAATTAATTTTTGCTTATGCGACAAGCTCACCATGCCTTGACTAATGACAGTGTCCAAATCCAACGAAAGCAACTGCCATAATTTTAAAAAAATGTCAGTTAATTTAAGTATATCTAATAGTGCATTAGGATACGCAGTGGTAGCATCCAAACATGACAGGTGCATATGTGGATTTGAAAGTTTGAGAAGATGTACACAAATTTTTTAGCCCCTTCAAATTTAAGTTTGAGCAGAAGCAAGAACCTTAGAATATATTACATGTAACAATTTATGGGAGAAGAGAAGTAAGCAAATAATGTTCACGCACTCAGCAACTTATTATTAATATATGTGAAAATGGCATCAGCTAAAAACATATAAATAAGGGCACCTGTCCTCCGACAACAACAATTAAGGATTGAGGTTTTCAGAGGGAAAAATCATTTTCATCATGGTCACCATGAATGTGCAAACATGTTGAATGTTGTTATTGAATTGAGTGAATATATGCAATCTTGATTGAATCAGATATGCAAAATGCAGATCCAAAGAGAATATATAACTGTAAAATGATTTTTTGAAGTTGATGTCATTGTAGATGGGAAGAATTGGGGAGGACCTTGTTGAGAATAAAAGAGAGGGTTAGGAGATTGAGAAAGGTTAAAAGAGAGGTAACAGCAAATGCATGAGATGTTTGGAATTGAGTGTAGTTAATGTTATGTTTGGAGTTGGGATAGACTTGTAACATTATAAAAATGCATTGAATGCTAAATACAAAACAACAAAATAGTCAGCCCAAAATAGCTTTAGAGAAACATACAAGAGATCAAAGAAAAAGATTGTTTTTAAGTTAACAACTCAGCATACAGATGGAACTGCCAAAATTGGAACTATGTGACATATAGAATGGCTGAAGTGATAACCTTAAAATAACCAAAACATGATCAAAGCAAAGTCCGAGAAAAGAAAAAGCAAAAAATTTGGAAGGGAAATGTATCACATGTCAAGTTACCTGGTCAAACAAGGAAGGGTTTATCCGAGCATCAAACTCAATCTTCATATCCTTCAAACCACTGCTAAAAGCTTTGCTATTCTGAAGTCTCCACCTCCAAAGATCCACATCTTCAATGTACTGGAAAAGTTGCCTTGCACGCTCGAATTCACCAAGCACCGAAGGTTGGTTCACCACAACACCAACATCAGGATTCAGTAGCTTTTCTTTGAAGTAATCAAAAGCAATAGTAGCTCCACTCCTCTCCATGTCAATAACCTTAATTACATTCTCACCAAGTGAAGTATCATCACGACAAAGGCTCTCAAGTGCAGTTTTGTGATGATCCAAAATAATCACTCTAGAAACACAACAAAACAACCTCACTCAGTTGATGCAAACAAAGATACTTCAATTCTTAAATCATCTTTTATTGTAACTTTAATTCTTAAAGCATCACAGTAACAAAAGAATATTTTAAAAATCTCTTTCGTCCCAACGAATATATCAGTTTTTTCTTCTAGTCTCCATCAAAAATTGTCTGCTTTTGGTCATGAAAGATAGAAAATTTGGATTTTGATCCTTCTTGTTTTTATTTTAGGCCTCAGTAACATTTTGTCAGGTTGCTTACATATAATATGTGAACCATATTGATTTTAGTCCCTGAATTATAAACCATATAAAAACTAGGGTTTTAAATAGGGGCTCGCAACTGCAATCTGGGCTGCGAAATAATAGTTTTTTATCCGCAATGCAGCCACCATTGAGGCAGCATCAGCACATTTGAGCGTAATTCTCCGCAATTGCAACTGTTACCGCAATCGCTACTTAAAAGTCTGATAAGGACTAATTTGAACATAAAAAATCCTGTTACAACGACCAGAACAAATAAAAAGGACCAAAGGTGAAAATTTCAATAATTTATTCAAGGAAAAGAAAGTAGTACCTTGGAACTTTGGTGGAGATTTCCTGAACAAATCCAGGTGGCCCAACAAAATCAAGAAGATAAAGATCATCAATTTCATTCAATGGAAGGTCTTCAGCTCTGAAAAGGGTAAGCAAAACAACAATTTTAATAATTAAACAAAAAGTCAAAAAACAAGGACTGTTATTGTTAAAGTATCCCACGTTGAAAGTGATATGACCTGAATAAGTGTTTATAAGTGGGATAGTACTCACTTCACAAATTGGTTTTGTGAGGTTGTTTTAGGTCCAACGACAAAGTCTAAGATGGTATCAGAGCCTATCCAATATCCATTGGACCATCTGCTATTAGGTTTCCGCTATCAGGGCACCCACCATTTATATTCACGCACCAAGCCCAATAGTATTGGGTGTGAGGGGTGTCAAAGAGCCCCACATTGTGTGATTGTATTAGGTCCAACCACAAATTCTAAGAAAGATTCCTTGAGCCTCCTGTTGGTGAGTCACACTCCAATGTCCAATTCAAGGCGTGAGGGGGCGTAGTGGGCCCATAACCCACATGTCTCTGGATCGAAAGTAGGCTAGGCTATGGTACCATGTTAGAATTTTTGATAGAACTAACTCCTAACTAATAAGTAAGACAATTAGATCAATTAACTCCTATCCTGACTAATATGTAATTAACTTTTACATGTCTCTAGTAACCTATGAACTATGAAGACACGCTCGGATTAGGCGTGTTCCGGTGTTGGACACGCGACACCCGCATATATATAATTACACTCAATTATGTGATTTTCTCACATTATTAGCGGTGTCTGTGTGTCCTGTGTCAGTATTTGTGCTTCATAGCTGATAACAACACACCAACATTTATGTTTACATTCAATTATTATTTTTAAATTATCACGGGTGTTGATGTGTAGGTTGTATATGTGTCCATGTCTGTGTCGGTGCTTGATTGATTATTATAGATAAAAGAGTGAACGATGAAAAGGGTAAGAAGGTAAGGTACCTGAGAGGAGAATAGACAGTGTTGGGAAAGAAAAGAGGAGAGAGTAAGGAAGTGGCTTTGAAGTAAAGATGTGCGGCGAGAGCGGCAAAAACTCCATCAGGACAAGGGTAGTGATAAAGTATAGCAGCTGAACCCTTCTTCATGTTTGTGTTGTTGTTTGAGAACTGTACTTTGGATTGTGTTTGTGTTGTGTCAACTACATTGTTTATGACATCAACCATGTGTGACAAACCGCACCGCGCACCCGAAGGTTTTCTTGATATTTTTTGCAGTTTGAAATTGAAAAGAGATAATTTAGGTTTAGTTCTCTCTAATTTCGTTTTTTTAGGTTTAGTTCTCTTTAATTACGTTTTTTAAACAAAACTTGTAATTACAAGCTCCACGTTGAACTTTGGACCGTTATGATTTGGGCCTTTAACTATACTTTGGAAAATTAATCTTTAGACACCTAGCAATTGGTCACAAACACCTTGAATTTATGAACCTTATTACATTGTATAGATTTATCGACAAGATAAACTATCGTTCTCGACATTGTTTTTTCAATTTTACATGCCCTTTGAGATCAGCAGACAACGAATTTTGATTATGTTGTGGAGCATTTAGCAACAAAGGAACAGCAAAGTGTGTCGTAATACGACTAATATCAATTCACTTGGATTGGTCTGATGATGTCGGTTTGAAACTTTGGAGTGTGCTCTTTTCAATGTCTCATGTATGATTCTCTCCAGTACAAAATATGGTTGGTATCGCTCAGATCATCTGAGATCGCACAATCAGCTTACTTCACCATTGGACATCTACAGAACCTCAAAAACTTATCAATCATAGTTATGGAGCGACGTCAAATGACAGAGGCTGGAAAAAACCACATATTGGTAGGTACTAGTGCAGTGTCAACGCTTCCTTCTCTAGTACTCAAAACAATCTTGGCTTAGGCATTTGCATGAGGGATGAGCATGGATGCTTTATGCTTGCTAAAACAGAGTGTTTCTCGCTAATTTTGAACATTGATAACGACGAAGCTTTTGGCCTTCTCATCGCTATGCAATGGATTCGAGACTTGCATCTCACTAATGTGGATTTTAAACTAAATTATAAGAATATGGTGTCCAAGTGTCAAAGTAAGGGAGATGACTAATTTGATTTAGGATATGGACTGTCATAATATTCCTAAAGGCACGAAAGAGTAGGGCTCCTGAGGCCTGGGGGCGCCCTCCCAAGGGTGTCGCCTCAGTCAGCTTCTAGAAGTCGGTGAGAAATAAATGGGGTCAAATATGCAGTTGAGTAAATTATGGAAGAAAACAGATTATCCATCAAGCTGCAATGCCATGGTAATTTAATGCATTGGATGATTCTGCAGCCTTTGTTTGCTAGCTATTTTTCTT
>Ga0315913_1007103_pt1 | contig 13488 bp, 6 predicted proteins | sample MpolsnodulesMG_FD_207736 | JGI IMG/M metagenome (GOLD analysis project Ga0315913, IMG submission 207736) | Medicago polymorpha root nodule microbial communities from Los Angeles, California, United States - small nodules | ecosystem: Host-associated > Plants > Roots > Nodule | place: USA... | reverse complement strand
TAGTTCAAATGGCATCCCTTGTTTGAAAATAGGAAAATAGTACATTTTATTGTTCCATAATTTTAATTTTTAGGGACGAGAAAGTCCAAATAGATTCTCTTTTTCTTTTTTTCCTTTTCTTGTTTCTATGTATAATTCTATTCATGATCTTTCACACGTTTGCATGCGCATGCGGATAGTGAAAGACAGATGTTTTATACCTCATTTGTAATATGAGACATTATAACTTTCTTACTCTCTATTGTACTTAATGTACGTGTGGCAAATGTAATACTCAAAATGAAAAATTGCCAATTTCAACTTGAAAAGCTCTGTCAAAAAACTTCAACTTTGAAAAGGTAATCTATACAATCATGAGTGCAATATGAGTACATAATGAGTCTAGAAACAAGAATGCACGATCTTCCATAAAAATAAATAGACATGAGAATTCATTATTGATAAAATTAATTAAACAAGAATCACTCTAATCTAAATTATAAGAAGTTAATGAACTTCCATAACACCCTGGGTATTCTATATTAACATATTAGATGAAACATAACTATTGACTTTCGGTTCTTGCAGTGAAAAGGCGCTTTGTCAATGTACCATAAGTCACGTGTTCGACACTTTTACCATTCAAGCAAAATAAACCACTAGGCCAATTAATACTTTTGACAATTTCTTGACTAAATTTTTTTTTGACAATTTCTTGAAATTACAGTTTACTATTATTCCATAAAAATTTTGCATCCCAAAGAAAATAACTTAAGATCCGCTATTGATGAGATTTATCAAATGATGAATTGTTATGAAAAACTCAAATTCTATTCTTAGGTAGAACAATTTTTTTATCACATTTTACCTATCTCGTGAACTTTAGATCACCAGAGTTTCTTCCTCCAAATAATCATAGAGTTAACACCAAAAACTAATAATGCCCTTGATGAAAATTAGGAGTGAAAAGAGGAGTATTATATAAGCGAATTTCCTCTTTCATGTGTTTAAGTTAGCATGTTAGCATTGATTTGTGAAAAAAAGGTTAGCATTGCATTATTTAAGCATTGCACTGATACTATTACCTAGACCACGCCCCACAATGAAGGAATGCTAGTTGATCAATTTGGATGTAAACTATAAATTCTTTTTCTTGTTCTTGTAAACTAACTATTTTTGTTAATTTTAGTAATAAATTTGACCTCGATTTTGGTATAAATTATTTAAGCACGTTTATTGGTGTAAGTGACCAACTCCATATGACATATATAAATTTCATAAATGGAGAAAAAACTTGTGGATATCAGTGTTCTCGATCGGTTCTTTCATATAAAAAATCCAGCTTAATTGGTCTACCATCCAATTAAGAGTAGGTGTTTTGACAAAATTAAGTAAAGGTTAAGACATTAAGAAATCTGAAGATACACAAAAACCTTCTACATGTGGTTTGGAACATATAAAGCCTGTAGCCTGCAGGTGATTTTTAGGTAGAGCAAGTGGTTAGTCTTATATGTATTGTGTTACCCCCTCTTAATTGTATTCTTGGGGAGTAATGCTTTCATTTGACTAGAATCTCTAGTTGAGTAAATCCCTTCAAGTTTAAATTCTTTTAATTTTGGGTTAACATTTCGTTTGTACTTTTAAGCAAGTTTGTTGAAGTTGTTTGTAATTTGTTTCTAATCTTACATTGCTTAGGTTTCTTTGAGCTAACTTATGGGATGAGATTCACGTCCATTTTACGTGATATCAGAGTCGGGTTAATTATTGCAACGTGGAAATCGGACCCAGACCCACACTAAGCGTGAGGATGGGTGTTGAAGTTGGTTGTAGTTTGTTTCTAGTCGCACATTGCTCAAGTTGCCGGGTTGTTTGTAGTTAATATCATGCCCATGAAAGATCACATTATTTCTCGCTTTCCTTAAGCTCCAAAAAAAAAAAATCAAAATATAAATGTCACACACATTTGCAAAAAGAAATTTTATCTCAAAATAAATATCACTTTCAATTTTCATTAATATCAACAACAACAAAAATATCCAATTATATACCCTATAATTTATAATACCTTCAATCTTATTTATAAGAAACAATTGACTATTTACATTCATTGAATATTTGATGTACATGGTCTATATTTTAGACTGAATACATCAATTATTCAGTAAATCTGAAAAGTCAAATTTTTTTCTTATAAATAGAACCGAAAGAAGTACTATATAATCATAACTCTCAAGTCAATATCTTAATTTTGAACAATGTTGAATACATCAATATTTAATAAAGTTAATTAGCAAAATACAATATTATTTATAATTTCTCTTTCAATATTTAATAAAGAATACAAAATCAAAACTATATGAAATCTTGAACTTGGTGTCTTTACCCTAATATCCACAATTAGGGCCAGATAAATATTTCATAGAAGAAGTAGGAACAGCTGTATATATTGACAGTTGTCAAGATACTCTTTCTCATGTCATGTTGGTTAAAATGGAACTCACTGGTTTAGAAGTGCACGCGTGTGTTCACATTTGGAATTATCCCAAAAAGAAATATGGTAGGGTGCTTTAATAATTGGCAACTTTGTCTTTTTAAGAGGACATACCATTTCCTAGCACACTCATACAAATTATTTGAGTGGCCTAATTGAGTTGGAAACACTAAATTTTTCTGCATGATTTTTTCATGAGTGAAACTATTTGTTTTACAAATACGAGAATAAATGATTTTGGCCATATCATTCAAGGTGGGTCTCCAACATTACTCCTTCAATATGGAATGGTTGTCTATGATTGGCCCAATAATTTTGATACTATATTTTATGATCATTTTAGTATATATTTTTTCCATATAGAATTTGTGTGATTGAGGTAATTTTATTTATAAGCACAAAATGTGAATACTTTTTTTTTTCTCCGTTGAGATTCAAACATTAGTTTACGTGGAAATTTAGTCTTAATTTTATAATCCGTAACATGATCAAAGATTATCGAATCTCCATGTAAAACAATTGTTCAAACAATTTGGAAAGTGAGGGGAGCCTAAAACATCAAGGGATTAAGATATTGTGGGTTTTTCATCCAAAAGATTAAGACATTGATTACATGCTCGTTTCACGTAACTATATATTGTTTGATATTCACATTTTTATTCAATATAAAACTTCTTAACTTACAGTTGACGCTAACAATGTTTTCCTCAAAGTTTGAGACAATCATAAATTCATCTAAAATCTTTGTCCTTAAGTATACATTTTTCCACTCATAAACACTTGTACCGTTATTTGACTCTATGGAAACTTCTTTACTTACATTTGGCTCACATTTGGCTCTAACAGTCAGGTTAAATATGGAGGCGAGCATAACAAATCTAAGAATCGTTATATTGGACTATAAGAACAACTACCCGAGTGGTTTGAAAATCATATATCTTCAGTTCTTTACTCAGAATCATAAGACATTAAATATGAGACTTCTTGACTCACATTTCAATCAATAGATTCTAAACGGAATCGTGAATTGAGTATCCATCTATTTGTTCATTCACATTTTGTTCTTATAGTTTGTTATGACTATCATGGTTGGGTGGATTTCTTGTGAGAAAAATGACAAATAAGTCATAAGTTTGTCACCATCATCATGTGTTGTAACAGCCACAAAATTCATTTGAGACAAATGCACGTTGTGTTTATATAGAAAGTTTTTTAACAATCAATGATCATGCTTTGCCTTACGTCTTTCTCAATTAACATATGGAATAATTGTTCCAAAGGTATAAATTCAAACTTTAGGTGGGGGCATACATATTCTACAAGTGGCCGGAAACCTTTGATTGCTCCTTCTAATCAATTATTCATCTCTTGTTAGTTGGTCACATTTTCCTTACGCGGATTATGCATTTTAATTACATTACTATTTGTTTTTAACAAAATTACATTACTAATATAACAACCTATGAAATTGAAAACCCTAAACAGTCCAAATTAAGATATGATGTTAGTGCCGTCCGTAAGGTCTAGCACAATTGACTACATCAATATTATTAGGTTAAACACATTCACCTAGATTCAAACTCACAAGACTATACAGTTGTTTGTGTATGTTTTATGTAAGTCGACATATTAGTAAAGACTCAATTTAGATCCCATAAGACCATGATTCAAATTATGCGGTCGATCGGAGGAATTTGTTGCTATACTTTCTCAAATCCTTATAAATTTTTGGGACTTAAGCCACCTAATTTATTTTTTATATGAAAAAAAATGATGTCCCTACACTATAATGTAACTGTCACACTGTCACTATTGAATCATAAAGTCCTTGAAATCATTTCCATTAAAGCCAACAACCCTTATGCCTTAAGGACTATGGTCAAGATTGATCCTTAAATAAGATGGTCACACAATTACCAAACATAGGGTAGTAAAAACAGAGATCATATACACTACAATTATTATAGTTCCAATTTCAAAGTACATAAATATCCTTGGTCCTTTACCTCCCAACCTGCATACAGGGGCATCTATATTCACCCTTTTGTCGGACAAAGATGGGAAAAACAATGGGCACAAGGATTAATTTTAATATATGGTTTAATAGGACTAACATGTAGAGCCTAAATCTAATACATAAATTAATATTATAAAAATAATTTTAGATTTAAGGCAGATCCTAATAAAGATCAATTGAGATTTGGTACAATAAAGTAACTAATTAATTAAAAGAAGCACTTAGGTTGATCTTGATTCCTTATTCCTAACATCCCTACAATTAACAATTAAAAAATTAAAAGCCACATCTCTTTTAATTAGGATATTGAACCTATACAAAGAGTCTTTAATTAAGTGCTTACAAAGTGATATTGTCCTAAACCATTGGGCACCCTGATTTGATTTGACAAACCCAAACTCGATAAAAAAAAAATTAAAAATATCATCAAAGTGGTATCTAGAAATAGTAAATTTTTTAATACTATACAAGAGATCTATAACTTCTAAGTTAATGGTTAGTATTTTTTTCAAATGGTTAGGTCTGTGAAAGGGAAATCCACTAATTGGTGAATCTTATAAATGGTTGAAAGAGGAGTTGGAATCCACTAAAAGAAGTCACAAGGATTCTTAATGGGGGCACCAAATTATATAACATGCTTCTTTTTTTCAAAGCCTTTGGAACCCTGACCCTTCAATTTCATACGTGTAAAGGTAGGTTACCATTAGATTCAGGGTTCATCATTGGTGTCTTAAACTGAAATAAACTAAGCCAAACTCTTAGAAGGACCCAATTATTGGTAGAAAGTAGGCACACCCTATAATACATGGACTGAACCCTCTCTTCACTTTTTATCATGCCTAAATTGGACAATTTTCACTCATGTATGTATCAATCATTCATGATTTTTGTAAGGCTTTCGGTTGTGTCCTTTTTGTTATAAAGCACGTACACCTGAAATTAGAACTGGCAAAATGAAAATAAGTGGACCTTTAGTGTGTGATTGTTGATTAAAATACACATTGTAACCCCTCAATATAATGAAGAAAAAGGTCTTTCATTAAAAAGAGGTATAGTTTGTAACCCATCAACCTTTGGGGTATGGTTCATTTGGATAGTAGTAGGAGACCAAACCATGATTCCACTTGGAAGGATAATTCTAAAGAAGTGTAGTTTGTAAGAAATTAATGTAGCCTGTGTTTTGATAAGCGTTTGTCAATCCAATACTACGTCCCAATGCACGGTTGCCCTGAAAATTCTAAAGCTAGTATATCAAGCTTCTGCGTTGCCGTGGTTTTCAACGCGAGTTTGTCCAAATACGACGTCAATCCAAACTTACAAGTAGTAAATTGGATATAGCACAAGTATTGGGCCAATTCAGCATTGTTGAGGGAAATATGTTAATAATTACATTGGAATTACGATCAATCATACAAATGATTCAAACATAACATTTTCGTCATAAACCTTAAGACATTTTGTATATAAATCTCTTCTCTTATATGATGTTTAACATTTACTTTAATTTTATTCAATGTGGAACTTTTACTGACATAATATATACTAACAAGCAATTTCGATCACATCGACCATAATTTTTTTTGCATTTTATCGCAATATAAAAGTTTGCAGCATAATCATAACCACGACAGCAAATGCAATTTAATATCATGAATGCATCTGATTTGGATTTTCACAAAAGCTTCCCACATAATATATACTAACAAGCAATTTCAATCACATCGACCATAATTTTTTTTGCATTTTATCGCAATATAAAAGTTTGCAGCATAATTATAACCACGACAGCAAATACAATTTAATATCAGGAATGCATCTGATTTGGATTTTCACAAAAGCCTCCCATTTCCCATGATAAAATATTCTTTTAAACCAAACAACAACTGGTGTTCTAGTATAATTATTAGTCAAGTACTATAGTTTGCTTTAATAATGAAGTTAGTAGCTAGCATGCTACAAAGCATATGGTTCTGTAATGCATTATTTGCCATAGAGATACTCAATAATGGAACTCCAATCCATAGACGTGTCTACTCTCTACCTATGGACATCGATCTAATATTTGGTCCCCACATAGAAACTCGAGCATATAGGTGTTTATTAATAAACATGTGTCGTGTGTCTATGTAAAAATATTACATGTTGTAAAAATATTTGAAACTTTATAAGGTGTTGATTAATTAATGATGTGTGTTATTGGTTACAGCTTAATTGGCATCGATATAATTGGATTAATGTAGTATCTAAATTATATGAATTGTTGCTGGTGTTGGAGGGAGCAAATTCTGCTGCTTGTTTTTTTAGCTTCATTAATGGATTGTTGCTGGAATCTAGCCCTCTAACCTGTTGTTGATTAAATAAGTGGTTGTATATAAACGAGAGAATGATTAGCTAAACTATATAGTAAACTTTCAACTACAAATTACAATTCATCATCCAACCAGTATTTCTAATTGGACAGATATTGGCGTAACAAGAACAATTATCATTCAAGCATAGTGTAATTTAAGTTTAAGATAATATATAGTTCTTTAAAAAAAAAAAGTTTAAGATAAGGAAATGTTAACTTGTGCATTAGATACATAAAATAGAAATTATGCATTGGAAATTGCGTCTATTTATTTCTCAAGAAATTAAAAATCAATTTTTCATAATAAATACTTGTTATTAATGGGATTTTTAACATGTGTTATAAGACATAAGTTAGCATGACCCTTTAAGATAATGTATAGTAAACAAACTATATGTGATAAGTTGGTTTGAAAGATTTATGAGGAAAATATATGTTCAACTTCTTCGCTAATAAGTGTAGAGTTAGTTCCTTAAGTTAGTTTATTTGATCTGATAACAACTTTTATGTCGAATCATGTTCCACACCAGAACACGCCATTTTAATCTTTTTTATTTTTTATTTTATTATTTCATCCAAGTAAGTATGGCTATTCCCCTAAAACAATAACTAGAATATGCCTATAATTTTCTTTATACTAACGGAATAAAACACTCACAAAGTTACAAACTAGCTCGTATAATAATTTTGTATATAGTGATTTTATTTTTAAAGATAGTGATTAAACTAAATTGATTTAGATATCTAAATAAATTGTTTGGTTTGTTACAAGGGAGGGGAGGAAGACAAATTCGAGAAAGTCTTTCATGTGCACATATTCAGATCAAAATTATTAGGTCACATTCATATAAAATCAACAAAATAAAATAAAATCCATAAAAAAAAAAATTTGTTTCATTTCTTTGAAAAGGCCAAAAGAAATCGAGGATATATTAAAAAACTAAATCAAGCAATCTCAACACAAGTTGTACCGAAAAAAGCTTGACAAAGACACAAAGTACTACACAATATCTGAAAGAAAAGAAGAGCAAACAAAACAAGCTAGGCAACTGGAGTTAATTAACAGAAGATAGGATTTGAACCTTTAGGAAGCCAAATAACATTTAGGAAGCTTTGAACCTTATACGAAAAACCTCCTAAACTACCAAACTGATAAATGTGCTCCAGAACCTTGCCATTATAAGTAGTACAGAAACCAAGCCAGCTAGAAATAAAATACCATAGCCTGCCATAAAAATCACATTTAACAAAAAGATGGTCCATATCCTCATTCACACAACAATTCGTCGTGCACCCTTGCTCACTAGCGGAAATGACTCTCCTTTGCAATAAATTATCCCTTGTCAAGACTATATTGCACAGAAGCCTCCAAGAAAAAATAGAGACCTTTGGAGGAACAACCTTTAACCATACAAATTGATGAGGATTTTGGTGTTGAATGATGTCCACATCTGTCAAATTGTTGTAAGCGCTGCTAACTGAATAACAACGTGCAAATGCCAAATCCATTGATCAGGTGAACCAACCTGCAAAACCACTAAATTTAGTCGTCCCACACACTCTATTAGCAACTCATCCTCCCCGGAAAATAGCCTCCTAACTTCCACGCCTTACCATTCATTCCCCTCCCAATAGAAAACCTATTCTTTACAATCACCAATTTATTGTCTACCAACTCATATAATCTTCTATAACTACCTTTCAGGGCCATACTATCCAACCAAGAATCTACCCAAAACAGAGTAAAATCCCTATTACCTAGCTTCTGACTAATATTATATCTCAACCACCCACCATCCACCTGATCCACACCCTCTCTAATACTTCTTATAGTGTGCCACCAAACTGACCCATCACCCCTCTCAACACACAAGTGCCCCCTTCTTGCTCATACCGAGCACATAATGTAACAACTTGCTTTTAGCTAGAATTATTTTTTTATTAATTTATTAGATGTGCTTATTTGTTTTTGTGTGTATTTGATTTGGAATTAGTTGATTTTTGGCCTAGAAGAGTGTTTTCGTTATTTTTAGACTAAGGGGTAATTTGGTTATTTGGCGAGTAAAAGTAAATTAGTCATTTTATTCATAAGATTATTTTTTATGTTTTAGTGAGAGTAGTTAGTTTTACTAAGTTACTAGTGAGTTGGGGTAATTATTTAGAGACAATAATTATTCGGTGTTTAGCGGATTAATGATTAGTAACTTTTGAGAATTTGTTAGTAAAAGTTTGAGGCCCATTGTGAATATTAGAAACCTAGCCCATTGGAGAGTAGTATATACATTTAACTCATGAAGAGAAATTAGGGTTAGAACATTTTCATCTCATAACCAAAGGGAGGCTAAAGAGAGAGAAAGTGGGAAGAATAAAGAGAAGAAGAGGAAGAGGGAAGTTAGAGATTGGAGGCTAAAGGGGAGAGTGAAGCCATAGATAGTGATTGTGAAGATTTGAGGTACGGGGGATAAATTCTTTTCATCAAATAAGCTATAATCTCATCTTTTTACTTTTGGGTCATAAGTGCTTTTGTGTGAATTATGACTTTTGTGATTTTTTATGTTGAATTTCGTGCTCCTAATTTTTGTGTAGTTATGGGTATGTTAAATTTTATGGAATTGATGTGTTTATGTGTTCAAGTTCATAGTTGATGTTTGTGATAAGTTGTTTTGGTGATGTTTGCTCAATTAAGTGTAAACCATGAATTGGTGAGTGATTATTGTTGAAACATGTCTAAATTCACTTGATAAATGATTATATATATTTGTATGTTGTTGGATTTGAATTGTTGTTGTTGTTTGTGAAGTTAATGAGAAAATATGAGTTTTTGGTGAAAAATGAATTTGATGATGATTTTGATATGAAATGAGGTTAAGATTCCATGTTTGTAAGTGTTTTGATTGCCTTTTGAATAACAAAGTTTGGGGGATGAATTTGGCTCAAAGGGGATCAAAATTGGGGTTTTGCGTGAAAAATTGGATGGGTTTCCGAAAGGAAACTCAAAATCTGGGTGGACCTGTCTGGTGCAACTCGCTAGGCGAGCTGAAGCTTCCCATGGCGAGTTTCTCAGTGCAACACCCATGGTTTTGGGTGTTTTGGGAAATTGAGGGTCGTTCTGGACTTTCCTAAATGTTTCTTTGATGTGTTTGATTGTTGTTTTCACTTCTAAACCTACTGGAACATCAAATGGATTGGATTAAGATTGATTTTGATGAATCGAATTGAAATTTATTTGAAAATGTTCAAGAATGTGAAATTTTCCAAAATTCGTTTTTCTCAAGGAAAATGGTAGGGTTAGGAAAAACTTGTTGGAATTAATTCATTCTTGTCGTTTCTTATCACCGTCATGCCACCTTTCTTAGGAAAAACTTGAACCGGACTCAACCAAGCGCTATCCAAAATGGGATAAATTATCCCGACTTCAAGTAACTTCACTACTTCTTTTCTTACCACTTCTTTCATTGTTGGATTTAAGCGGCGTTGAGGTTGTGCCACTGGCTTGAAGTTGTCTTCCATCATGATTTTATGTATACAATACGACGAACTTATCCTTTTCAAGTCGGATAATGTCCACCCTATTGCGTCCTTGTTTTCATTGAGAATTTGAATCAACTTCTTCTCTTCTTTGCTTGATAGATAGCTGCTTTTAATGACATTCAAGAAACACATACTTCAAGTGAGATGGTAAGACTTTCATCTCAAGCTTTGTCTCCTCGGCTTTTGATTCATCTTTCAACTATTTAACTTTTTCTGTATGAGGAGAAATTTCCTTCAAGGTATCAAGATCCTTTAAGCATTCATCTACTTCTTTCTCTTCTTCTGCACTAATATCATTAATTTCGTTCCTCCTAGGTCCTATTCAGCTATCAGACATTCATTCTAACTGTCGCGTGCTAGATTGAGTTGATCAAGCTCAGCTAGCAACAACATTTAGAACAATCATCCGGAACCCAATGGCCCCACTACTTTAGTTGAAATCTAATGAACCATGGCACGATCTGAATCGACCTGCTCTGATACCAAATGTAACGCCCATACTAAACGTATCTAGAAAGTTTAGCATGTGCATTATCTTAGTACTGGATTCATTAAAATTTACAACATAAAATCTTCGAATGAATAATATATACAACAATTCACGTTCGTACATCTAATAATACAACACTACATATCTGATACATGGCATATACACACTTGAAACCATAGGAAACTCCTGCAACCGGTACGAACGAGCACTTGCTAATTTATCCATTCAGCCACTTGTCGGCTACATCTTACTAAATCAACCTGATGATCTGAAGAAAAAAAATAAGGATTGGGATGAGACATAATGTCTCAGTGAGTTCTACCTTATCCTAGGCTATGGGCAACCTCAGGGAAACCTATGGTCACCACGTGTCTACAACACAACCATTCGGTTGATTATATATATGTGAAACATGCTTACCTAGACAATCGTACATAACTAAGATCGCCATAAGTTTCTATATGCCATAACCTACTAGTTTTGCTAAATGCTCTGCATACCATGGCGGTCAAGAGAACTAAGACCACTATAACGGAATCACTATCATGGCTTTAACATATCATGTACATGAGATATTCTGACTGGAGGATCGAGGAAAACTAATATCGTCGACAATGAGTTATCATAAACTTATTGCATTAGCATATACCTATACATATCGTAGAATAATCATATCATATACTTGTTGCTTAAATTATTCATATCATGTTAGAGAGTTAGCGTGTAACATAAAATATTATTTTGGTTCCTTTTACGAATTAATCCCGAGTGGAGTAACCCCGGAATATAATCCCATGACATAACCGGTGAAATTCCTATCGTAGATTAACACCGAACTCCTCTTAATGTTGTGCGGGCCTACCTTGCGGAGCGTATCCCATCCCCCTAACGTAAACCTCTCGTACCCCCTTGGCGTGGATAACGGAAAGACACGCCATGTTTATACTTATTAGTCTTGCATATACATAAGGGCTTATACTTAAATTTACTTGAATGATTACCACAAGTTCGTAACCTACTTGTATAACGGTGAATCATTACTAGTTCATTCTTGTTCACACATGGCCCAACATGCTTAGATTTCATACTAACGTGCTTGTTCTCGACTACCTATGTCGAGGCTCTATGGTTTTTCCCCCAATACTTAGAGGTTAGAATATTACCCAACATAACTTGTACGTAAATATTCTTGCATGTGCCATGTTTCACCAAATCTAATGTAATACTTGCTCTTTATTCCTTTTATTAAAATGGTTTGAAACATTGACAAGGGAACATTAGTCGGAGGGATTTACATTTATAAGAAACCAATGAAAAACTGAACAGAAAACGACCACTGCTTGTCCGGAACGAGTCCACAACACGTATCTGTGCTATCAAACTCGCCCTAGCGAGACCAAGCTCGCAATGGCGAGCTCCTATCTTGAAAACAATGCTTTATGTTCCAAATTTCCCACTCTGACGAGATTTGGCTCGCCCGGCGAGTTATGACAGTTCAGAAACATGAAAACAATAGTTTTGGCTAAAAACCTCCAAATCAAGAGACCCATTGTATATTTCAACCCTAAGAATTGTAACATCCTGATTTTTATTAACTATATTTTCCTATATGTGTCTATGTGTGTGGGTGTTCACCTTAGAAATGAATAGATATTATTTTGACTAATTTTACGTATATTTGTGCGGCAGTGAATATCATGATGTAACATCCCTGATTTTTATTAACTATATTTTCCTATATGTGTCTGTGTGTGTGTGTTCACCTTAGAAATGAATAGATATTATTTTGACTAATTTAACGTATATTCGTGCGGCAGTGAATATCATGATATTTTGTATACATTAGAGAAACGATAAATGTGTATATTTATACTTTGAATTTCTTCTGGATATCGTGATATATTTCTATTAGATAATTTATAAGTAATCATCTGTATATATTAGTAATAATATGATTAATTCTCATTTTGTGTGTACTTGCCTTGGTGTGATAATTTTATGCATATTTATTATGATTTAGTACTTATCAAAGTGTTAATATTCTAATTGTTTATTTTATTATTTAATTATTATCTAATATGATAGTATTTTAATGTGTATATTTTAAGGAAAAATAGTTTGAGGGGGGCATTTTAGAAGGAGGGGCTAAGATAGTAAAATTTACTAAATCTTGGGAAAATAAGTTTAGATGAGTGGTAAAATAAAACAAAAGAAAAATTAACTCACGACCCAAGCACAATGACCGGTACCCATTTCACTTCTTAAAACCCTAGTTCCCTAACCCAAAGAGGCTAACCAAATTATGTCTTTCTCTTCACACGTTTTTATCATTCAAGGACTCATCACACTTCATCATAAGCCATTCTCTTCCTCCAAAACTGATTTTTTTGTCTTGTCCCTCATATAACTCTCATGTTTGTGGAACCAAAAGTCTTCATAGGAAGGAAAACGGTAAAGGTAAGGGCTCTTGTCTTGACCATGTTATAGATCACTACTAAAAAAGTAAAAATTAGTGAGGGATATTTAGTGAGGGAAAACGTGAAATCCCTCTCTAATTCCGTCACTAAATTTTGTGACCAAGGAATTTGTGAGGAATTTCATTTTTTCCGTCACTAATTTCCCTCGCTAAT
>Ga0315913_1007098_pt1 | contig 13494 bp, 7 predicted proteins | sample MpolsnodulesMG_FD_207736 | JGI IMG/M metagenome (GOLD analysis project Ga0315913, IMG submission 207736) | Medicago polymorpha root nodule microbial communities from Los Angeles, California, United States - small nodules | ecosystem: Host-associated > Plants > Roots > Nodule | place: USA... | reverse complement strand
CCAGTGGTAGTTAGATCCTATGGGTAGGTATTCTGTTCGTGACGTTTATTAGTTACTCACTACCAATGAGAATCCTAATGTAGGGGCAACGTCAGATTTGATTTGGCAAAGACAGGTTCCTACAAAAGTATCAATTTTTTCTTGGAGACTTCTTCGAGACAGGTTACTGACCAAAGACAATCTGACGGCGCGTGATATTATTTCTCAAGACATACAGTTATGCGCTAACGGTTGTGGTGGCGTCGAATCAGTTAGACATTTGTTCCTCTCCTGCAATTGTTTCAGGGCTCTTTGGTCTCTAGTCCGAGCTTGAATTGGGGTTTCTACGACGGAGCTGAATTCTATTTCTGACCATTTTGTCCAGTTCACTTTTTCAGCTGGAGGCTTAATGGTGAGACATTCGTTTATGCAGCTTAGTTAACTTGCTTGTATTTGGGTTATGTAGAGTGAAAGAAATAACAGACTCTTCAACCAAAAAGAAAAATCACTAGAAAAGTTGTTAGATAGCGTAAAATTTCATTCCTTTTGGTGGTTAAAGGCAGCTAATGTCACTTTTGTTTTTGGCCATCAAAGATGGTGGTCGTGCCCGCTTGTTTGTTTGGGCATTGATTAATCTTGCCTTTTGTTTTTCTTCTTGAACATGATTTTGTTTGTAAACTATAGTCGTCTTTTTTACACATCTTGTGTGATTAAAGCGCTTTGTTGGGTGTTAATATATCTCATTTTTGCTTCTTAAAAAAATAAATAGTCTTAAGCATCAATCTTTGTAGAAAAGCAAATATAGATACCAGGTTTATAAGGTAAAACATATACTTTATAATGTTAAGTTACATAACAATACAAGGGCTTGAGATTGGAAAGTCTGTCTAGTTCATGAGGTATTTTTATTATATTGTTGAAACATTTTTCCAAAAAATCAATCTAAATATCAGTTCTTTTAACTAATCAACTTAGAGAAACAGATCGGTAATCAACACTAGTTCATGTGGGATCGATATATTTTTATTACGATGATAAAATTGTGCACTTCCAGGCATGGACGCCAAGTAGTTTGAAAGCATGTTCTAGATTTTCATAAACAAGTTGTGCATCCAAGCCCATCATTATGGCATCGATGCCACACGTTAAAATCATCTATTTTTACAACATTTTCTTACTGATTTTTAACACATATTTTTACAACATTTTCTCACTTATTTTTTAGAGAAGTTTGTGATACTCTACAAGCGTAAAATTCAAAGGTGAATAGGTTTTAGAGAAGTTTAGGTATTGTTTGGATCCATTGAAAGGCATAAGGAAAGATACTTCAAAGAAAGAAAGCACAGATTTCAATATCATTTTCCTCCTTTGGGTCAAAAGAATAGTGGCATGGAAAGAACAAATTGGGTGTGGGGTCCACACAAAAACTTTCCTCCTCTCTAATGGAGAGAAAGTAGGACGATAGCAGCAATTTTTTTGTTGTTTCTATTTTCTCGTTGCTGACATCATCTTTTATATATTATATATAAGGGTATTTGTGACATTTAATAAAAAATACATCATTCTTTTCTTTCACTTTCTTTTCACTTTCACTCATACCAAAGAACTAAATAATCATCTTACTTTCCACTCTCTTTCCACTCACTTTCATTCCTTAAACATTCTTTCCTTATACTTTCTTTCCTTTTTGCATCTAAACAAAGCCTTAGTGACATGTTTGGATTTAGGCATTCATTGAGGACGATAAAGCCGAACACCAGTATAAATCTCAATATATTCTCTCTCTATATAGTCTCTTTGAATTTCTATATTTCAGTATTATTATGTGTTCTTTAAAAAAAAAAAGTATTATTATGTGTTGATTTGCATAGAAAAGTTACAATATTTGAATAAATTTTCTGCATCAATTAAATCGTATTTTTCATTCAAATATTTACTTTTCGCAAAAGGTGTAGTGAAAATAACTCCAAAGATAAGGTCGAGTTATATGCATTATTTCACGAGGTTTTGCTTAAGGATTAATAAACATATTGACTTGCCAAATAAGCAATAGTTAAGTACCTCAAAAAAAGTAAGTAAAGTTAATTGATTCTCTGGATCAATTAAGCCATTGATTATTTGCCTCTTTCTTATCATCAAAATATGTGTTCTGCGTTCATAGTTAAATGTTTTGTATTACACAACGCCAAATATTACAATATTTTAAAAAAAGCACTTCCTTACAACGAAAAGCTTGTCGTATTTATTCACCCCCTTCTAAATATTGGGGTCTTTATCAAGAGTATATATAAAAAATTATGGTTTAGGTTAGACACGTCATATGATAGGTTAGAGACTCATGTCGATTGGTCTGGTCTATTCTCACATTTACGTGTCACCTTTAAATTATTTGATTTATGGACTAATAAACTTTGTCATGTTTTAGTTTCTAGACAGACTATATGGACAAATTAAAACAAATTGCTAATAATAAATAAAAAAATTTGATTTTCAGCTCAATAAACTATGTCACATGTTTGCTCCTGGAGAGACTATATGGACATACCATTTCAAAAATATTCAACTTGTTTTGTCATGTCTACCTATATTAGTTCCAATATATACATATAGACAAAAACCTATTTACTATTTAGATTTAGAAATCATGATTTCCTCAACTAGTAAATTATGCATTGTCTTCATGTTCATATGTCTCGTCGTTCTTCTTATTTCTACATCAGGTACAAATTATTTAAGCAACTTGGACTTATTCACTTTGGTACGTTATTCAATTTTAAGCCTAATTTACATTTTTTATTTTATCTATTTATTTATTTTTTGTGTAGAGGCAGGAGACAAAATTTGCAAAGTTAAGTATCATACAAAATCAGAATTTGGTTGTGTTAAATCTGCTTGTAATGAAGTCTGCATCAACATAGAACATGCAACTTATGGTTATTGTGTGCCTCCAATCCCATATTTTTCATTTTGCTTCTGCTACTTGAAATGTTGAGCATAAATATTTTAGTGGATGGAAATGGAAAATATTTTAGTTTTTTCTTTCTCTCTTTGTATTATTATCTCTTGTTTATCATTTTTTTGTATATTGCATATAAATGTATGTTATTTATATTTTCCTTTCAATATAATAATAAATGTAATGCAAAATTAAATTAAATTCTCGTAGTAAATTATTGAAATATTATTAACACTTTCGGAATTGTTTGGTGGTTGGAATAAGAGACTAAATATGATAAAACTATTATCATTGTCTCAATCTATGTTAGATAAGTCGATATGATGTGATAATTAATCATAAACTTTATCTTATTATACTTCTGAGGTTAAAAATCTTATCATGTATGGGAGTTATGTTAGAAATACGTAGGATAGGATAACAACATAATTTACACATTTATTTTTATAAAATATAATTTAAAATTTATTTCTAATAAAATATAAATACAACTATGAATTAAAAAAAAATCTAATGTTATTGTTTCACAATTATTATTTTGTTTTTTCTTGAGTGCTCATAATCGATTCCATCTTTATTAATTGTTTGAACTCAATCATTCTATTAATATACTTAGCTCTAACTCAATGTAAGTTGTTTAATGAAAATATTTCTTATTAACTTAAAAGTGTATCGAAGTTTGAAGAGGCTATTTCTTTACGAGGCATATGTGAAAGTATGAAGAAGTTGTGTGGGAAAAAAAAACTTTTGAAAGGTTGAAGAGCTTGTGTAACTTTGAATAAAATTACTAGCAATCACGAGAAATAAAGAATACTTAGGGATGTCATGAAGAGTTTCAAAACTTCTAGCAACAATTAAGAGATTTGTAGCTCTTAGGTTAAGTGAATAGACCGTGTTAAAATTGTCTTGCCACATCTCAAAATAAAAATATCATGCCTAAGTCCTTTAATTTATTCAACTATATTTATTTGAATTTGTGAAAAGACAGGCATTAATGTGTCCATCTTTCCGCTATTTTTACTGTGTTAATGTTTGAAAATTATGAACGGTGTTTTTTTATGAAATTTTGGTTTTAATTAAAACTAAATATAAATATTTGTTGCTTTAAAATTATAATAAATCAAATTAACCATGCCTATCTATTTTAATGACACCAACAATATAATAAAAAAAAAAAAATCTAAATTCTTATTTTTTTTAATGATACCACCATCAATCTTTATTATAGAAAAAGTCGTTTAAAGGTATAATTGAAATAATGAAAATGTAAATATAAATATACTCATTTAGTTTGTTACACTTTTTAAAGGATAAAAGAAAAAAATCGGACATATATTTACTCATATTGTGTTTGTTACATTTTTATTTTAATATTTGAATTTACTCTTATCTATTTGTTATATGTGTTATTTCCTATTTATATTGAAAATTGAGGGTAATTTTGAAAAGAGAAAAAAACAACCCAAAAGAGCCGAAACATGCTATTTTCTTTAAATGCAGTATAGATAAAACAAAGGGGATAGAAGTTTGATTTTCTCAAAATCCTATAAAACATTTTAATACAATAAAAAACTTTTACTTTCATGTCATAATTAAACAAATTGTTGAACAATCATCAATAGTTTAATACTTCTCTAAGAAAAAATCAATAGTTTAATACTATGTCCTACGACACACCAGTAGAAGCTAGCATGACAAATAAATACCGTGGAATTCTCAGGAAGTTGTAATATGCACCATAAAACATGAAGGATAGCAACCTTTGACAACATTCTACCCACACTTGTCCATGAATTATGGACAATGTTACAAAGACAATTTAGAGAATCAATTCTTTCATTGAATTTACAGTGACAATGAGGATACTTCACTTGAAATATGACATGTCAGATTATCAGTATATTATTTTTTGCTCTTAGAATATATTTTTACAGTGTTTGAAATTGAGGTCAATTGACCTATCGCACGATATTTGCAGATCTAACGAGTAACTTCACTCAAATCGTGCAGCTAAATCAAACACACGTTTGTAATCTATAATAGAAATCAAATACTTGATTTTAATTGCAAATGGTTATATTCTATATACGACTTATTGGTTTAAGCTGTAGCATTTTGATTGAGTCAAGAATAGTATAATAGAAAATGGATCAGGTAGCAAAGAATGAACTGTTCAGAACTGGAGGTTTCATCCTCAAGTTCCATATTGAATCATATATTTCTAGAGACTGTTGTTTCTTGCTCCGCTTCACCGTTGACAGGGAAGTGAGTAACTCCTTGCTTATTGTCACAATCACCTCTGTGCAATGAAGGCTCGTCGACCATATTAACCGGTCCCGGACTATGACTTCTCTTGTGTTCTAGAATATTTGGTAGGAAAAATTGTTAAAATTCAAGTAAAAACAGGTGTAGGAAAAACATGAAATAAGTTAAAGGAGAAAATAAAATTACTTTTACAGGTTATTGACTGTCGAGTCACGGCCAAGAATTCTTCCCATTTGAACTTGCTCAATTCGAGCTTTTCTTCTTCAGAAAGCTCAAAATTGGGCTCCCTCCCACACATAAACGCAGCCCTGAAAATAAATAGACCACACATAAGGGGGACCGAAGGAGTTTCAAAAACTAATGGAACCATTGACTCGCTAACATCTGCATATCGAAAAACAATAGACCAACGCATAATAAGTAGGTCATAGTTAATGTAAGCTACTTTCTGTGACCTCGCCCATTTCATAAAGTATTTTTCTCAGTTTAATGAAGACTATTGCAACTACCCCAATAGTCAGGAGATTGTTTACCCGAACCCATGTGTTATGAAAATCTATTAAAATACTGAATCCCTGGTTTTGTAATGGATGAAACATATTTATGTCATAGATTTTTTATACTAAGTTGCAAGTAGGGTTTATAGTCATTTGATTAAACATGTTAAAATCTTTCAGCATTTTGAGATTTCTTTAGTAGCTAGATGGAATAATGAACTTTGGTCATAAGGAGGACTAAAGTTTAGTGGCACATACAATATAGTCAAAACAACGGCATGACCTTGTACCAAAGAATTGCATCCATAAAAGGTGTAAAAAATACAATTGCATATAAAATGTAGAGCTGTAATATGCAGCCTAGCCATTGCAATTTGTTTTTAACACAAAACATGTTAGAATTCAAAGTACTACCTGTCATACAAGCGGGCAGCTTCTTCCTGCGACGCAACAGTCCCTAGGTGGATCTGCTTCTTGTCCACTTTTATCGCTGCCTGCCACTTCATATTTTTGAAATACACCCCTCTCATTACGCACTGTTCCTGATTCTCTCTAGGTTTTCTTGAATGTCGCTTTCTACGTTTAACTGGAGGACCTGAAAAATGCAGGTTGAAATAAGTAACAGCCAGATAGAGACATAATAACGTATAACAGAAAATTCGGCGAGGCTTCAAAATTGAGATGTAATCATGTAATGTAAATGCATGATTGCTGAGTTTAGATTGCATATGTCTAAGTTAAATTTCTGCATTCAGTTCCTTAAAAATTAAAGAAAATGTTTCAAATCAAGAAATTGAAATGGTTCTTAAATATCAAACCTATGCTTTGTTGACTAGGTTGCTCTTTAGACAAGCTAGAACCAGACACATTTGATGACCCTGATTCATCTTTTACAGCGGTGTTCTGTGAATCCTGGTAAATACAGACGAAAGAGTTTAGTACAAAATACAGGTTATCTGAGATATGAATAAAGAATAACTCTTTAGTTTATCAACTAGGTAAACATCTGTTCTGATTTTCTAACACACATTTCATAAATGCTAATTGGTTTACCAGTTGATACTAGATGGAAATCAATCTAAAAGTTCAGTTTGATTCTAGCATGGTTAGCAAATCGAGAATCAAATTGTGAATCATAAGACCTACTTTTCGAATTGTGAGTCGAATCTTATTATGAACCGAAAGATACATTATCAAGAAAATCATGACAGTTTTAAGTAAAAACAAGTGGCATGGCACAATTGTAATCTAAATAATATATCATCCACTAACCTCATAATAAGATTCAAGTCATAAATCAAATAACAAAATAAAAGTGTCTCGCTATACAGGATTGACAAAAAAAGTGGCTGGCTACACTAAGTTTAGGTAGTGATTCATTAGAATGAAACAGGGTTCATCATAGTGAATCGGAATACATTGTAACGAATCGGGTCTCAAGATATGATTCATGTTCAAAATAGATACATACTAGAGATTTGTATCGATTGGATTTAGTTTTGTATCAGCATCTTGCAAATTTCAACATTCGAACCAACGCACAAGCAGAACACAAGGGCAATTTTCCATGGAACCAGCTAAGGGTACGACAGAACTCTTGATCTTAAAAGAATGACATATCATGAAAAACCTATGCTTCCTTCTTTTGGTCAATACACACGTTTTCAATGGCGACGCAACACTGATTCTTCCAACATGAGAAGTTTCAACACACTGTAGACTTGTTTACTAGATTAAAATATTTCATATCTCTATCCTTTGTTCCTTTCTCACAAGAAATACGGGTATTATGCTCGGTAGTGAAATATGTCTAGTACTCTAGTTTTTTCAGCTGAGACTTGTTGGAGAAGACAAGATAAAAAGGATATGCAATGATCACTTCTACAACATGCTTTTGTGCAACATTTTTTTCATTGTTATTGTTTACAAGGGCGAAGCTATATCTTGCTACCAAAAAGACAAATCTAACAGAAAACGTAAATTTTTATGTATGAATCTATGGGCTAGATAAGCTAATGTATAAACTCTTCATCTTCAGTTTTGGCAGGAAAGTCATGAAGATGATATCAAACTGAATTTATAATGTAAATACATTTGACAACGCAGTAGTTAAATTCATTAAAATTTTCAATGATAGAGAATATCCTAATGTTGTATAAGTGTTCTGTTCCTAACTGATACTACAATAGGAATATGTAGCTATAAAAGAAAAAACAAAATAACAAATAAGTGGAAATGCATTATCAACAACTAAGTGGGGAAGTAGAAATACAATATCATGTTAGATAAATTATATCAGAATGATACTCAAACTTAGCTCATTCAGATTAAATACGAGATAAATGAACACCTAAACAGAGATAAAAAAAGACCACAGATTGATACTCAAACTTAGCGCATTATCGATAAGAAACAAAGCATCAAAGCAGAAATATTCAAACATTTACTAGTAGTATAGTACCTGTGTTCCTACACTGTCTCGGACACTTGTGATATCCAAAACCATAGATTGTTCGCTCTTAGGATTAGCATTCTGACTTGAATTTTCATAACGAGCTAGATTCTCACAGTATAGAGGAAGTGGAGTGACAAATGAATTGTTTCCTGAGAAGGTCCAAAGGCATTATTTTATCTTGTTTCCACAATAACAGCCAAAATTAAATATAGAAAAGTATAAATATATGTTATCAAACATTTACCTGAGCATAGTCCTAAAAGTCTGCGCCTTCTCAAGCTCACCATTGTTACTTTAAGTCGATTATCCAAGCAAAAGTGGTTTACTTATGATACTAACTTGCCTTCAATTCAAAAGGTAGAGTACCTAACACTAACAGAAGATTTTCAGCAAAGTGAACCAAATAAGTTGGAACTGTAGAAAATAAAAGTTAAAAAATCAGCAAAACACTGTTAAACACATAAATGGTAATAATGCCATCATTCAATTCAATAATTATGGCTAACGAAGTAGCAAACCTACTACCGATGAATAATGGCTAACGAAATCTTCAAAAGATCTACTAGCCCATAAGAATAATGGTTCTAGCAAGAATGAAGACATGAATTAAACACGCAGAACGATACCCAAATCATGGTTTTAACTTGCAGCTGCGCTGCAATTCTTTATATTGCAGAAAAAAATGATAGAATCGAAATTGCGATTGTGATACTGTTGTGGAGACATCAAAACCCTTTTACTACAACCGCGATTCAAAACCATGATCCAAATAGATAGGTTTAACTAAAGTTTATCCTACTTTAACCACTATATAATACAATCAAATCGATTATAGCTTCATGTTTCTGACCACTAAAACAAATGCAGATAAACCTGTATCATATCACCATACAATTTCAACTATTTTTATCCAAATACAAAACCTTCATCCACAAACAATCATTCAAAATCAAAATTCCAATTTGATCATAGCAGAAAGTACAATTAACCCATCTCAACAAACCATAAACCCTTACCTAACAAAAAAGAATCAACCTTTTGACAAAATCAAAATCTTACCATAAATTGCATATGATTATTCTCCCTAAAAAGCAATTTCTTAATAAGAACTCAAAAAAAAATCTCTACTTTTGCAACTAGTCAATACCATAGACCCCACCACCTTTTTTCTTGGAAAAGGGTAACAGAAAAAAACCAAAAAAAACAAACCCAATTGACTGAAAAGCTACAAAGTCAACAAATAAAAAAAACCCACAAAACAAAACAAGAAAAAGACTAAATTTTTAACTAGTCAACGCATAATGGCCAAAGAAAAAGACAAAAAAACAAAACCTTTGATAAAAGAAAGACAGTGTTTGTAACTGATCATGACAAAACCTTAGATAAACCATTGTTGTTTGTACCTTAAGATGAAGTATTTGTACACATAAATGTGTGTATTATGTGAGGTTAGAAACAATGTATCTAACAATTACGCTTTGTGAATTTTCTCGTGGTTTTTGTTTTTGAGTATGTTAATGTGGAAGAGTGTGTGTGTGAGTGTGACAACGTTGGTGTTGTGTTGTGAATTTGTGACGGTGGTTGGTTTGGTTGAAAAGTTCAATGTCAATGATACCCTCTCTTCTCTTCTTAGAAGGAAGAGAGTTAGGTGATTGAGAGATATGTGGAAAAACTTTACGGTATTACCCTTTTTGAGTTTGTTATTTTATGTTAGTTTCTAAAACGTGATTTCATATGGTTGGTTCATATCTTTTTGGGTTTTATTTATTTAAATAAATCCAAGAATATGGGAATGGGATTTTGTGTGGCTGAGTAATAATAGTTTATCAAAAAAAAAGTCGGTTGAAAAGTGAGAGTTTACTTGTATTAGTCATCGATAATAAACGACGATGAAAATATCCTATTTATAAATAAATAAAATTAATTCAAATATTATCTACACCACTCTATATCCAAAATAATTGTTGGATTTGTAGAAAAATGTGTCTCAGTTTTTTTTTTTGTCCGGTAAAAATTAGTCGATAAGCTAACGAATGAGCATATAGAGAATAGCCAATGACAAATCAGTTATGGAATAAATTTGTAGTTTTTGAAACAATTAATGGTTGAACTAGTTTTTTTTTCTCCCGTGTGTTAGAGTATCAAACTTAAGTATCGAGGTTGAAGAACAAATTTTAAGCAAATGGTTGAAAAGTAAATGACAATGATTGAGCTAACTCATAAATGTGAAATGACATGAAAGTAATTTTTTAAATAATATTTAGCTCTTTCAATTAATATAACAAGGATAAAAGTACAAAAAAAGTAATAAATGTGGCCTACCAACATTGATACTCAAATTTCGTTAGTAATTTAAGTCTGGAGTCACAAAGTTAGTAATAATTAGTTAATTCCAACTTAGTGAATGTGAACATTCTGAAGGTAATTCTAATTTGTAGATTGATTTTTGTGAGTTGGAATTGCTTAAGACAAAGTTATCGATGAAAGGAGTACATTCATTGTGCAATTCCATTCTTTCTTTAATCTTTTAATTGTGAATGAAAAATCAACAATTGACATTTCTTTAAAAAAAAAAAAAATGAACAATTTGTATTAGTAGTGTTAGCTCCAATTCAAGGGATGACTATTGGTTGTATTATTCAAATTATAGGTCGAGAGGATTATGTACCCGAGAGGATTATATAGGTCTAGAGTGTCAAAGTGTGTCAACCTAGACCTAGACCATTATACTCAGTGTTCTTGGTGAAAGGAATAGCAACACAATATTGAGAACTTGTAGTATTTTGATGATATTTTGGTTGTACTATATTTACATTTGTGCGGTTGCACTTATTTATGACATTTATGTTAATTTTCGTTAAAATTGCGTTTCTAAATTATGATTGAATGAATGCATGTTCTCTAAATTATGAGTTTTGGTTGAATGAATGAATTATTGTACCTATGTATGAACGAACGAAGGAACGAAGATAAACAGAGAACAGGACAGTAGCTACTACCTGTCTGTTCTGGTGCGCACAGAACCTGCGTGAGTTAACTTACGCTAGTGTTAACACTAGTGTGACTTAAATCACGTGGCAGTTTGTACTAGCGTAACTTAAGTCACGTAAGGGTAAAAAGAAAATTTCACTTGGAAATGAGCAAAAACGTTTGGGTAAAGAGCACTACTCCTTATTATATACAAATAATATTTTGGGCCTAGCTAGCCTATAAGACCCAATTATCGTTAAAAAAAGAAAGTAACTCTCATTAATATGTATGAAGTAAATCATGTCATTGCACCTTGGTTGATAGTTCAATGGACATTGATATGTAAGGGTTGAGATTCGAACTTTGAATTTTTCACTTCTTTACACTTATAGTGTGTGAGTCTAACCATTATACTATGATCCTACCTGATCAGAATATGACGTCCGGTGCGGTTTTTTTGAGTGTTTGTAAGCACTGGTACGATGGAAGGTGTGTACTTGCACACACTCTGGCGTTCAAGTCAATAAGAAAGCAAGAAGAGGGTTTTAGGGTTGAATAATGTCATACTATATTAGTATTTGTTCAGTCCAGAACATACCATATGACAGTTATAATGAAAGATAGAAAATTGACACTTTCAATTTATTTTTTTACATACATTGACCCCACTCAAAAAGAAAAAACGTAAGAAGGATACTAAACTAAACAACACTCTCAATCTACCACAAGTTTTTCTTTTTTGACAAGACCACAATTTTGTTGGTCTATGGAAGAAATAACAAACCACCTAAATTTACACACAAGAGTACAAGACTGCAAGGTTTTAGAAGAAGACTTCAAATCCAACAATATTGACATTGTTATTTGATCGAGCCTCTAAAGACCATTATAACACAATTTTTATTCAACCACTAAATTAAATCTCCTTTTCTAATAACAAGTTTTCCATCCGAGTGCCAAATTGAGAAAGTGCCTTTGTTGAGGACCCATCTTCCCCTAATGCACCTGCAGCAGCATCTTGAAGTTCTTCAATTCTTTGTTGAATCTCACTTCGTTCTTCACCAAGCATTAGATCTCTAATCACCTTAGCAATTTCCTCTCTTTCTGCAATGTCATTCTCAATAAATTTTATCTTTAAACCAACTTTAAGTTCCTTTGTTAGCAAATTAGCATTCATTCTTTGTTCACCAAATAATGGCCAAGTAATCATTGGCACTCCAAAAACAATACTCTCAATTATTGAATTCCAACCACAATGTGTTAAAAATCCACCTGTTGAAGTGTGACTTAGGATTTGAGTTTGTGGGGCCAAAAAGGAACAACTAACCCTTGTTCTTTGGTTCTTTCTAAGAACCCTTGTGGTAAAAACTTTAAAATGTCCTCATCATCATTTGCACCACTTTTGTGACCTACATACGCTGAAGTACTTGGTGCCCTAAAAACCCACAAGAACTTTTGACCACTGAACTCTAACCTTAAAGCCAGTTCATTGAGCTGGTTTTGGGATAAAGTGCCTCCACTTCCAAAGGATACATACAAAATTGAGTTAGGTTTCTGCTTGTCCAACCACTTCTCACAATGAGACTCTTTAGGATCAGTACTTTTTGAACCACTTTGTATAATTGGTCCAACCATATACACTTTGGTATTGTTTTCTACCATGTTATACTTCTCTTGCAAGGAACTCACTCTACTTTTCTCCATTTCTAAGAAGGTGTTGATCAATACACCATCAACAAGAGATAAGTTCTTTGAATGTTGAAGAAATAACTCATAAGCAAGACTAGATCGATCATGAAAAAACTCTCTAGGTAGATCATGGCTTTGAAAAGGTGTGCAACCCGAAATTCGAATAGGATCGGTGTGATCTATGTATTCACATGAAATTTGTTCATGTAGTGTTGGCAAATACAAGTGTATTGAAGTTGCCATGGAAGAAAGTGGGAAGTATATGAAGGATAAGAGGTTAAACTCTTTTGATATTTCTATTGCTTGGGTTGCTAAAGGATCAGCAACCAATGCTACCACTGGATTGTTTGAACATAGTGATCGCAACGAGTTGCGAAAAGATGGCATGGATTGAGCCACTGATAGTTGGATTTGTGTGACACCATCTTGTGGTAAATGTTCTTGGTTTATTGGAGGGAGGAAAGTGTAGTGTATGGATGAAGGAAGAGATTCAAGTTGTTTGAGGGTGGCTGGGATAGGTGCATCAATGGTGGGGAAGATGCATGTGACATGAATGTGATGATGAATATGAATGAGTCTTTTGCAAAACTCAATGATCGATGATTGATGACTAAGTGAAGGGATTGAAATTACAGCCATATGAGTTGTTTTAGCCATGGAATTGCATATGATCAATTACGGCT
>Ga0315913_1007097_pt1 | contig 13494 bp, 7 predicted proteins | sample MpolsnodulesMG_FD_207736 | JGI IMG/M metagenome (GOLD analysis project Ga0315913, IMG submission 207736) | Medicago polymorpha root nodule microbial communities from Los Angeles, California, United States - small nodules | ecosystem: Host-associated > Plants > Roots > Nodule | place: USA... | reverse complement strand
CAATCTAGATCATCAACGATCATTATAATCACCTTCTGATAAATTTTCTGAAATCCCTCAGATTTCTCTTCACAACAATGAAAGAGATTAATGAATAAAAGAGTTTATGCAATTTAATGTTGTTGAGTGTAATTGAAATAAAAGAGTGAAAATACTGTTTGCGGATTAAATAAAATATGGATTAATAGGAGCGATCTGTTTGCCAGAGGAGGTAGAAAAATATGATAATTTGTTAAGCAACGATTGGATTAATAAGAGCGATATGTTTTTTCAAAAAAATAGGAGCGATCTGTAAACAAAATAAGAGCGATATGTTTTTTCAAAAAAATAGGAGCGATTCTTGATATTTAGTTTGGAAATGATTTTGTTTTGTTTTTTAATAAAAGGAAATAATAGGAGTGATATGCATTTTTTTGTTATGGATAAGAATATGAGGATTGTTTATTTGTTCAGTAAAATTAAGGAGAAAAATTAGGAGTGATTTGTTTATTTTGATTTTCATAACAATTAACATCTTGATTAAATTAAATAGGGTTACTACAGTAAAATTAAGCAAAAAATTTAGGTAAATCTAAAGCAAAATTTTGCGTTCGAGTTAACTTTAAGAAATAAGAGATTATATAAAAAAAATCAAATAGTTCAATCTCTAATATAATGTTTATACAAATTTATATAATAAATTATTGGTTAAAGATCTTAAAGAGGTCGTTAGCATTTCTCATTTTATAAACCAGACAAGACTAGTTTTCTAACTATTTAATGAAGTGTAGAAGTGATAGATTTGGTTTCTGTAGCTAACTACTTTTGAACCACCAACCAACCTTATACTTTAGGACAGGTAACGCAAACATCATAAATGAATTCCAACCGAAACCATTTGCCACCACGAAATGCAATAAATTAATAGTAGTAGTACGTGTTTATTTTTGGTTTATACATAATTATTATTTTAGAATTTTTAATTCAAATTAATAATTAAATTTCTAAATCTATCCATAAATTGATAATTAAATATTTGAACTAAAAAATTATATTCAAGTCTATAAATCGTTAAACAATTTATATTTAAGCCCGTAAATACTTAAACATTTTTAATTGAATCATAAATTAGGATCTAACCTCAAATTATTTATAAAAGTTTAGAGATTTCATGATTTTGTTTAAGCAAATGAGGTGTAGATGGTGACTCTTATACGACACTCTAAATAGATAAAACTAAAAAGAAAAATTACAAAAGGTCAGGGACATAAAATCTGACTTAGTCTCACTAAAAGCAAAAAACCAAAGCAACTCAAAAGGGTGATACAAAGATTAATCCAAAGAGGTAAAGAATCCACAATCAGACGAGTAAGATCAAATATGGAGCAAACAACTAGACACCACATGCACAAACTAGCAAATCCGTGTACATGCGCAAAACCAAATTGAAAAAAAAAAAAAAAAAAATGGCGCCATCACAAGGCCAAATAAAAAAAATAAAAACAAAAAACGGTGAACATGTACACTAAACTAGAATGTGAACAAATCACAACCAGCCACCCCGGAAATCGCACACCCACCACACCACCCTGAAAATGAAATATGGAACTAACACAACCCCAAGACGACTACGGAAGAAGAAATTGTGGTTAAGCAATGGAGAAGATAAGAGTAAAGTAATCTCAAAGGGGTGAAAAGAAGGTATGAAGGAAGAACCTCTTCAAACCACCATGCACCAATTCTACATCGTGAAGAAAGGAGCTTGGAATTGGAGGAAGAGAGACGTGGTGGTAAATATTTTTTTTAATTTAGAAATATAATTACAATTTATTGACTCGTTTAGCAACCTAATCATGCATTTTTCTAAGCTAGTTAAGATCATTTAAGTTATGATGATATTTTTGCAAGCCAATTTCATTTAAAAATTAAATTATAATTTTTTTTAAACTTTCTGATTAGATGAATGAACTATAGAGTAGTTAAACCTTTATTTGTTTAAAGAACAGAAATTTAATTTGATCTCTCACAATTTACTAACAGTTCAATGAATGTATAACCCGTAATAAAAAGTAATACTTAAATTAATCTCTGTCATTTTTATACCGAAGTCAAATTAATTCCACTATTATCATAATAAAATCGTGAGATATACTAATTTATCCCATATATAATAATGTTTAAAGATTGATTTAGATATCATATTTTGTTTTAATTGAATTGGGCCACAACCAAACTAAATTGAATATTTATGCTGGTTTAAAAGAACACAAAATATTTATTCTGGTTTAAAAGAGCACAAATGTTCAATTTGTGTTTGACATAAATAAAACACTGATAAATGGGAACTTCTACGGTACACCTCACAAATTGAGGTGTACCGGTACTCTTGTTCTATAAAACTATAAATTAACGACCATTTTATGAAATAAAAAGCTATTTGTTAAAATTTATATTTTAGAAAATATAATTTCATAAGAAAAAACATCATTTCATTGTTTATAAAAATTTTATTAAATTTTTAACATTTTCTCATAAAAATAATCAATATTCTTTATTATGAGTAATAAAAATTCAAAAAAAGTAAATTTTATTTCGTCGAAACATTTGGTAAATAAGATTTGATTATTATTATTGTCAATGATAGAAAATAATTCTTTTTCATTAGAAAAACAAGTCATTTAATTGTTAATTTAACGATTTGATGAACCAATAAACTCAAATATTTGGATGTACCATAGAATTTGCCCTGATAAATACCCAAGTGTGAAAGAGAGTTGAGTGATCATTTTTCTTGATATAATGACCAATAAAACTGCATTGTTCAAACTTGATGTAACGTGGCTCTGTACATGCGTACACGTCAACTTTGTATTCAATATCTTCACTACATTAGTTTTTAATTTTAATTTTTAAAGTTTAGTGCAATCTTAATTATTAATTTTTTTATTATATTATTTTTCGTTAATTATTGCAGAGAATATATACAAAAATACATAATTAAAAATATTATAAGAGACATAAATATTTCTATCGTAATAATAAAATTGATTTACCTCGCAATGTGTAAAAGTTCAAAACAACTAAAATGAAAGAAATGTATATATTAGTACTCCTTCCACCCCATACGAGTTGATATATGAGGTGAGCGTCACCGATTAGATTATTATGTTGATTAAGAGCAATCATACAAATGAGTTGAATATCATATCATCACCTAAAATCTCAAGACATTTCTCCCGCTCCCTATCAAGTATAACCAGAGTTGGGACATGAGGGGGATCCTCACATTATGCTAAAAAAATCAGACAACACCTTTCCCAATTCTCTATCAAGTTGAGTTAGAGCTCTAATATCATTGTTGGACCATGAGAGAGAGCTTTACTGAGTTAAATCTTAAATCATCACATCAAGCTAATGACAACCACCTAGCTAAATGTGTTGAACACCACATCGTCACCTAAAATTTTAAGACATTCAATTTATTGATCCATTCACTTATATGTTGTTCAATTTCAACTCTTTCATCTAATATAAGACTTTAACTTAAATGCTTGACATATCACAACAAAATGAATCACACATCAAGAAATGAATTGAGTACTTGAAAAAAAAGATATCAATAAAGTTTTTCTCTACACAAGAGGGGACCATAGAAGCTCCGTAATAGACCCTACAATTTATTAGTAGTGTCTAATTTTGTTATTAACATTATGTTAGACATGCAATTAATGGAACGAAACAAACAACTACCCAATTTGTTGTGTCAAAAACTAAAAAAACTAGTACCCTATATATACATGTGATGGATGATGCTTTTACATGCATCCAAATACAATGAATACATCAAGTTCCAACCCTTCTCAAAATGATTCACAAAAAACCATGAATCCTCTTGACCTTGAAGAATTCAAAAGACAAGGATACATGATGATTGATTTCCTTACAGATTATTACAAAAACATTGAAAACTATCCTGTTTTAAGTAAAGTAGAACCTGGTTATCTTAAAAAAATATTACCATCTTCAGCTCCATTTCAACCAGAGTCAATTGAATCAATACTTGAAGATGTTCAACAACATATAATCCCTGGTATCACACATTGGATGAGTCCAAATTATTATGCTTACTTCCCTAGTAGTGGTAGCATAGCAGGGTTTATAGGTGAAATGTTAAGCACTGGATTCAATGTTGTTGGATTCAATTGGTTATCATCACCAGCTGCAACTGAGCTTGAAACTATTGTTATGAATTGGCTTGGAAAAATGCTAAACTTACCCAAAAGTTTCATTTTTTCATCAAATATTAAGGGTGGTGGTGGTGTGTTGTTAGGTACAACTTGTGAGGCTATTTTGTGTACACTAGTTGCTGCAAGAGATAAAAAACTTTCTCAAATTGGAAAGGATAATATAGGAAAACTTGTTGTGTATTGTTCTGATCAAACACATAGTGCACTTCAAAAAGCATCTCAAATTGTTGGAATTCATTCAGAAAATTTTAGGGTCATAAAAACAAAAGGATCAAATTTATTTGCTTTGTCCCCCGACTCTTTGCTTTCGACAATTCTTTTAGACGTTGAAAATGGTTTGATTCCTTGTTTTTTATGTGCTACTATTGGAACAACTTCAACAAATGCTGTTGATCCTATAAAGTTGTTGTGTAATGTGGCGAAAGAATATGATATTTGGGTTCATGTCGATGCTGCTTATGCCGGTCCAGCTTGTATTTGTCCCGAATTTAGACATTACATTGATGGAATTGAAGAGGTAAATTCTTTTAGCTTTAATGCTCATAAATGGTTTTTGACTAATTTAGCATGTTGTTGTCTTTGGGTGAAAGATCACAATGCTTTAACAACATCATTGTCAACAAATCCTGAATTCTTGAGGAACAAGACTTCTGATTCAAAGGAAGTTATTGATTACAAAGATTGGCAAATACCTTTAAGTAGGAAATTCAATGCACTCAAATTATGGATTGTTCTTCGAAGCTACGGAGTCGAAAATCTCAAGAATTTTTTGAGAAATCATGTGGAAATGGCAAAAATATTTGAAGGACTAGTGAGGAAAGATGAGAGGTTTGAAATTGTTGTGCCAAGTAAATTCTCTTTGGTTTGTTTTAGGATTTCTCCATTAGCAATTAGTATTGCTAATGGTAGTGAAGGTTACTTTGTTGGAAAAATGATGAATGATTCATATTTGGTGAATGAAGTGAATCATAAATTGCTAGATTTAATTAATAGTTCTGGCAATGCTTACATGAGTCATGGTGAGGTTGAAGGATCTTTTGTTATTAGATGTGCTATTGGTGCTACCTTAACAGAAGAACATCATGTGACTATGACATGGAAATTAGTGCAACAACATGCAAGCTTTCTATTAGGTACTCCTCTCAACTAATGTATAATATAGTTGAGAGGGTTTCACCTCAGAATAATCATCAAAGATTGATGTTAAGATATAGTATAAAATTCATAATCTACGTTTTTTGGATAGTTTAATTTGTTATAGTTTCCCTTTGAAGGGTATCATCTCAGAATAATTATCAAAGATTGATGTCATAATATATAAAATTCAAAATCTACTCTATCCACTCATAGAACTATGGAGATGTACGTCACTTTATTTGTAATATGTACAAAGCAATCATCAATTATTTATTTATAAGGATTGAAAGCCTTTATTTTCTATAACATTTTATTCATTGTATTTTGAATAAGGATCATGCCACTGGTTTCTAGGATTCCTCCAACATTCCTAGACGATGACAACAACAAAAGGAATTTTTTTAACAAGCCAAACTTATTCACCAAAATTAGCATATCTTTAAGAGAAGCACGCTCCAATATCTCAAGCCGCCACCACCACCAGGCCAACCCAGTGGGTTAACATCAAAAGGAAAATTGAAATACTAACGAGGAAGAAATTCGGTTATAGACAAGTCATTGAACGTCAAAGGTGTGCAAGTATTGATAGACCGACTAGAACTTGAATCTTGTGGAATCCCTTTTGTATGCATTTGACCATGGAGCAAAAATGCAGGTTCTTGAGGAGTTGGCAATTCATTGAAGTCATTGTTAAGATATGAAACAATTGTTACCATTGTTGGTCTATCATCAGGGAATTGTTGAACACATAATAAACCAATCTGAATGCATTTGATGACCTCATATTCTGAATAAGTTCCTTTAATATTTGGGTCCAATATACTTAATGTTATTTGTTCACTCCATTGTCTCCAAACCTGTAACAATTGGATAAATGAATACACAATTTGTTACCACATTGCATTTGAATCAACCTAAGTAAACATTGGATTTATAACACACTTACATTACTTAGGAGGCTATCACCAACATGAGATTCATAAGACCTTATGTTCTTCTTTCCAGTAATAATTTCTAAAACCATGACTCCGAAACTATAAACATCGGATTTCTCAGAAAACTGCCCAAGCATTGCATATTCCGGAGATATGTAACCTCTGCAAAATAAAATTTTAAAAAGAGTCAACATGAGACTATCTTTTATGAAAGGAAAACATGGGATATTGATGATAATTTAACACTTACAATGTTCCGACGATCCTATTTGTGCTTGCTTTGTCTTGGTTTAACTCAACAATTCTCGCAAGACCAAAATCTGATATTTTCGGAATCATATTTTCATCTAATAAAATATTACTAGGTTTTAGATCACGATGAATAACTTTGAGTCGAGAATGTTCATGTAAATAGATAATTCCTTGAGCAATTCCTCTTATAATATTGTAACGTTCAAACCAACTTAAGAACTTCGTTCGTTGAAAGTCTGCAAAATGTTCAAGTGATGAGAAATGTAAGAATGAAGGATGTTATCTAATCAATCAATTGAATTCCACTAACCAAATAAAAAGTGATCAAGACTCTTGTTCGGAACATATTCATATATAAGTATTTTCTCTTCTTCTTCGAGGCAAAAGCCGATGAATGTAACTAGATTTCTATGTTGAAGCTTGACGATCAACAAAACTTCATTCTTGAACTCATTTACACCTTGAGTAGAGCTTCTTGAAAGTCTTTTTACTGCTATTTGTCTTCCATCCAAAAGAATGCCCTAAAAATATAGCTCATTATTTATGGAAAAATTGAGAGCTAAAAAATAAATTTCACCTCATTTAACCTACCTTGTAAACTTCTCCAAATCCACCTTTGCCAATGAAATTTTTATTTGAAAAGTTGTTGGTTGCTGCCTCAATTACATCCCAGTCAAATTGTAATGGCTCTAAAGTTGCACCTTCATGACCAACTAGATAAAAATGATTAAATGGTTAAATCAAGGTTTCAAACTTTAAGCTTTAAATTAAAGCAAGGGTTTGATATATTATTTCTCATGTTTGCAACATACAATTTTCTTTGAGAATAGCCCTAAAACTCTTTCTTGCTTTTCTCTTTAGCAAATAGCAGCCAACAAAGAAGAGTACCACTGAACCAATTGGGAGCACAACAATCAAGGTAATTGTTCCTGGCAAGTTTCTTCTTTTTTCTGCATACAAAAAATCAACACATCTCATTCAAATGTAGTAGTAATAAATCAATTATTTTGGGACAATTATTTTTTTGTTTGGATAGTTCAATTCAGTAAATAAATACTAGAATCAGAGGTCTTTTACCTGATGGAGAATGACTAATGATACCTTGGTCAATTTCTTTGTAAAATTGGAACAATTCAAACCTCATATTGCAGCTAGGATATAAAACTCTTCCACCTACACTTCCCAAATAAGACCAAGGAATTGCATTTCCAATAATATCACTCAAACAAGCCTTGCAATCATCACTTGACAAATCTTGTGTACACTGACCAAGTGTATAAAGTGTTTGTAAATCATTCAATTTCAATGATTTTGTTCCATATCTCTCATCACTATCCCCAGCTACAATTGCCACTTTTGATAAGGCATTTGATATCACAAAATTATACAAGTTTCTCTCCTTTTTGGGACTAGAATCACTAGTAACATTCATTTCATAATACAAATGACTTTTGTCCATTAATGAGAAGAAATTCCAATAGGAATATCTAATCATGCATTGATTAAACCATATTATACCCTCTTGAAAAATGTTACACTTTTGGATTATTTGATGTGTTGCATTTTGCACACATTGTTCACATAAGTCAAAGGGAACATCACCACGACACATGAAGAGTCCAAATATTGTATCATCCACATCATCTTTATGAAATAAACTTTTAGTGGCATTAGAAGACAAGTAAGAAAAAAGGGTTGTAAGGTGAACTTTGAAAGTGTTGTTAAAAGTGAAGGTTTTGTTATTACTTGAACAATTGTGTGAAAGGTAAAAAGGATGTTCTGAATTTTTTGTTGGTGGAAGTAGAATTTGTTGTGATGTAGTAGTATCTATTGATGAACCAATACTATTGGATAGATAAAAAGGGTAAAATTCATACCTAATATTACAACTTGGATTTAGAACTCTCCCTCCAACTCTTCCTTCACAACACAATGGAAGTTTCTCTATCAATCCACTTAGACAAGTTCTACAATCATGTGGTGACAAATTTGGTGTGCATTGAGCTAAACAATAAAGGGTTTGAAATTTTGATATAGTTATTTCATTTGATGCATATTTTTTGTCACCAAAAGCTGCTTCATTTGAAGTTTTGTTCATTGTAGAAAACAATAAACTCATGAAATTCTTTGTGTTTGAGACTTTATCTGTGTTCAACAAGTAAAAACTAGTTGTTGTTGTTGCCAAGGTTGTTGAATACCAAACCATACATTCATCGTACCAAACAACACCTTCTTTTGACAAAGAACATTCTAAGGAAAGTCTTTGTGTTGCATTTACTATACATTGTTGACAAAGTTGAGAGGGAACATCACCCCTACATAAGAACATACCATAGATTGTGTCAGAAGGGTTGTTTCCAATGAATGTTGTGTTGTAAAATTGTGTGTTGGTTGTAGCATTGGATGATAAGGAAGAGAGGAGGGTGGTGAGGTCAAATTGAAAGGAAGTATTGGATGCTGTTCTGTTGCTTGAGCAATATTGGTATAGGTAAAAAGGGTCATCCCATGAATTTGTAGATGTGAAAGTATTGAGCAAGATGACAAGGGTGAAGATGTATTGAATGTTGTAGAAATTAGCCATGGATGTGTTGAATTTTGAGAGCACTCACTACTATATTTATATATGTATAACCATAACCTAGTACACAATACTTTTTGATAATCTAAATAGGGTCCTTTTATGGTACCAACTTAAAAAATAGGGACTGGTCTCGATATTTATAAAAAAAAGAGTAAAAGTACCTTAATATTTTTTAGGGTTATGGCAATAAATGGTCTTAGAACACTTGGATTTGCATTAGATTCAATTCTACCGTCCACTTGTGGGACCCATTTAAAGCAGTATAATGTTGTATGGATTTGAACCGTCGAAATTGACATAAGGCGGAATCGAACATGAATCATGCATTCTACAATCCACACCACTAAATCAACCTAACAATTTTTCTCAATATCGGTGATTATTGTTAGAAGGTCTTATAAAAAGAGAAGTATTATGATGTAGGCAGATTGGCGGCACGTATGAAGTGGCGTGCAAGAAAGGCTCACTTGTAATAGTGCAGATTTGACATTCGGTGTCAGATTGACTCGAATTATACCTTTTCAGAAAACCCTAGACCTCACGAGCATAACTCATCGCTTTGCCATAACGTTGGGGGTGATATTAGTCATTTGGAGTCGTTTGAAGGCCCAAAATCGCATTTTAATATTTCAACATATTTATTATTTCTCTGTTTTATTTCAGTTTGTTATTTTTCGGCCCATTCGGGTTTGTTATTTCGCCTAGTATTTAAACAGAACTTTCGTAGCCTAAGAGGTGCTTTTTTCATTCAATAAAATTATCGAGAACTTTTCTCAATTCTAGTGGATTCCGGAAACCGTTGTTTGATAGGTTTGTCGCTTGCAACCTGTTTGTTTTTCTTTTAAGTTTAACGCTTACTCATCCTTGCTTTCGTTCTACGTCATATTATTATTATTATTATGACTCGGTTCCAACTTTATTAGTTAACTTGTGTTATATCTACCCTCCGGTCACTATTATAAGTAAAACTCTACCTTTTACTCCCCCCAGACACTATTATAAGCAAAAAACCATTTTTTAGGTTCATTGAATAAGTGATGTGGCCATTAATATATACCACATACATCATTTATTCAATGAACTTAAAAAGTAAATTTTTGCTTATAATAATGACCGAATAAAGTATATTCATTCAATTAATGATGTACATAGTCTTTATTATAGACCACATACATCATTTAATAAATAAATATAAAATGTTAATTTTTCTTATAATAATGACCGGATGGTGCTCTCAATAAATAAAGGAAATCTTTATGGGCGTGTGATATGGAAGTGTTGATCAAAGAAGAAGCACGATCACCGTCAATTTTCGAGAACGAATGTATCTGAAAATTGGTGCATTCCACCTTCGAGCTCCTCGATCTGGATTATACAGCCAAGTTCCAAGATTGATGAATCTTTGGAAGATATGTAAACTTGGCAGCATGCTACTAGCTAGTATACATTGATGTGATCAATTGCTCTATTTTAGTGACATTGAGAGGATACAAAGGTGTCCCAGTCGAAGAGCTATGGATCTCAAACAGTCCCCTTTTTTATTTATTTGTCTTTTAAGGTTATTCATCTCATCTTATCAAAAACATCAATAAATTTTTATTCATTCCGTCCGTTTTTCCTAAAATCTTTATAAAATAATCTCTAAATTATTTTATGGTAAAATCACTTTTATCTCTTCTAGGAGACGGTCGAATGTCAATATCTCTATAAATGTTAACAGTGAGGGTGTGTAAGGGGTGAGAAATGTCGTTTTTCAACACTTTTAAAATCACTTTAGGGCCCGTTTAGTGCACATGATAGGAAGACATGATATGATAAGACTATCATATCTTGATTCAATCCACTATTTGGTGCATCAATATAAAATGATAATTTAAACCTATTTTTAATCATATCCTACTTCCCCTTTGTTATTCTTATCCTTGGTTTTTGTTGGGTTAGCAACGTGATGGTATAAACTATCAAACACACATATCATCTATTCTCACAATACCTCCTTCGACTCCTGCTTCTTGCTTTCTTTCTTTTTTTTCCTTCATTTTTTTATTGATTTTCTTCCCAATCTATTTCAACACCAACGAGATCTACTGTTGCTTTCAACCTGAGCTTCTTCCTCTCTTAAATTCAACTTTTTACTGATAATTTAAAACTTTTTTTATCCTTAGTTTTAATTTCGTGTTCTTCTTCTTCTCTTCAATAATTCCTCATAATGATTTCGACATGCAGTACTACTGTTGGTGGTTTTTTATTTATTTCAATTCAATACCAATTCTTTATTCATGCGGTTGAGTTGGGGATTCAATCTCGATTTCAAATCAATATCAATTCCAATCAATTCAATTTCCAAAATGATTTAACAACATCAAACATAATTTTATTTTAATTAAAGGATGTTCTCAATCAATTCCAATTGGCTATTGCACATGAATTGGGGATTTGATAAAATAATGCTATCACCTTTTTTATCAAGTGCACCAAACGTATGACAGGATAACCGTTATCGTGTCACTATCATATTATATTCTTATCCATTTTCTTATCCTATCATATCTCTATCATATCCTACGCACCAAACGAGCTCTTAAAGTAGTGGCGGTTGTTGTTTAAGACTATTAGTGTTTAGGAGGAGGGGGATGATCTCATTAAACCGTTTTTGTTAGAAGAGACTAAGGAGGCGACGTGGGAATGTGACAGTTTCAAGAGTCCAGGGCCAGGGGATTAACTTGGGTTTCATCAAAGATTTTTGGATATGTTGAAGGTGGAATTGTTGAATTTTTTTTTACTGAATTTCATCGAAATGGTAAGTTAACTAAAGACATCAATATTACTTTTGTAGCTTTGATTTCCAACGTTGAGAGTTCCTAGAGGCTGACTAATTCTCGCCCTATATATTTGGTTGGTAGTTTGTATCAAATTTTGTCGAAGGTGCTTACTAATAGATTGATAAAAGTGGTTGGTAATGTTGTGTCGGATTCTTTATCGGCTTTTATTAAAGGTAGACAAATCCTTAATGACGTTCTTATAGCCAATGAATTAGTGCATTATGCTCGTAGATTGAAGAAAGAATTACTTCTCTTTAAGGTCGATTTTGAGAAAGCTTATGACTCGATAGATTAGAGGTATTTGAAGATGTGATGGTTAAAATGAATTTTCCTCCGATTTGGCGGAAGTGAATTTTAGAATGTGTTACAACATCAACGACGCCTGTGCTTTTGAATGAGAGTCTAATTGATGAGTTTAAGTTCGAAATCCTTTTCTGTTTCTTTTATCTCTTCATTAGTATTTAGACATTTTTTTTAGAGCAATATTAGATTTTAGACTTATTCATCGACAATTCATCTATGTAAAAAAATATCCTTTTCTTTCATTTATCAATTGGTCATTATGCATGTATTTCTTCTTTTTGAAATACACACGTCACTTGGTATTTTTATTATATATCTCAATTGGCGTGTGACATACTTCGCCAAGTGTTGTCAGTTATAAATTTACAGGTGACAGAAAAATCCATAATAAAATTAGGCACTTTATTATTTGAAGGTTTTGTCTTACATCAAAGTTCTCCTCGATTTGTATACTCTTCATTACTCCCCCCATCCTATAATAACTGAGTCATTTGTAAAAAATATTGTCCCAAAAAAATTGACCTATTTCAGTTTTCAATACAATATTAATTATTTTTTTGTCAATTATAACTCTAATTAATACTACTTTCCCGATTTTCAATTCTATATATTCTACTTTGTATTTATGATAAAGATAAATGCACCAATAATTGATAAGGGCACTCAAAATCATTTTTCTCTCTCTTTCACTTATACATTTTTTCTTAATAAGTGTGAAATGAACTAAGGGTTCAATTAAAATGGGACGGAGGGAGTAATTGCATAATCTATGTCATTTTTTGCTTTCTATTTTCATTTTTGGTTTTAGCTTTTTCTCTTTTATGGGAGCAACATGTGTATCAACCGAGTTGATGACCTTCAAACTACATAGAGGGGCTACTCCCTAACATAAGTTGTGAGTCCCAAACCTTTCTAATTTAACAATTTTCGATTGATGAATAAGGAGTTCAGGGGTGGTTGTGAATGCTTGGAATCTAGGGAGTCACGAGGAGTAGATGGAATAAAAGTTCAAGAGTATGTTTTTTTAGGGGAAGATATTAAAGGGTCTCTTAAAGAGATGGAATCGAGTTAGGATCCTCCGCATATATGTTTCTCTTCATATATGATTCTTCTCAAGTCTATATTTTCCTCAATACCAGTTTATTTTCTTTCATTCTTCAAAGTTCCCTCATGCATCATTTCTTCCATTGATAATTGGAGGGGGGGGGGGGGGGGGGGGGGGGGTTTGTTTGTGTTTT
>Ga0315913_1007088_pt1 | contig 13502 bp, 8 predicted proteins | sample MpolsnodulesMG_FD_207736 | JGI IMG/M metagenome (GOLD analysis project Ga0315913, IMG submission 207736) | Medicago polymorpha root nodule microbial communities from Los Angeles, California, United States - small nodules | ecosystem: Host-associated > Plants > Roots > Nodule | place: USA... | reverse complement strand
AGACTTGGCTAGTGTATTTGAATCATATTTGAAGGAGCTTAATTCTCCTTTCTATAAGGCTACTAATATGGCTGGCTGGTTTTTCACTACAAGCCAAGAAGCCAAGTCATGGCTGCAGTCTAGAGGTTCAACTGAAACAGTTGCTGGTGTTAAGGCAAACTTGGAAACATACAATAATATGTTGTATGGAAAAGCTAAGAGGACATGGAAAGCTAAGGCTATATATGAGGAGATGTTAAACAATGGAATTTCACCAAATCAGTCAACCTACGGAGCTGTCTTGGAAGCGTATTGTAGAGGAAGTTATAAAGATGAGGCTTTGAGTGTGTATAAGGAAATGAAAGAAAAGGGAATAGGTATCAATAGAGTACTGTATAATATGCTTCTTAAAATGTGTGCTGATGTTGGTTATGTAGATGAAGCTGTTGAAATATTTAAAGATATGAAACATTCTGAAACTTGCCATCCAGACAGTGTTACATACTCATCTTTGGTTAACATGTACTCCTGCACCGGAAACTTTTCTGAGGGAGAAGACATGTTGAATGAAATGATTGGTGGTGGATTTGAGCCTAATATCTTCATTCTGACATCTCTCATTGGTTGCTATGGAAATGCCAAACGAACTGATGATGTTGTGAGGATATTTTATAAACTTTTGGATTTAGGCATTAGTTTTGATGACCGCTTGTGTGTTCGTCTTCTGCATGTAATGACACAAATACCAAAACAAGAACATGGTAAAATAACAAGTTGCATTGAGAAGGCTAATCCAAAGCTTGGTTTTGTTGTTAGATATTTGATGGAAGAGAGGGAGGGTGCAGATTTTAGGAAGGAGGCATTAGAACTTTTTAACTCAATTCAGGACTATGTTATAAAGAAGTCTTTGTGCAACAGCCTAATTGATCTTTGTGTCAATATGGAAGTTCAGAATAGAGCTCACGACCTTCTTGACTTGGGACTTAGTCTTGAGATATATACAGATATACAGAACAGATCTCAAACTAAGTGGTCTTTGCATGTAAAGAGTCTCTCAACTGGAGCTGCTCTTACTGCCTTACATGTTTGGATAAATGACATGTCTAAGGTTTTGGAATCAGGGGAGGAGCTTCCATCAGTACTTGGAATTTATACTGGGACTTGGAAACACAAGACTTCACCTAATGTAGTCGAATCATATATGAAAGAACATAATGCTCCATTCCAAAAGGATGCTGATATGCCTGGCTGGTTTTTGACAACAAACGGAGCAGTCAAGTCATGGCTGCAGTCTAGAGTTTCATCTGTAACAGATGATACTTTGAATTCTAGGGTTTTAGGTGTTCCAACTATGGCTCTGATAGGCATGTTGTTAATAACGTGGACCCAAAGGATCGTCCAATCACTCGGAGGGTTTATACCCGTAGAGTGAAAAGAGGTCCAGAAGGTTCTAATCTTGCTGAACTGGCAGCTTATAGAGAGAGAGAAAGAGTAGCCAGTAGCCAATTTTTGTTAGAAGAGTTCCTTAAGAAGGGGGATAGAGAGCAGAGTGAGGTATCTTGAGAATTATTTAGCTCTCTGTAGGGGCTTGCCCTGTTGTATTTGAGACTAGCTCATTTTCATCAATAATACAAAACTTTCCTCTCTATTTGCTTCTTTACTGTTTTATTCATTTTGGTTCGTATCAGGCTCTTTCTCATTGATAGTGCTCCATTTTCCTTTACTATATGAGGAAATTTGTGTGGATGTCTTATATTTTGATTGCAGGCCTGACTGATCTATTTAAATAAAATAATCAGACATAACCTTTTATCTCCTTTTATCTTAAAGAGTAGCTGCTTACAATAATAATAATCCACTGTTAATTTGTATACAATTGATACTTTTATTTATTTTGTTCTGTCTGATATTGGTCTTCAGATTTATTAGATGTGTTTTATACAAATATCTGATATAGGCATATGGAAGCTAAGATTGACTACCAGCAGGTCTTGTTACCCTCATGTTATGATGAAAAATAGCAATTAAAGTGTCAAGAACCAACACAAATAAATTAAACATAGAAGAGATGAGATGAGAATGTTGTTTTGGATGTGTGGTAAGACTATACGTGCTAGAATTATAAATGTCAACATTATAGAGAGATTTGGGGTAGCACCTATAGTAGAAAAGATGATGGAAACTAGGTTTAGGTGGTTTGGACATGTAGAAAGATGATCTGTAGATTCTGTAGATGGAGGGTAGTCAAAACCACTAGAAGTGGATGAATACCTATAAAAACTAAAAGAGAAACAGAGTACTTAAGATTTAGAGATTAATGACTTTGATAGAAATAGTATATGATGGAACATTATGACATTGTTTGATTCATGCAGCCGACCCCATTTAATGAGATAAGACTTGGTTGTTGTTGTAAATTGTCATATTCCTTTTTAGCTGTTCCAATTGCCCAGGGCATGTAAACAACTGAGAAAAAGTCAACGATTCATCTGCTTTTTATTTTCTTTTATTTATTCCAAAAAACTTTTAAAAAAAGTGCCGGTAATGTTAAGGTTGACTTGCATGTTGAGCATAATGGTTGATCTTATTTAGTCACTTTTATTATGTGGGGTTGACTTAAAGTTTATAGTTTTATTGATTATTTATAGTGATTGGTAAAATGAAAGAAGAAAGTGGTTCTGACTTTTGTTAGGAGCAATATTTTAAAAGAGATGAGCACCTTCATGCCACTACTACAACCTCATTTGTCTTTTTTGAGTGTTTTCTGTATATTTATTAAAGAAGTCAAAATCAGAACCAAAGTTCTATGATCAGTTTCATGGCTTGCACGTTTAGATAATAAAATATCCTCCAAAACATGGAACTGACCCAACCAAACAGACCTCTATATATAATGGTGAGAGTCTTTTTTCTTTTGATCAAGCAAAATGGGAAATTGTGTGGCTTGTCATTCTCAACCAAAGAATAAAACTAGATTTGCTCCAACTGAAGGAAGAGAAATAGAGGTTAATAATGCCTCGGTGCCAGTTGAAAAGATGAACACCGCTTCTAGTAAACATTATATCGCGGTTTGTAGGAAAGTGCAGCACGGAGAGGCTTACCATCTTGCACCATTCATAAGGCAATCTGGTAAGCGTATGACAACTGATGATGGAAAGATGAAGAAAAGGATTGTGAAGATTGTGGTGACTACAGAACAGTTGGAATTGCTGTTAAGTGGATCGATGAAATTTCAAATCAAAAGCAGAGTTTTCCCTGTTAGGAAAAGTTCTGTGATGAGAAGGTGTCCAAAATGGCTTCCTTCTTTACCAACTATTCAAGAGTTGCAGAACTTTTGAACGGTGCTACAAATTTTATCTATAGTTTTTTACTAAGTTTTCTTAAAGATTCTAAGAAAAGAGAAAAGCAAAGCTTCTCAATGTGTACATCCATCCTCTTTTGTTTTCTTTAGGCTCAAGAGTTTTTTTTCACACTGTAGGAGTAGTGTGAATGCTGGCTTTTGTTCATAATTTTAATTGAACAATGAGCAAATGATATTTGTCTACTGTAAGATAGTTCTATGAAATTTCTTCTGCCATAACTCATTACAGGTAGATAGATATCCTCAATGCTTAATCATAACTGAACATACAGTCATCATACCATTAAGATTCAGAACAATTGTGACTTGAAGTAACAAAAGTTCTATCTATCTTGTGATTCGATTGATAAACTATTTTCTTATAGGCAAATGTTAGTAAGTTAGTGATTCTATAAGTTTTATGGGTTTGAACTTGAGATCTCTTCCAGTGTATAGTTCTCACAATCCCAGAATATGGAAGATATCATTAAAATAAATAGAGGGAAAACATACAATACTTCTCTGTATGTACAGAGTTGGATCTCAGACTCGTTCCTCATCTGGAACTTTATTGAAGCACACTACTACACTGAATTATGTTTGTGTATACAAAGAAAAATCATAAGATGCATTGATATATAAATTGCCTCCAATTTTCTCTTCATAAAGAATCTTCAATGTTCTTTCATCACCCTGCAGTAATTTTATAGCATTGTTCAGGTTAACTATAGAAGTAAAAGCTATCAATCTTTCAAAAGAAAAAGTGTCAGAAAAGAACCTTTTAGAGAAGTTTGAGCTTCTGCTTTTCCTCCTATCATCGGATTTTACTGATGCAACTTCTTTCTCTCTTGCAGCTATTTCTCTTTTCATTTTTTTCCATTCTACTTCCATAGCCTTTGTCAATGCATCAACTTTCTTTGTGAGCATCTGAAAAGAATATCTCTTATCTTTAGTTCTATGTAACAAAAGGGAGATATGACGAAACAATGTTAAGATTTCAACAAATCGCTATTGCTCTGCAATACACTATTTAGTAAAAAAAGAAGTCAAGTAACGGTTATAGCAGTGATATAGCACTGTTGCGTAGAAAAATATGAACAAACCACTATTTTCTACGATCTGCTATTGACAACTCTGATACGAGGATAGTTGTTACCAGTACCTTAATTTCTTCATCTTTGGTGTGCAGAGTATTCTCTTTTGATTCACAAGTCTTCCTCAAATTGATGACTTCTTTTTGAAGCTTATCATATAAAAATCCAGAGACCACATCATTGCTTTCTAAATCATTGCTGCTATTACTTTTAGAGTCTTCATCAGCATTGGTTTTAACACTGCCCGTGTTCATCTGTATCTCATTTTCTTTTTCACCACCATCAGAAAATTTGTTTCTTGACGCCCATATACCTTTTTTCAACACATTTTCGGTAGAACCATATTTCATTTTGGTTATGCTACCCGATTTTCGGTTCCCAGCCATACTGTCTATGTTGCCTTTTATGTTTGGCTTTTGGAACAAAGTGCTTCCAACGGTAGATCCTCTTGGTTGAGATGTAGACCTGTTTCTCAATCCACCATTGTTCGTTACGAAACTTAAGATATTCGATTTATCAGCTTTTGGAGATATTGAAAATGCATTGGAATTGACAGAGAATTGCTTTAAGCCTTCTTCAAGTGTTTTTAGCCTCAGCTTCAGTTTATCCTGCGAAAAATAAATACCGTATAAAATCATTTATTACTAAAAAATCGACTTATTATATGCCTACATAGAAAAAAATAAATTACCTTCAATTGTGATTCTGCTTTTGCTGTTCTCTCTGATATGGCAAGCTTTTCTTTCAACCTTTGCATCTCTGCCTGCATAATCCTTCTTTCTTCTAACCATTGCCTAACAGGCATGACCTTATCACTTTCATCTTTCCATTCATTAGCCGCAACAGTTGCAATTCTGTTAGCAGAAACTTTTACCCTTGCTAATTCCCTCTCTAGTGTCCTCTTCTCCTCCTGAAAATTTATGCTAAAACCATGTTACTGTAGATACAAAATTCCTATGCAAAAGTTAGTTTAAAATGCAAGTAGTCATAACATTATTAACATATGCCTACTTGCAACTCAGAAATCTGTCGCTTATAATCGCGAATGAGATTGGCAGTGGCTCCATTTGATAAGATGAGCTCCTCAAGTTCATGAATTGTTTGGCTAAGTTTCTCAACTTCCACAATCTTTTGCCGGTGGCTTTTCTCTAAGATTTTGTTCTCCTCCTGTTCATGATAAGTTGTATAAATTTTGCCGAAAGTGAATGTCGTTCGATATAGAAACTATACACGAAAATGGAAACTTAAAAAGATATATGCCTGGCAGATCTCGATCTGTCTCTTCAAGTCAAAGTTTTCATTCTGAACTTCTTCGACTATCAAAGCTCTCTCTAGTGCACTTCTTAAAATCCTCTCTGCTTCAAGCAATGCCAACTCTTTCGACTTTGTGAGTCGTTCCAAAGCTTTCTTATCTTCCTGAAGTGCTGTAATCTGTAGACAGAATTGATGTTAGTGTTATCATCTTTAAAGGACTAAACATATTTATATTTTATGATTTCATTGTAAAAGCATCATTAATGGAAATTGCAGTATCATTACCTCAGTTCTATACATCTTAATCTCGTCTTCAAGAGGCGTGATAACACTTTCAAATGGATAAAAATCTTCTTCCTTTTGATCTGTGTGTAATCTTCTAAGGGCTGATTCTGCAGCATATTGTGCGGCCAACGCATCTTTCTTTTCGTCTGTCAGTTTCTTGATTTCTAGGTTCTGCATATGAAAATATTTTGAATAACATGCATCATAGAATTTATCATTGTTTTGGACACAATAGTACCTTGTTTTTAAGATGATCCTCTTTAAGTCTTAGTCTCTCATCCATCTTACTGACTTCATTTTTCAGCTGAAATTAGAGAAAGATAATTACTGCTATTGTTAACAACTGAGAAATTTATATATCTTGTTATTATTTACAAAAAAATAATATTCTAACTGTGGTAAAACAAAACTAATATGAAATAGTTCACATTTTATGTTTAAAAAAAAACAAATACCTCTTCTATGGCCTTATCTTTCTTAGCTTCAATTGCCCTTATGGCCTTGATTTCACCATGGCATGTAGCAAGTTCATTAACCTTTTCTGCAACAGATTGAAACTTATTCATAATTTTTTTTATGACATTTTAGATAGTAACATATGAGAGGATCCATATTCAAAGAAAACTGTGATTTACTCAAAATGAAAATCTACAAGTAATCAATAGAAACTACTCCATGTAATTTTTGCCTCCCTTGATCTATTGATTTTTTTAACTTATAAGTTCAATTTTTTTATTTCCATGAATAAATTGTCACTAGTTCCCACTATCACTTTTTAGTCATGATGCTGTGAAACAAATTTAATAACAAGCTAAAAAATTCTTTTACACCTTATTTTTATTTGGAGTTTCCTACCACTAGAAGGCCAATTTTAAATGAAAAGAAATAACTTCCTTTTGTTACCTTGGAAAAGAGTTCACTTAAAATTATTCATACCTTATGATAAAAAAAAGTGAATTTTTTTTCAGTTTCCTTACCACCAGAAATTAATACTAACACAAGACCAAAAATAAGGACTAAAAATAGTTTCCATGTATACTACTTAACATGAAAGCTAAGTTTTGAAAATCCTGATCCTTAACACAATGAGTCCATCTAATTTTCCATTGGTGTTTTACATGCATGAACCTAATCAAATGATGAAGCAAATAAAATAATGTAACATATATTATATGAACTACCTATGAGTTTGTTTTGCAAATGATCAATCTCCAACACAACAACAGCTGGTTTGACAAGAGGAACCTCTTCATTGACAACCATTTTCTTCTTTCTTGGTAAATATTCTCAACAACAAATGAAGTATGATCCCTAGTATATATAGTATTATTCCTTAGGTGTTCTATTTTTGTGATGGAAAGTGCATTATTGAGGCTAAGTACAAAAATACTAATGATCACTACTATATAAAGTATTTTTCCTTTGGCCTTTATATTTTGGTTATGGTAAGTGTACTGTTGAGGTTAAGGACAAAAATACCAACAACAAATGGAGTATGCTAACTAATAAATAGTAAAGTGCTTTTCCTTTGGTATCCAATTTTGGTGATGGTAAGTGTACTGTTGTTGAGGCTAAGTGCAAAAAACACCAACAACAAATAATGGCTTTTACAAGTCATAATGCAATGTATGTATATATATATGATGAAAGAGAGGTTTATGGAACAAAATAAGAAAGTCCATTCATATAAGGAATTGACCTTAAAGATAGGGAAACATTTCCCAGCAGTGAAGCAAACTTAACATGTATCACAGGACAGCTACTACTAGTTAATTTTGTTGATTAATTCTAACTTTGACATTAACTTCTACTTACTTTCCATTTTTTCTCTTTAATTTATTTTTTACTTCATAGACTTTTACTCATATCATAAGGTTTAAGGCTTCTTTCACATTTATATCAAAATGATACAACAACCATACATTTTCTCACCAATATAGCGGTAAGTTATGTAATCAGTTATCACCATGATATCTAAGCTTATTTTCTATCATAAACAGTTTCCTAAATATTTTGATGAACTATAAATATATCTTATGACTTATTATCATAAGTTAATATGCAGTTTCTTTCAATAAATTCTCTAAGATTGTTTATGAACTATAACTTATATGAAAATAGTTTAATAATAGTTCACCTTCAATTATGTGTTGCATTTGAAATATTTGATTGCCTCTTATTATTGAAATCGGATTGCTTGTGGCTTGAAATTTGACTCTTTCCCACAGTTAGTACATCTATGATCGCTGTATTGAAATTTAGATTGTCCGATCTCGATCCAACGACCAATGATATGCTAATTGTACGAATGCGTTAAATTTCCAACCGGAGACATTCCTAGTTCCATATTATTTGTCCTATACCGACAAACCGTGCATTATTAATTTTTTTTTTTAAGGAACAAACCGTGCATTATATTTTCACAAATATACCATATTTTTTTGGAGCAATTAATATACCATTTTTAATTGTATGTCAATTCACATCTTCATTCCACTAAATACTATTAATAATGATACTTCAATAAATGAAACTCATGTTATGATAGAGTCTAGTAGACTTGATGATTTTTTAAAGAAATGTTTATAACCTTAGAGCATCCATCTAAAAGGTGTATAAGTGGTTTCAAGAGCATAGTAAAAAAAAAAAAAAAAAGAGCATAGTAACAAATTATAGTGCATTAGTTGGTGGCATTTTTTCCTTCAATATTTATTTCTGCTGACACATTTTGCTTCAATCTCAAATAATATCTCTATTATTTGTATTTAAGAGTGAAATACAAAGGATTCTCACTGATAAGGCAAATCAGATAATTAAGTAGGCATAATCAATTTAGTTTATTAGCTTGATATACAATTTTTTATATCAAATTTAACTCTCTTAACTTGTCACACTCTATCATTATCAATGGAAGGATATCACTTAGGACTATTGAATTGCTTAAGCGCTAAAAACGTTTGATATCATTTAATTCTCTTACTTTTCTTTGTGAAACTCATTCAAAAAAGACTACTCATGTGACTTCAATTAGAAAACGACCAACAAAAGTGGCTTCAAAGAATAAATAAAATTTGGATGAATATTCAGAATATTTGTCATCTTTGCTTAAAAGTATAATAATAATACAATATAGTAAAAAGAAGAAGAAAAAAAATTAAAACTTACGGTTTCTGAACACAAAGCCAAATCCAAATATAAGGTGTTATTTATTTACTATTTATTGATTTATCTTGTTCTACTTTGTTTTGGATAGTTGCAGCAAAAGGAAGGCTTTACCAACAACCAATTATTTAGACACATAAATACTCTGAAAATTAAATACCATAAAGATAGTAGCAGCATTACCCTATATGAATGAATAGTTTGATAGTAATACGATGAATGAGGGATAATGTTAAGCTTCTATTCATGGTTTCTTTTAATTTGCACCATTTAAACTTCGGCTCCAACTTGGACCCATTTAATTTATCCCATTGATTTATCGGTAAAATATGACTATTACTTTTTTCATCTTATAAATTTCTCATGCGCCTTATTTTTTTCCTTTCAAAAATATCCCCTGTTTTGCTTATATAATCTAAAACAGATTGTTAGGTATTTTCAGATTGTATAATTTGAAACATAACAAAATAAATAAAAAGCGTGTCGTAGTTGATATCAAAGATACCATCGTACAATCCCCACATAAACTGCAAAACAATCTTATGGATTGTATGAGCGATCAACAATGACCATGATATCATAAACACTCTTAATTAACTAAATTAAAGAGAAGGAAAAAGTAATAAAAGATGAGAAATGAAGAATGAGTGAATATGTTGAAGCATGCACGACTATTTGTAGTCATAAACATATCCTAGACTATAATTGTAGTCAAAGGAAACGTTTACAATGCATAAACCAACCAAAAATGCATTAAACACACCACAAACCGTCCAAACCTTGGGTGTAACACCACATTCTACATAGACTAGAAGGGTTGGATTATATAATCTGAATCTATCTAAAACTTTTTAGATTGTATAATCTGAACAGTCTCATATTGTATTTAAGATTGATTTTTGGAGTGTTTTCATGGTGGATGGCATAGGAAAAAGAAAAAGGTACAAAACATAATTCAACGGCGTAAAACAACATAATAACATAAGTAATGAAATTTCTAGGAAGGTGTTCAAAGATGTGTTTTTGTACTTGATCCAGCTGGCATGCCAACTAACATATTCGATCGACTTGTCAACTGGATCAAGTTCACAACAACCTCTTCGTAATTAGATCTGCAACATAATAATGAAAGACAATGTGTTTCAAGAGGATTATTTTGAGTTAGATCATGTTGTCTTGCCAATTGACATATTTTTATTGTCAAGGCAACAAGATCTAACTCATAGCAACCTCTTGGTGTTCATATTTTTTGGATAATTTTTCATAATTTTTGTTGTGTTCTACAACAAATGAATTGAGCACACTAATTTATAGAAGTTTTTTGTGTGTCGTGGACCACAAAAAATATCCGTGCAACGTGGACCACACAAAAAAACTCTTGCTCAACCGGTTCAGATTATATAATATGAACCTCACTTGCACCCTACAAAACAAGAGTTTTAACATAGGGAATTTAAATTCAGCGATGTACATTAAATATAACAATTTTAAATACATCAGAGATATGATTCAACAATGTAAAACATGTAACAAAATAAAACATAACAGATCACGGATCAACTAAACTAATTTATTCGTCTTGTTCCTTCAACATGACCCTGATCTCTTCGTAGTTTTTAGGCTAGATCAATCTTTTTGAATTTCTTCAACAAATTTCACCAAAGAAGCGTGCAACTTGAACGGTTCTTTAATACTGTACTGATGAAATATCAAAAACATGGTTCTCACGTCGTCGTCGTTTATGAGCTTCATCCGGCTGAACTGCACTCTTTTAACTGAGTTGGTCGATGAAAGAGTGATAGGGTATATACCAATCTGTTTTGAATTATATAATCCGAACATATGATATTTTGGAGAAAATAAAAAAAGATAGAAGGTGCAAAAAATACCATAGGATGGAAAAATTAACTTAACATGGTAAAATATTTGAACGCATGAGAATGAATGGTGAGAAGTGAGAACCCGTCCAACAAGCTGAATAGTATTCCATATTTAGATAGTCTTGGATGTACTGAACTATTTCCTTTTGGTAGCCTTTACAATGCTGTGTATGTTGAAATCTTTGAGGGAATAGACAATTTTTTTAGGATACGGAAATATATGGACTAATGAATTAATAAAAGATTGTTTTTTTTGAAGAAATTAATAAAAGATTGTTGTTTTGATAAATTTGGATAGTGGACATTGATTTTTTTTTTAATTATTAAAACATAATATACTCACTCATTTTCTCTTACAGTGTTTTTTTGAAATAACATACTCAGATTAATGAAGTGAATCTTTTTTTATTTTTTTTTTCTTTCGTTCAATTATATCCCCATTTTAGTCCACTAATAAATCTTTTTTTTTCAAACATAACAAACAAGTTATTCTCCTTCCAAAAAATTAGGATTGTTTTTTGCACTACTTTATCTCTCTCCCATAAGGAACAATAAACTATTTATAGGTTGGATTTGCACGTATAATTTTTTTACAGGTTAAATAAAATTAAATGAATTCGTCCCCGAAGAGTTAAAGTTAATAATTTCCCTGTTTTAACAAAAAAAAAATCCTTTTAATATAGATCGTTTATTTCTTAGAAGAGTTTTAGGATTTCAAAATTTGGAGTAAGGGTTACATTTATTTTAAAATAATTAGTATACGATCGAAAAAATAGAAATTACGGAATACAATTTAATTCGAAATAACGTATTACCTCTGTCCTAAAATATAAGAAAAAAGAAAAGATACTCACACTTATTAAAAAAATCAATCATTCTTCATTGATTCTTTTAACGACATGCATTATTATATGCATGGGTCGGTGTTCGAACCCCAGACACCCTACTCATTTGCCTTGAAAAAGGTGAATTCTAGACTTTAGACTACTTGAAAAGAAAAAAAAGTTATAATGTTGCTAAATTACCTTGCACATATTGAAACCCAAAACAATTTAATATTGTCAGTACATTAAACATATGAGGAATGCTAGCAACACTCTCTTTTGAGGACTCTCTCTAGCACTCACTCTTTTATTAGGTGAAATCAATGTGGGACCTACACTTTGGAAATGGAACCCACATATGGTGGTGGGACATACAATGATTTGACCCAATAAAAGAGCGAGTGCTAGAGAGAGTGCTCAAAAGAGAGTGTTGCTAGCATTGCTCTTAAACATATATACCCTCCGGTCACTATTACATCATTACTTGAATGAATCTAAAATATAAATATTTACTTATAATAGTAACCGGAGGATGTAGTGTCTATTCTGCTACCACTCGTCTTAATGGAAATAGTTATAGTTATCCCAACCACCAAATCAAACAATCCTTATATTATCCTTTTCCCTAAAAAAAAAAATCCTTGTATTATTCTTGTATATATCCACCGTCAAGAATGTTTGGTTTTCCAATACTTGTCGTATTGAAACCCAAAGTATAATTGGTGCAAATCATACGGATCCTCTATTCGTATATTTTATGTTGAACTTTTTTTTGGACAGAATATTTGGTTTGAACTGTAAGATAATGAATTTCAAAGGACATATACATATGCTGTTGGCTTAGGTTAGGCCTATAAAGAGTTCTGCTACGTGTTGCTCAAAGTTAGGTTGAAACATACGCGTATTACATATCAACTAGATTGATGACCCGCGCGCCGCACAGGTCTTATGAGTTGGAATAACTATTTAATTATTTAATTTCAACTCATAGAAATAATTGTTTAAACAAATATTTAAGAACCAAAAATGATAAGTGTGTAATTTTTTTTTATAGGAAGTGAAAAAGTTGGGAAAAGAAGCGGGGGGAGGTTTTAGAGGTTTGCTAATAAGGTGTAATTAATTAAAAATTAGTGTCGTGAAAATATATTTTAAAAGCGAAATTAATTCAACCAAAACTTATGTGGCATAATGGGAAAAACAGAGAAGAATGGTCATCTGCAACCGGATTCAACTAAAATTCAAGTTATGATATATGTGAATATGTACAAATTAATATTAGTATTTATCCTATCAATTGTATGGCAAATTGACACAACAAAGAATGATCACTCGAGCACCGCACGGGGAAAACTTTTTTGAATCAAATTAAAAATAAAATAGTTTATACTTCATATTTTAAATTGTTTTAAATTTGATATAAGGATTTGAGAATACAACATAATCACGAAGAAAATAAAAGCAAAGTGACAACATCAAGGGGAGCAAATAAAAATAGTGAAAATTCGGACCAAAAATATCCCAACAAAGTTTAGTACAAACCCAAACAATAAACTAAGTCCAGGAAATAAAATAGTTGAAACTTAAAATAGGAGAATCCAAGTCCTTTACAAACGTTATGTTTTTCTTCAAAATTAAAGTACATCATCTTTAGCAACATATAAGGCAATTGAATTTGTGACTTCAA
>Ga0315913_1007083_pt1 | contig 13513 bp, 6 predicted proteins | sample MpolsnodulesMG_FD_207736 | JGI IMG/M metagenome (GOLD analysis project Ga0315913, IMG submission 207736) | Medicago polymorpha root nodule microbial communities from Los Angeles, California, United States - small nodules | ecosystem: Host-associated > Plants > Roots > Nodule | place: USA... | reverse complement strand
AATATGTCTTGTAACACTGTAAATCCTAATTTACTCAAGTAAAATACAGAGCAAGAGTTGCTCTGTGGTCGTAGAGGTAGGCACTCTTGGTTGAACTGCTGAAGCAGACAACTGTCTTCTATTGTTTGTGATTTACGTTTCTTTATTCTTCTTTTACTACTTGTTCTAACATACCACGTGATGAGCATGACCAGGGCCATGCCGAGAATACATGTTCATATCGACATCTATGTGTAGAGTCCTAGCTAAAAACCCTATCGATGTCCACACTTTACCCCAAAAACTATGCACCCAAAGTCTTGATCATAGAACATCACTAGCAAGGTTCACCCTTCAAATACTTAGCAAAAACAACCGTAAAACTCAAATATTTCATTGATAATACAAAGGAACTATCTATCTACTTTTTCAGGTTGAGGCATAGGCAAAACTAACTGAATGTCCTTATGTAGCATCAGATGTTTATTTACGTTTACATCGTTTTTTTACTCTTTTGAACCGTTCTAACATTTTTAGCGAAGATGCAACAATGTATAATTTAAGTATGTATTTTAAAATTAGATTAGTAAATTTAGAATACTTGTTTATTTTTTTTATTTTTTATTTTTGAAATTCTAGAATGCTTGTTAATTGTTATCTAATAATAATTGAGGTCTCTTTATATCGATCTTTCCCGTACCACAAGGAACTTGGTCCCTATGTTTCCTTTCTTTACTATCAAATTTTATCTTTCAATAAGAATATATATATATGGAATACTTCTACATGTGACATCAAGAATAAGTGAATAACTAATAGGCGCCATCTTTCAATTCGTAAACATTAACATCAATCACTTAAACACCCCCTTAACATAAACCAAGACCATGACAACGTCTTAACATTTGCCACAACTTCATTGCAATCAGCCCTAGCCCCCCCTTCAGAAACGATTTTTTTCATGCACATCCATAAATTCCATACTACCTAACACAAAATAATGTGTTTCAAATTTCAAACATCCACAAACTCCACGCAATTGAATACCAAATAATGCACCTCATCGATCATACATGCGCATGTTTTTCTAAAATATCTCAATTCAACTATATACTCTAGAACTAGAAAAAAAAATATAAAAATCAATTTGATGCTCAAAAACCTCAAACGAGTATCAAAACTCCGCATCTTGCATATATTATGTTTTGTTTCTACCAACTGAGTTAAGCTCACGAAAACATTTGGATATTTTCTAATAATACTTGTTCATTTCTTGAATTGGACCGCATGTTTTTTCTCAATGATCGGTTACCGTCTATACTCTTTTAATAATGATGTTATCATTCGTTTTAAGTAAAAAAATAATTAAAAGTCAAATGTACTAGTAGTATAGTTTTAACATAATAAATAAATATGAATGCGTTGAAGAAAAGAGAGGGTACATGTTAATTTACTTCTTTTTATGAGGTATAGGGGAGGGTGGCTGTCGTTATCCAACTGCAAGGTGTATATGTAGCACACATCTAGACCACACTTGAATTTCTCCCCTATCGAGAGGAAGACACACCACTGGTAATAGCTTGAAATTAATTAAATGTTCATTCAGAATTTCTTTTGGATTTTTATGAAGTTGTATCTTTGTTGTGTTTTGTATGAGCATGCATGAGTTGGACGGTTCCTCATAATGTTACAATTAACCAAGTAGGGAATATTATAATTTATGAAGTGTTAAAGTGAGAGGATATGTGTTATGAGTTATGACATGTCTAGATCAATTAAGTAGATCATGCTCGTAATATGGCACCTTTTTTAAGTCAATTACATGATTAGAGAAATAATTTTAACCCCACAATTGGTGGGTTCTATTTTGCAATAAACTACAAAGTATAGTACTACTATATTATTGTCCACTTCTTTTAACCTTATGCTACTCATTCCATTATTCCATTCCATTATAACTAATGGGTTTCCAACAGTGGTAATCATGGAGGAAGTCAATCATGCATTGTATGATCAATTTTTTGTGTGGTAAATTTAGATATTTTTGTATGCAACTGTGAATACCAATTTTTCAAGTTAATTGAAATTCATTTAAGGGATCTCAAATAAGAGTTTGAACTTTATACCAAATAATTAAGAGTTACTAGATATATATCATTTATGTCATACCATGTTAATGATTTCATCAATTATTATAATGTCACTATTCCTCCAAAAGTTCAAGAGAAAACCGCCCACTTTATAAGGTCCATTTATCACTGCACATGGAAAGTGATTGCTCAACCCAAATACAACCAAAATAGTTGCAATGCGATTAGAAAGTTAGGAGCTGGAAATGGTTAGTGTTGCATAATGCAACCAGTTGTTTCAGTTTCTCCCCACTTTCACATATTGAGAAACCCTCTGCCCGCTGGGAAAATAATTGCTCAATTTTATACCTACCAGTTTATACCGAAAGGATAAAATTATTTTCCATGGTGGATTAGAGTTGATACTTGATATGTTGTATTGCTCAAATATCCTATATTGGTCCTAGCTCCAATAGTATTTTTCTTCATTAAATAATGACATAGTTTATTAACATATTTAAAACTTATGGGTCTGAAAACTATGAAGAAAATACCGTGACATGAAATATATTTGATTTTTATTGCCATCACAAAGAGGATAAAAATCTGAACGACTGTTTTTATTAGGCTTAAATGCAGTTTGATCCTTTTTATTATCCATCTTATTTTATTCCCAATTTTTATTGAATTTAGATTTTACATTCCTTATTTTAAAACTCGAAATTTTACCTATTTTGATTGAATCAGGATTTTATCCCCTATTTTAAAATAAGATGGATAAAATCCAGATTCAATAAAAAAAGGAAGGTAAAAATGCATTTAACCCTTTTTATTATAAGCATAATGTAAATTATAAGGGTACTGATCCAATTCCCAAGGCAAAGAAATGCCAAAATCAAAATCAAATTGTGTTTGGATGACAATGTAATTTTAGAGGGTAATTCAAAAAAATTTATTATTTGGATGATAAACTGAAGAATTTTTAAATTGAATGAATTTTATAAAGTATTTTCGTCAAAGATAAATTATAGAAATTTCTTCTATACTCTACAATGTGAATCTTATATTGCATATGTTTAATTTTTTTTATAAATTGGCCCATATAAATAAAATTTGTAAGCTAGACCCTTAATTTCTTTTTTCCAAATTGATCCTTATTTATTCATATTTTGAATTGGTTCCGCAATTTATTTGAAATTTCATAAAAATAACAAAGTTTAAGAACAAAGAATCTTATTGATCTATCTAAACAAAAATATTTAAAAACCATTAAACTCAATTGAAGCATTCAAATTGTACAAAATTCCAAATTCCCTAAAATTTCTAATTGTTTCTCGTCTAATGCACACTAATCACCTTCCTACCAACAAACCACCCCAATGATACAATCTGAAAATGAGCAAAGAGCTCACACAGTCAGCCACCCTAATTTAGAGTAGTTCATCTAAAAAATTATTTTTACTAACTGATTTTTTTAAATTAAAAAAAATCATTCAGATAAATAAACACAAAATAGCTTTTATTTGTTTTAAAAATTTATCTCTAAAATATTGAACATAAAATATATTTTTTAATCTGTAATAATCATAAACTATAGACTAAACTATTTTTAGTTATGGTAAACCCATATATGTCACTCAACTCTATGTCATCCAAGTGCTATCCTATTTTTTCAGGGGTAGCTATGCTAAACCTAAACATTGTTTAAATGCTTTATTCTTTCATCCATTTTCTAATGATACAAAAATTATTGGGAAGTTAATTGAACTTTCTACACTTCTATATGGATCAGTAAAAACAGTTGGAGTCCATTAACACAGCACAATCAGTTATTGGATAAATTTACCTATGATTAAAGTGGACGCAACTATTCTATATTCATATCTATTTACCACCATTCACCTTGTAGTTGTGTACCCCTATTGGATGGAAAGGTTTATTATGTATCATAAAAGCATACAAGGTAGGTACCAATATGGCAAACAAAGCTAGGCCACATTTTCATATATCTTATTTTGGAATATCTAAGTTAAATTATATTTTGAAGGAATCCAAGCTAGAAGGAATAGCATTCCTGAAATTATTATGATCACCTTTCCAAAAGTGATTTCTTTTAATGCAAATGCCTGAAAAATTGTGGACTAGTTGCCTCTTGATATGTTTAAAGAGAGAACATTTGGAATTACTTCAACAGCACGATAAACACGAATGATTCATCAAACTTGTGTAAGAGCTTAACATAAATAAATAAAAATACACGTTGCACCAAAAACAAAAACATAGATTCAGAAAAATCACATCAAACACAGATTCTTTTTCAACCTTTGAATTAAACATGCAAAATGGAACTATATAACCGCTAACCATATCATGCATATCTGTCTCACTCTCAACATGTAAACTGTGAGAGGCCTTCTCTAATGCAATTTGCACGGTTTTGGACATACATTATACATTTTCATCTACTATAGCTACCTATAGAGTTGATTTGAATTTGATTCCAATGGTGCATGAAATTTACATCATTTTTTGTTTGTGAATAATTTAGCCTATAAAGGGAGAGACATGGGCGCATAAATGGAGATTTTTGTCTGTGGATTGGATGCTATGAGTTGATATATCATGCTTGCTTGGGTAGAACTAAAATATCTCAAAATACATGAGTTCATGTTTTGAATGATGATGACCTTAAAGTAGCAATACATGCACCTTTTTGAGAATGACGTGTTTTAAATGACAAGGACAAAGTAAAATTGATGTAAAAAGAATGCAAGTATAAAGATTAATTTTTCGAGTTGTGAAAACTACGTTAATTGAATGGAAAAACTCTCCATTTACTTTTAATGTCCTTGCATTTCTACATTTAGACTCAAACTCAGAATCTGTAGTTAATTATTCAAAAGGTATTCAAATCATCTTATCGGAACGTTCTAAAGTCAAAATAAAATTTCTATAATATGATAAAATAAAATGCAGTACATTTATAGTTATTTACATATACTTTTGAGTTGATTTTTTTTCAAACATGTTACTTGATCAAAACCAAATTTCATTAATTTGGGTTGAACTAAAAACTCTTAATTTCTATAAAACCTAAATCAGCTCATCCCGATGATGAGCGAGTTGTTTTGGATTAGATCATCGAGTCCATATGAGACATATACTTTTTTTTAACCCTCAAACTAAATTCAACAATTTTAAAATTTGAATTAAATTGAAACACGTCTATATCAGCACGTGCATTTTTTTTTTTGTGGGAACATAAAGTCTTAAACTATATCACACAAAATTAAAAATCAATTATTTTTAACGGGTTGAGTTTTTGAAATCATAAAGTCATTACATAAACTATAAACCACTTCAAATTTGAACCGTTGGTGATTTGGAATTGGATCTAAACTTTAATGCTTTCAAATGAAATACGGATGAAAATTGTTCTTCTCCCATACAAAATTGACACAAGTTGACTTACAACGCAAGTTAACTCACATGGGCTCAACGTGAGTTAAGTCACGATAATATTGAAAATGAGTTAACTCACGTTGAAGTTATTTTAGGCAGTTTGAGGTGGGAATGAGCAAAATTGAGAGAATAACATCTTTCAATACGAATTGAGTTGGTTTCGGTTACACATTGTTAAAAACATTTTTGTAAAACAACTCAATCTTTTTAAAAACACTATTAAAATATCAGTAACGTGATATTCAATGGGACAATATTTGATCCAAAAATATTATTTTTGACAACATAAAGTTGTCGAGTTATCAGGATAAATGTTAACCGGTTCATCTACTTTTTTTCTTCAATATTTTTTAGTTTTTTCTCGGATAGAGAATTGTGGGTGACAAATTAAAATTAGCCACATGAGTAAACTTGCAAGTAATGTGAAATTAGTGTGTGAATACCACTAACATATTTATTCATTTTGATTGGTTGATGGATAAACTACCTACAATTCTTCAAAAATAGCCTAGACTTTACCATATATTTTTTTGTTCACCTTAATATGGTGTGCATACAACATTTTTTTATTACAACAACCTTCTTAGGTTGTTCAAATACTATGACTCTATTTAATCACACCACTTCATTTTCAACCACCAATCCACGTATATTTTGAAATTGAATATCAATATGCTAGGATCTCCCACTAAAATCAAGATTCTTTTATAATTTTCCTTATCAAAAAACATTTATGTGATAGTACTTTGGTTTTGGTTGTATCACTTGTAAAATTCTTTTCAACCATACTCTTGGTGCGTGCTTCAAGCCATATCATACTTTATTTAATATATAAACTTTATCTTCTATTCTTGGTGCGTGCTTCAAGCCATATCATACTTTATTTAATATATGAACTTTATCTTCTATTCCTTCGATTATATATCTCACAGGCTGCTCAATATACACAAATTTTTGTAAAGTACCATTAAGAAACGTAGACTTAAGGTCCATTTAGTATATTTATTTAGTATATTTTGCAATGATTTTGAGTTTAGAGAGAAATAAGCATGTGAATGTGTCCAACCGTATAATAGAAGAAAATTCCACAAAGTAATCTATATTGGATTTTTCTTGTACCCTTTAACAACCAACCTCACTTTAAAGCCAATAATCTCAACCACTAGATTTGTACTTTGTCTTGTACACTTATTCCCTATCTATAGATTTTTTGCCTGGTAAATCTTTCAACCTCCATGTTTTATTCTTCACAATCTCAAATTCTTTCTCAGATTGGTTATCGTTGCCCACAACTATAATTGTCAAATAAACCCTAAACTCCAAAGCCCCACATATTAAGCCATTATTGGTAGAACTTTTTTTTGGCCCTATCCCTTAGGCATGGGTGATGGGGGAATTCAAACCCCCATTTTTTATGGAAAAAAACCTTTTAGATATTTAATTTTCCAAAATAATTTAAAAAAAACTAAAATAAATTTGGGAAAAATCATTTTTTATGAATGTTATTTTGGGTGAAAAAAATTAGGGAATGTGGGACTTTAGTTTTGAGGACTTACTTAAATTGGGGCTATTTGGCATTAAAAAAATTTCGGCCCGCCAAGTATTGAAGCAAGGGTTAATTTTTATTTTTTTTGTCAATTAATCTAATAATTAGAATTGACTTTTTAAGATAAATAAGTGAGATGTTTGAGATTTGAACCCCGACGCCTTATACTCGTGGGGACGGACAAGGGTTAATTTTTAAGAGGTTGTATAAATGACTTATTCTTTTTCCACCCTCAAACCTTCTCGTATTACTTATTTTTGAATTATAACATCCGAAAGTTTGAGGGGTTTTAAGGATTTTTAAAGTGTTTTACGCTTTTTAAATTATATACTCTGAAACCTTATATGCACGCGAGAAGACTGTATGATAAGAAAAGAAACAGTCCATATAAATTGACAATTATACCCACAATATAATTCTTCAATTTGACTAATAATCCACACCGCTTCCGTTGTTTGTTTGATGTCTCTTACTCATCAGATTTTATTTTTTTTATGAAGCTAAGCTACTCCATTGAAATTGGCGAATCTAAAACCTTAAGAGTAGCACACTTTAACATCTTAAGACAACATCACTAGACCAACTCAAGTGAGTTCTAACTCATCATATGTTAAAACTCTATGTGAATTATTCTTATCATCATAAATTTTTGAAATCACCACTCGATGCCTTGTTCTGGGTGTTAAATTATGAGTACAAAACAAAACGATATGAGTCATCATTGTTAATGTATTTGATGTTTATTATTAACTTTTCTCATGAATTTATTGAATATTATGGAATTTATACAAGAGTATTTTTTTTTACGCAAGTAAAATAGATCATATTAAATTTATAGTTTAATTACATACAGTTTATTTTGATTAAAATGCATCTATAGCTTCCTCTAAAAAATAAATAAATGCATAGATAGCTTGTTACATGAATTGGTTGTTTTTTTACATATGCAATTCAGATGCATGAGTCGATTTATCTTAATGAAGTTTTTTTTTCCTCATCTCACTTCAAAAATTGTTCTTTACCACCCCAAAAATACCATAATGCTCCTGTGGCAGTTAATTGTCGTTCGCAACCAACGGCAGTTAATTGCTGTTGCGCTCTGGTAATAGAGGCAGGACAAAATTCTTGACAGAATTGTAGTTTTTTTAATCACTAAAACTTGCATTCAATCATTTTAAATACATTCTAAACGTAATGATTCATTCTTTAACAAAAAGCTATTGATTCAATTAAACGATAATGTCATTAATTTACAAAAAGATAATTTCATTGGAAAAAAATAAACCAAAATTATTTGATTATTTACAACCAAAATACTAAAAAACAAGTAAACATAAGAATAATGCCTCCTCAATTGTTGCCTATTCCTTCGGGATATCTGATATGTGGTGGTCGGGCGCATCTCATTCTACATCCTCCTCAAGATATCTTTAAAGTATTCCACTGAGTCATCATCATGCAACCCCTCGTCTGCCATGCCGTAGAGGGTCATGATAGCCAATGTGCTAGGACGATCTCTAGTATGATTTTGGGCCAAATCAAGTTTTCCCAAATATCATGAACAAATCTCACAAAGTAAGCATCTAACTCGATCGGCCCTTTGAACTATACAGATCAAACACAGAGAACATGGTTCTCACATCATCGCTGTTATGGAACATCATTTGGGTAAACAGTGTAATTAATCTGGAACATCAATACTCAACACTGTCCACCCTTCATGTGTCACCATAGTTGAGACGATAATTAATTGGGTTTAATTGATCCTTCAAGCCAAACAGTGTAACATCAATGTATATTCTAAACGGATTAGGTTTTACCCTTTCTAATGCATTGTAACTAGCTTATTATTCATCTATATATACTAGATAAATGTCCATGGTTCTATGGTGTGGGTTACAAATGAACCAACACACACTAATTTATAGAAGGTTATAGGCATTAGGGATCACTGAAATTGTTGGTGCAATGTGAACCACATAAAAACTTGTATTTGATTATTTACGGATTGTCCTCCATCATCTTGTACTACAAATCGTTTCGAATATGAGGGTTTTTTCCTCTCGTTCGTAGTTGTCAAATATGTTTGTAGTAGTTCTCCATAGTATTGATATTAGATTATTTCTTTGATGTGTGTTTGTATCTATATGCTTGTGCTCATACACTTGGTGAATATATTTGATGATGATTATTTTGGTAATAGTAATGAGGTGAGATTTGTATATGTGTGTGTATATATTCTGCACTGTTTAAGTTGATTATGATTGATGTGAAGTTAACCCCCAGTGGTTTTGACCGCCTACTTGTTTGTATGAATGGGTAGACGGAGTGCAGGAGTAGTTTTGCTTGGTGAGTACTTGGATAGCGGAAGCTATCTTCGTTATCGGTTTTTGGAGTCTTAGAATAAGCTCAGATCTAGGATGTATGTTTTATGATTTTTCTAGATTGATTATGTTGAATTTATGTGATGAAGATTTTGCCCATTTTTCGGGTTTTGGAGATTTTATTCATGGATGTATGTTGTTCTTATGACATGTATACTTAGTGATGTATGACTTATATCCGCTGCGACTGTTGATGAATTTTATATATGCATGTTGTTTGAATCTTGATGCGAAGACGTAGCGTTTATTTCTTGAATATTTATATTATTCGCGTGTATTATCGCTTTAATAGAAATAGGGCGTTACACCCTGCCCTAAGTCTGTCACTCCTATCCTGAGCTGGTTTTGGCTGAGGCGGTCTCTGAGACGTATTCCTCCGAGGCATATCTGCACAATATTTCAAAAAGTAAAGTATCAATGACACATTTTCGCACGGACATTGTGTCATTTCTAACAATTCAACAACAACACTAATATTTCAACAGTGTCAATTCAATCTGTAAACTACCACATTGTAGTTAAACTAACTATAATCAACATTAACAAACATATTTCTAACTAATTTCATCATTAACAATCCAAAAAAAAATTCATTGAGACATTTTACCAAACACATAAAGTGCAATTTTCAAACAACTAAAAAATCTAACCTTTTCTAAACCCTAAACTACCACATTTCACTCTAAACAACATCTAAAATACTATTCCTAACTTAATTCATCACTAACAATCCTAAAAACTAGCATGAAAGTCATATTTGTAAAAACCTAAAATTGTTAAATTTCTTCAAAAAATCTAAAATTTCAACCAACAAAATGCAATGAAGTAGGATAATCATCACTTACTTGATATTGTGGGAGAAATTGGCTTTGAATGACGCAAGAATGGTGAAAATCGAGCTTGGAGGGGAAAAATTTGTATTTTGAGAAGTTGAAAAATGAAGGTTTGAGTTGCTGTGTTGCTGTTAAATGACTTAAGTCACGCTGCATGACTTAACTCACGCCGCGCTACTTAAGTCACGCAGTATCTACAACGTGCGTTAGTTAAATCACGCAGTATGACTTAACTAACGCAGTGACATTATAGTATTTTCAGCTGGGTGGAAGCGAAATGTGCTGGGGGAAGAGCAGAAATCTAAGAAGGCGAGATAGAAAAATTGTTGGGCGTGTAAGTTAGGGTGTGTTATAAGCTGAACTATGGTGCAAAATATAAAATCCAGGGTCTGCAAAAAGTAAAAAAAAGTGGGATATTTGGTCTAAATTTTTGAAATCCTCCCACCTATGTGGATCCGCCCCTGGTAGATATAAGGTTGCCTTGACCGCTGAGATGTAGGGAGTTAAACAGTAAAATAATAAGAGGCCGCGAGTCCAATTTCAAAGAAAAGTCATGATATAACATATTATAGAGGCTGATAGTTCGATCTCCTTCAAACATAAAACTAATAATTATTAACAATACTAACATTGTTTTTTATTTTTGGTGGTGACAATACTAACATTGTTAGTTTCAAAGAAAAAATCATTATATATGACGTAATATATGTGTTAATGTATCAACAACGTGACAAACAAGACTAGCGTAGGTTTATTAGTTAGTTTAAAATAAAAAAAAATTGGGGTAAATTTAATATCAACTAGACTCTAACCCGTGCGATGCACGGATTTTGTAGAGTTTCACATATAAATATCATATTGATTATGCATTTAATACTATGCTATAAAATGATTGCAAAAAACAAAAAAAAAATGCAAAAATTAGACCAATTTAAGCTATTAAATTTATTTTCTTACCAAATAATATTACCAGGTTGTGTTTCTGAAGCTCTTCTTTCTCAACTAAGACTAACCCTTCAAATCTTGGGGATCCAATATACAACAAACTCTCTCTAAAAGTTTTAATGTTGTTGCATGTTCAAACTCGAGACTTTGGTTAAGCCTATAAATACTTGTAAAGATTAGAGAAATGATATTTATACAATCATTTGATGACAACTTTTTGACAACTCTCTCTTTCATACTCATGTTATGTTTTTATTCTCTCTCTCCTCATTTTTCTCTCTCTATTATTTTTGACCAATAAAAATAGAGGAAAAAGAAGGTGTCATGATAATTGTTAAAAATGGTTGTTCAAATATGACTATTATAAAGATTATTGTCAAGAAGCCCAACCAAACAAGTCTTTAGCTAAAGCTACCTTTATTGATTTCCTTTATCATTTTGATTTTTCATGCCATCATATAGACGCTAATTCAATCTCACACACTATTCTATCTACTCTTAAGAATAGTTTATGAATCCACAAATGAGAAACTTAACTTCTTTCTCAATGCAGCCATCTGATAAAAATAAAATCATTATAAGAAATGAAAATTTGCCAACATATTATGCTGAGCTTGATTAATAAAAAAAAAGATCTTCGCGTTTATCAAATGACAAACAAACAACTAATCACGTAAAGGAACAATTCGTTGGCTAAACATCAAATTTGCATGACAAGAACAATACATATACTAATTATTTGTGGTATGTAAGTGGCAAATAAATGGTTTTGGACTTGGCCAAAAAAGTTGGAGTATATAGTCAAAGTGCTTATCGTGGTATAAACTGCAAACAATTATTCTTGAATGGATCATGTATAAACAATTAAACAGTCAAGAAGGTAGATTAAAAAACAACAAATATTGAATAATTATCTAATTATTTTTAAAAAAAGGTTATATTACATGTAATGAGATGGTTACAGCTAAAACTTAAGAGAAAAGTCAATTAAAGTAAATAAGAAGGCTATGCTTGGGAGTTCAAAGGGTAAGAGAGAATAGGGTTTTGAAGGTTGAGACATGAGAATAGTGAATAAGTTAGAGAAATATTTTTTAAAATTTGAGAGTGTTTTTGTTGATAATGATAGATAAACATTCATGTTTAATATGTTTTTAAAATTAAGAGTTTTAAACAACATAAATTTGATTTGGAGAGTTATTCGAACTCCCAAAACCATCTAAAATTCTTCTTCAATAAATTTTGAGTTTTTCCAAATTAAGAGGATTGTGTCATGGAAAAATACCTCTTTCTATTTCATCCTTCATAAGAAATAAAAAATAAAAAAAAGTCTTTCTATTTCATCCTTCATTTTCTTCAAAACTTTCCCCTCCCCTCCTAATCTCCCAAACATGCCATAAATGATAGCAAGGAGAGCTTGTGTCCTACAATATAGGGAATTAATATTCAAATGTTGGTTGAAAGATATAGTTATATTTAGTGTTTGAAAGTGATACTTTTCCCTCGCCTTTGGATGGAAACAGATTCAGTTGCAGTGGTCACTGCTTTCTACAAAGATTCTGGCATTCCCTGAAAAATGCACAGCAGATGGCATAATTGTATGACCTTTTGTAGGCAGATTGGTTGCACTTGCACTCATATTCTTAGAGAAGGAAACAGGGTCGCTAATGCTCTTTCTAAGAATGGGCAAGGTCTTCCTATGTTTTCTTCTCAGTGGTGGACTTCTACTCCATCGTTTATCTCTTCTTTTCTTTCTAGAGATAGTCTAGGCTTATCTTTCTCTCGCATCTCTATGGATTGATTTTGTATTTGGTTCAGGCCTCTCCTGACTTTTATACTTCATTTGCCTTCATCTAAAAAAACCAAGATTAATTCTTGTGGATAACATGTACAAAGAAAGTAAATACTAAACAGTACAATGACAGTTATTAATTAAGCTTTTTTTTTTTTTTACAATAATCATAATTTTTTCTTATATAATTATAACTTGTGCCACATCTCCTCAACCTTATGAGTTTGATAGCTTCACTCACCTATATTCTTTGTCTCACTCACCTATTAATAAATGTATAGGGAACACAATAGGACCATTGAAGTTTTGTTCGATATATAATATTATCATTCAATTATTTAATAACATATCATATTCTTATATTACTATTAATTTATTTAAAAGTCAAATTAAATTTTGAATAAATCTAACCACAAAATATTGGTATCAAACCAAATTTCAAAGTATATAAGAAATTATCTAAAAGTATCACCATATTTTTTTTAGATCTATAAAAAAACTAAAAC